>Ga0315284_10005165_pt1 | contig 18547 bp, 22 predicted proteins | sample YL17G09_16_MG_FD_203696 | JGI IMG/M metagenome (GOLD analysis project Ga0315284, IMG submission 203696) | Sediment microbial communities from Yellowstone Lake, YNP, Wyoming, USA - YL17G09_16 | ecosystem: Environmental > Aquatic > Freshwater > Lake > Sediment | place: USA: Wyoming | collected...
GCAATGAACATCACCTGTGAGAGGTCAAAGGCTACTTCGATATAGTGGTCTCGAAATTCGGCGTTCTGCTCCGGGTCAAGCACCTCCAGCAAAGCTGAGGCCGGGTCGCCATGAAAATCAAACACCAGCTTATCCACCTCATCCAGCATGAAGATGGGGTTGCGTGATTCCAGCCGCCGTAGGGCCTGTAATATCCGGCCAGGCATCGCGCCGATGTAAGTGCGCCGGTGGCCGCGGATCTCGGCCTCGTCTCGCAACCCGCCCAGGGAGATGCGCACAAATTCGCGCCCCATGGCGCGGGCGATTGAACGTCCCAAAGAGGTCTTACCGACACCGGGAGGCCCGACGAAGCACAGGATAACGCCTTCACGGATGCGGCGGATGTTGTCCCGGATATCTTTTTTCTTCTCCAATTCCTGACGCCGCTCCTGCCGCAGCTTGCGCACCGCCAGAAACTCCAGGATGCGGTTTTTGACGTCCTTCAACCCGAAGTGGTCCTCATCGAGCACCTGGCGGGCATGGGCGATATCCAGGTTATCAGCTGTGATCTTCGACCAGGGTAAAGTTACCAACCAGTCCAGGTAAGTACGGATGACACCATACTCAGCGGAGGCGCTGGGCAGGCGAGCCATGCGCTCAAGCTCGCGGTCGGCTTGCTTTGCAGCTTCTTCGGGCATGCCAGCGGCTTCAATTTTCTTGCGAAACTCATCCACCTCAACGGTTTGTTCATCCGCTTCACCCAGCTCGCGCTGGATGGCTTTGAGCTGCTCACGCAGGAAATAATCGCGCTGCACTTTTTCAATTTCCGAGCGGGCTTCACTTTGGATCTTCTTCCCAATTTCCAGGACTTCCGTTTCCCTGGTCAAAATCGTGACCAGGCGGCGCAATTTATCCGAAACTTTATCCAGTTCCAGAATGGCCTGGGCATCCTCTAAATCCATCCGCTGGAAATTTGCGATGGTGTAAACCGTCTGCAGCGGGTCCTCCAATCCGGCAACAGCCATCACCAGCTCACGGGGTATCGAAGGGATCAATTCGGCAATGTGCCCAAATTGGTCGCGGGCATTGCGCGCCAGAGCTTCAACCTCCACCTGGACTTCTTCGCCGGCGCCCTCTTCCTGCATCTCGGGAATCAGCTCAATCTTGGCCTTGAGATAAGGCTCCAACTGGACAAATTCCCCCATACGAAAACGCTCCATGCCCTGCACCATGAGGCGGATGGTGCCATCGGGAGCCTTGAACAAGCGGTGCACCATGGCAACGGTGCCGACCGGATACAGGTCTTTAGGCTCAGGCACTTCCAAATTGGGGTCGCGGGAAGCCATTAAACCGATCAAACGATCCTCGCTGGCCATGACCTCGTCAATTAATCGGATAGAGCGCGGCTGCCCAATCGTAAGCGGAACTACAGTTTCAGGATAAATCACCAGACCGCGTAAGGGTAAAACGGGCAAGATCGAGGGAATTTGGGGTTTTTCCTCCCCGGAAATCTCCCCACTTAACTTTGGGTTTTCTTCACCCTGTAACATGGTTGGTACGATCTTCTCAGCGGACAATTTATTTAACCTTTAGATAAAGTTACTCAGGTTGGGTTTTAGGTAAAACAACGTATAAAAAACCGTCCTTGTAATCTGCTTGGGCCTGATCAATAGCCACCGGGATGGTTAATTCCACCTCACTATTAAACTCACCAAAGCGAATTTCCATTTGGTGGTAGAGGCGGCGCTCGACTACATCGGAACGGATCCCCCGGATGGCCAGGGATTGTCCGTCTAGCGATATGGAAAAATCGTTCTGGCGCATTCCGGCAATCTCTACCCTCACCACCACGGCCTCGTCAGTTTCATATACATCGGTGGGCGGCCGCCAGATGTGCGGGCGTAAAACCCTGCGCCCTGTGCTGACGACCTCGGCATTGACGTAATAGACCTCATTGGTGACATACCAACTGGATCTGGTAGGGTTAGCTTTTAGAACCACCTCGATCATTTTACACTCTCCTGCAATGAGCAGGCCCTAAGATAGTTAATATACATATCCTGCCCACGCGGCAAATAACGCTTTAAAGGGATATCCATCTCTCAAGATTCTACCCCAGACTTAAGTGCAAGACAAGCGACAAGCTCATGTAAAAAAAAGATGATTGGACGCAGTCCCTGATGCCTAATACCTACTCGCAGTAGATATTACATTTATCAAATACTCGATTACAGGCATGTCACTCTCCGATAATCTTAACCAAAACCCTTTTGCGGCGGCGGCCATCAAACTCACCGTAAAAGATCTGCTCCCAGGGGCCAAAATCGAGCTTGCCATCGGTGACGGCCACAACGACCTCGCGCCCCATTACCTGGCGCTTGAGGTGGGCGTCGCCGTTATCCTCGCCGGTGCGGTTGTGCAGATAACGGTTGGTTGGGTCATGCGGAGCCAGCTCCTCCAGCCAGCGCTCGTAATCCTGGTGCAGACCAGACTCGTCATCGTTGATGAACACAGACGCGGTGATGTGCATGGCATTGACCAGAACCAATCCCTCGCGGATAGCGCTCTCTCGCAGGCATTCCCGCACCTGCGGCGTGATATTGATGAAAGCCCGGCGAGTAGGAACATTGAACCACAGTTCTTTACGATAGCTCTTCATGGAATGAACCTCCTTTCTTCGTCATGATGATACCGCAAAATTGACAGGCTGTCCTTAGGTTACTTTGTATAGAATGAATCAAGTTACATCCAATGTGGAGGAGTATGCCATGCCAGATTTTACTGGTCAAACCCTTGGGCATTACCACATCAGTAGCTTTTACACCGGATGGTAAAACCCTGGCCAGCGGAAGCGCAGACCAGACCGTGAAACTGTGGCAGGTCCCCAGCGGCAAATTACAGCAAACCCTCAGCGGACATAGCGGATTTGTAATCTCGGTGGTTTACTCACCTGATGGCCAGACCATGGCAAGCTCGGGTTCTGAGGGTACCGTGAATTTTTGGGACCCGGCCAGTGGAGAGATCCTGCGAACGTTTAGCGGCCATAACAGCTATATGGACAGCCTGGCATTCTTAGCCGATAGCCAAACCCTGGCCAGCGGGCTGGGTGACGGTGCGGTTGAATTATGGGATCCCTCCAGCGGTGAGTTGCTGCGCAAGCTCAGCGGGCATACAGGTGCAGTGTGGGGCCTGGCATTTTACCCCGACGGCAAGACCCCTGGCCAGCGGGTCAGAGGATGCAACGGTGAAGCTGTGGGAGGTCGCCAGCGGCGAGACGCAGCAAACCCTCAGCGAACACCAGGATCAGGTGCTCGCCCTGGCGTTATCCCCCTATGGTCGCCTGCTGGCCAGCAGCTCAGCGGATAAGAAAATTAAATTATGGGATGCGACCAGCGGGAATGTACTGCAAACCCTGAGCGGGTTAACGGATTATGTCATCAGCCTGGCCTTCTCGCCCGATGGCCAGACGTTGGCCAGCGCATCAGGCAAGGAAGTGACCCTATGGGATACCTCCAGCAAGAAGAAGATGAAGACCTTCAGCGTGCCCGACCATGGTCGCACTGACTTTGTTACCAGCGTGGCTTTCTCGCCGGACGGCAAGACCCTGGCGAGCGGGTCTTACGACAAAACGGTCATCGTGTGGGATCTAGCCAGCGGCAAAGCTCTTCAAACTTTCAAGGAAAGCTCTGACAAAATCAACAGCGTGCCCTTCTCACCAAATGGGCAGATCCTGGCCGGTGCATCTGATGATTGGCTGGTGCGGCTTTGGGAGCCCGCCAGCGGCAAGCTGTTGCAAACCCTCAGCGGCCACAATGATTTCGTGCAGAGCGTGCTCTTTTCGCCTGACGGCCAGATGCTGGCAAGCGCCTCCACGGATGGGACTGTGCGCTTGTGGGGGATGGCGTCGAAGTAAATATAGAATAGATGTTAAAAATAGGCACCCCAACGAGATTCGAACTCATAACAACTTAAGTGATATGAATGCGTAGGTAAATCCCCATTCGGACATGCTCCTGGAAGAACACCCGGTTGAAATGGAAGCCCGTCTCCACCAGCCGCCCTCCATCTGAATTTCATCATTTCTTCGGTTTGTTTAATGTCGAATGGTTGCAGCCTGACCATATACATGCGGCTGGCAAGTGATTTGAAGCGTTTTATCCGTTTATGCAAGTCCGGTTGGCCGAACAGAGCGATCTGGATGAGAAACTCATTCCTGGTCGTAAAATTGAAAAGGTGGTGAATGGTTTTAAGAGTATCGTGAGGTAAGTTTTGCGCCTCATCGACTAATAGGATGGGGGAGATACCTGCTTTGTACTGTTCGAGCAAGTACCTCTCGAAGTTTTTCAAGGTATCGGCATATGACCGGGCAGTTTTTACTTCGAACTCCTCGGCGATAAATCTCATGAATTGATTGGCGGTCTTGAGATTAGGAACAAATGCCAAGACGACTTTTTTAGAATTATCAGAGGTGAACTCGTCCCGGAGCCTTTGAGCAATCGAGGTCTTGCCCAGTCCGACTTCGGCGCTCAAGTAGACTGGACCATCTTTTTGGGATAGATGGTATTCGATTTTGGCTTTAGCTTCTTTGTGTTGGTCTGAGTACCAGAGGAAGCGGGGATCAGGGGTGATCTTGAAAGGTAGTTCTGATAAGCCGAAGTACTTTGCGTACATACTTCATAGTGAAGGATTTTAGGGGGCTTGTCAAGTCCAAGTCCAACAGCATACTTGGGACAAATTATGGTCTATTTATCTAAGTAAATCTGATAAGTCCTCCAGGGGTTTGACTTTTACAAATCCACATGATACTTTCAGACAGATATGGACGATTTCTTTGAGAAGTCAAAAAAATATATCCAAAAAGGAAGTCTTGTGGTTATCGTTATTTCGATTTTGATATCGGTATTGCTATATTTTATGAATAAAATATCGTTCGTTTGTTTAGATCCGAAATTGTGCTCTAAATTGAATGAGCCATTTGTTAGGTTACCATAATTGACTCCAGTGAATTTACTCGGTTTTCAGAAACCGTATACAATTTCGCCCCACTTTGGGGGTGTTTTCACCGTTTCCATGAGCAACGGGGGCATAATTGATGTCATATTCATCAATATCACCCCACTTATGCTCATGTTAAATGGCTTCCCGACATTATTGCAGGGGAGTCATAATTGGATAGCGGATAAAACTTTTAACTTCGTACAATATTAATGTAACTTCTATTGTGTCCGAATTTTGAAGTCCACTTAAAACAGCGCTGGTTTAAAAATTTCATTACCTGTGGTGTTGAACCAATATGTAAGCAAAAAGGGATTTCCATGAGGAAACCGGAGGAAGGTGATCTATTCTTAACCTGTTGCAACGCCCTCACCGCCGCCCAAACTGCGGTACTAGATGCTGAAGCCCTAGGTATTGGCTCTTGTTATATTGGCGACATCTGATGTATTTGCGTAAGTATAGTACCGACTTTTCAGTAGAAATGAGCCGGTCGGTACGCGCCATATTAAAATCATGGCAAGAAAATTGATTATCGGAACGATAACAGCGCTGTCTCTGGAAAATAGTTTCACTTGACTTTCCGCGAGATAGTTATAAAATATCCTGAATACCAATGTTATACAAGTGGTTTGTATAATGATTTATTAAGCCACTACGTGTGCTGCAGAGAGTTCAGGATAAAATTCGTGAATACAGTTGAGCTAGTCGAATACATCTTTGAGAGCAAGGCCCACTCTTTTGGAGCTTTTTTACGTGCTCTTGAATCATCATCACGGTTTAAGAAGTTCGTAGAGGATAATTGCGATAAAGTCCGAAAGAAGATAAGAAACACCAACTCCAACGATGAAACCGTTAAAGATGTTCTGGCTGAAATCGAGTTGGCCTATCTTTTGCTGCAAGTTAATCGTTTTTCAAGAGTCGAGTATGAGTGTTATGGCATTGAGGAGCCTAACCCTGACCTGACTGTGACTGATGGTAAATCGGGCTTTGCCTTTAATGTTGAAGTGAAAAGAATTAGGTGCACTGATGTAGAAAAGCGATTCGGGGCATGGAAACAGCTAGTGGTGAAACGAGTCACAGCAGTTCCCTCGGAATTGGCTTTCAGTATGGACATCGGTAGTTTTGATACTCCTATTGATTTGGTGGATCATTTAGAGGCCAAGACGGAAGATATAATCAGTTACATCACTGAGACAATTGTTGCATCGGGAAAAAAGATACCTCTAAGGAGTGAGAAAAGTTATTCCGTCCCAGGTCTTGAGGGAGTGTTTGAGTTTAAGCTCATAAAGCCTCTACGAAAACTGACCTCGGGTTACACTTTGTACTACGGTGGGTCTTCCCCGATATTTTACACAGACAAAGAATACAGGAAGTTTGGTGACGAAATCTGCGATCCTGCGCACCTTGGGCAAATGCGTTCTGGTGAGGTCAATATTTTAGCAATTAGCGCTGACAGTGATACGCATGATGATCTCGATTTTGGAAAAGCGCTGGACAGTCTCGAAGAACATGTAACACAAGGAGATGAGGGATTCTTCATCAAGAAAGGGTTTAAGGGATCTGAGGACTTTGCTAAACAGCTTGAACGGCTAAGTGGAATTTTCTTTAGAAGTGTTTGGGTTGCTGTCGATTTTGTCCCCAATATCTTGTGGTGCAATGATAATGCACAGTGCTCTATACCCAATGATATAGGCAAGATTTTGCAGGTAATGGATTACCCAAGATCGAAGGTATCCTTTGAAGACTTCAAGTGGTGTTGAGTAACTTATTTGGTGACATCGTGGCTTAACCTGCGCGTGGAGCCGACACGCTACACGCGCCTTCGGCTCGCTCCGCGTGCGGGTCACGCGCCAGCCGTTGGGCGGATATTATGTAAGGACTACAATGTATGAAGAAGAGTTTTAAATGTCATCAGTGTGGTAAGGTCAATGAGTTCGAAACTGAAGAAGTAGAGCGGTTTATGGTTCGCCTTGCTGAATCGCATAATGACAATCAGGAAGATACCCGAATTGCCTACATAGTAGAATGTAAGCATTGCCACGCCGAGAACAAAATCAAGATATGAGCACCAGTAAAGTAAGAAAAGAAGATATTATTGAAGGTGTTCTCCCATCCATGGAAGATATATTTTATTTGGAGTGGGGTAAAGAAACACTTAAAGAGAACATTTCAATTCTCAATGATACATTCAAGCTATTTATAACTCTTGACACCATCTTACTCTCTGCATATCTTGGATTCTATGAGAAGGTTTTGGAAAACTTGCCATCTCTGTCGTGGCAAACAATAATCCCAGCTCTATGTGTGATTATCTCCCTTACAACTTCACTCATTGGGATCTACCCATTTCCAAAATCGGTTAATCTTTCCGCTCCTCAAGAAATTAAAAAATACAAGGAAATACGATTAAAATTCAAGAGCATTTGTCTTATGGTAGCGGCTTTCACACTTGTTTGTGGTTTTATAGTGTTATTGGTAGCACGAATATTACCCATTCCGGCACTAGGCCCCACATTACAACCTACTCTACAACCTACTCTTGTACCAACTCCCTAATGATTACTTTCGAGGGCAAAATGCTTTCAAAAAATCCACCCACCGATGAATTGCAGTGTCAAGGGGCAATCTTAGGCTGTTTTATGCGATCTGAACTTTAACAACACCTCACCTACACAAGGCTGATCAATTTTTTAGCCAGGCCTTTTATATGATATTCGATTGTCATTAGACAGCGATCAACCAGTCGAGGCAGACTCCGGTTTGAGTGCCAGCATTTCTTCAGGCGAGGCGATAGCTCGCTTGATGTCCTTGGACTTTGCTTGAAGGCCAGATACAGTTGCAGCGAGATCGGGCTTTGTAAGGTGCTTTGAACCGTCTTGGTATCCATAATCGTTCTCCTTTTTGTGTTATTATGAAGTTACCATTTATGGCTCTGTTTTTTTGGTATTTTATCCTACATACATAGTATCTTAAATCGTTCAAGCCTTAAATCGTTAGCCAGCCTTCACTGGAGTGCTAGCGAACCATTATGAGGAGCAGCAAAGTGATGACACAAAAGTTTAAAGCTGGATGTTTGTCTTTTCTTGGGGTCATACCCCTTTTGTCGACTGTCATATTCGCCGCATATGTATTGATTATGAAGGATTGGAAGATGTTCGACGAAAAAGAAATTCTAAGGTGGCTCTTGGTTATTGTTGGATTGCTAGCTACCTCTGAGCTAGTTGCCCGCCTTCAAACACTGAGCAAAATCGAGCGAACCATTGAGGAAACGCGTGATAAGACTGGGGGAATACACAATCTAATAACCAACCTGCAAGACCTATTGTATCAAGGTTATCAAATTGTGCCTGGTGTGGCAGGGTCCACAGTAATAAACCAAGTGAATTGTGAAGAAGTAACACGCACTCTGATAGAGAATTATACCGATAAGCTTTCAGAGAAAAAGGGCGTCGGCTCCAAGCGCTTTCCTGTTCAATACTATATAAACTTTAAGCGGTGCGATGTAGAAGGCGATCTCACCATGTTGGCCCTAGTCATGGCGAACATGATCAAAAAGGAAAAATGCTCCTTCACCAAAATTGCCGCTCCCGACACTGGTATTCGCTTTGGTGCTCTAGTTGCATCTCTATTTCAAAAACCCTATCTTCAAGTTGGCGGAAGCCATACAGGGCACTACGATTTTATTGGTCAACCTCCTTCTACAAGAGACGAAATCATCATTATTTCTGATGTTACTTTGACTGGGTATTCTTCTCTGGAACTACCTATTGAAAAGATCAGAAATAGTGGTGGTAAAGTGAAGCATGCCTTTGTCCTTGTGGAAAGGACGGATCTTTACTCAGGTGGTAAAAAAGGACTTAGAGATTCTTTGAAGACGTTGAAAGTAAATCTACACTCCTGCCTAAAATTTTCAGATGACGAGCTAAAAATAATACATGAATCACCCAATGCTTCTAGACAACTCTAGGAACCATGCTTGTGCGAGGTTCCGAAACAAGGGCTGGCTAACACCAACTGCACCTGACCGCCTTTGGCATGGGTACGGCGTGGCAAATCCGCGAAATTTCGTGCTATCAAGATTTTGGCGTCTTGCCACATCAGCAGCAGGTGAGCCAATCCGTTGGGCTGCTTATTACTAATATGAATCAGTTGAAGAATAAGCATGTAACGAGACTTGGATATCCGACTGGTCGGGGGGGTGCATTGTATTATGTATCCGATCAAGAAGGACTTTGCCAAATGGCTGTTGATCTCGAGATATTTCAATATCTGCAAAATGGTGTAGCCATAACTCCTCAACTCGAATCGCAAATTCTAAATGATGTGAAATTTGAGCGGGATAACTACAACAGTAAAGTTGCCAACCATGGAGTGCCAGATAGGATATTAGCATTACTTCAGATTACAGAAAAATCGAAAGCTCATAAGTATTGTAAGAATTTGACAATTTCAGAGTTTGAGCTATTTTTATTCATACAAAACTGCCATCTTATTGGTTTTACGCACAAATCAAAATTCCCGGAGTATGTACCAGATCATTTACTCATTGCAGATACTGATACTGCAAAACTTAAGAACGGCGATACAAAACCTGTTTCGAAAAAACTGGGGCCGTTATTAAAAGAGCGTCGACATATTAATATTCACTTGTTTTATCGAGATTCGGAATGGCATTGTTTCTTTTTCAGCTATGATGACATAGTAGGAAAAGAAAAGAACCATTGGAAAAATGGGAGCCACCTCCACTATGTTAGTTTTTTATGGCCTAATTATACAAAAGAACAAGTTTGGGATTCATTTGATGCAAGAAGAACACAGCTTTCTGGAAATCTCCATATAAGATTTAATCCTTATGAATACCCAGTGCTGAAGAATCCAAAAGATTATCCTGCACCTTCTCTTGGCGAAAAACCAGGAGCATTTACATTTGACCTTGCATTAGCTTCTGATTGCGGTTCTTTCCCAATTCCTTCGGCACATGTGGCAACTAGAGGTTGTTGGATTACTAATGTTTCAACGATGAAGTAAATCTCTTGAGTCAAAACTGAAAACAGCCCAACACCGGCATGCAAACGATGAGGCTCCGCTGCGCCCCAGCAAGTGAGCCGTCAGTTTCAGCGAGTCTTGCCCGCGAAATTTCTGGCGATACCCACCCCGCCCAGCCGCCGCTGAGCTAAACCGTTGGTGTATATCGATAAAATCAATAGTACCCCTAACTGGATTAGATCCTGAATACGCTTGATGAAAGACACAAGCTCAACGAGGCTGGCTGTGGTAAGCTAGTGGCATAATAATCTCCCTTCCACGGAGAATAATCACTTTCCGTCATAGTGTCTTTGGGAATTTTGAGAGACGCCTTTTACCTTTACGCCGAAAATTTGTTTGATTCTAGGGGACTATACTAATGTGTTTTTTCAATCCTGTGATTTAGGTTATATTAAAAATGCTATTTTACTATGTCGTGCACTGAGATATCGATGAAAGCAATCCCATAGTTATAAGGGGTAACCTTTAAAGTATATTCTCCTGGTTTGTCAGCAATAAAATTAAATTTTGTAAAGAAAATGGAGTTTTTGATTGGAGAATCTGAAGCCTTTCCTTGAAAGGGTTTTTCTTTGCTCAGATAAAAAACTCTCTTCTTGTCAGGATTTTGTAACTCAATTTCCAAAGAAGCTTCTGGTTTGGCAAATGGTTGGATGGAAATGAATATCTCTAATGTTAACTCTTTATTTTCTTTATCTAAGGAAAAAGTCTCTATTCTTGGCATGCCCGGCTCAATATTATTTGGCAGTAAGGAGTTTTTTACGCCACAACTGTCCCAATAGCAAACTGCAGTACCGAGAAATGTCTTTTTCCAAAGGATTGGATGTTTGCTATTTTCCCATTTTTGAAATAACGATATCGCCAAAATAATTAAGCCGGATAGAAAAAATATGAAAAAGATGTAAAAAATGGCCTTCAATACCTTAGAAGATTTCATAAGGCTTTTTTTTGAGAAAATTTTTAGTCATTATATCTTTATTATATCCCAAGTTTGTATGAGAAAGTGCGATTTTATCAGCAAAGAGTCTGGTCAGTTGCAAAACAATTTTTATTATTTCCAAAAAACAAATTCATCCATTTTGTCTCCCTGTTCAGTGAATTTTATTACCCTAATCAACTGGTTGCTGGTGATAGTGAAGTCGATGTCTTTGCCGGCCGGAAAAATTAAGCTATTTGGGGCGTTCATGTTCTTTTGACAACCCAAGCAGATTACCCGACTATCAGTTGTAAATTTAATTGCATCACTATCAGTCTCAACTTTCGTAAATTGGATATCTTTATCCAATGGTTTAATTAATCGTAAACGGTAAATATATTTTTTAGTTGAGGGGTCAAACCTTGAAGTAAAACCATCCTCTTTATGATATTGATCTATAAAAGTAAGTGACTGTCGTATAACAATCCAACCCAAATCTCCGTTTCCTTTAAATGGAAAGGATTGATCGTTTAACTTTACGCTATCCAAAAATGGATAAGCCAAGAGTGTTACCAAAATAGTAAATAGAGAAATAAAAAAACATTACGAGCAACCGTGCTAGTTTTAAAGTAAGCAGAAATATTGCTTAAAATGTTTTTAACCGAAAAAGAAACAAAAATAAGTGGGGCAATGAAATGAAGTGATCCAAAATTCAGAAAATCAAAACCGTTAAATCGAAACTCTTTTAGATAGCGGAAAAGCCCTAAACCCAATTGATCCCAAGGGGGGTTTATAAAATAAATACCTAGAGCAATAATAAAAAATAATATGTTTATAAACAAATGGTATTTCTTACTGAACCATAGAAAAATAGCAAACACGATATAAATAATGATTATCGGTGTCAAAAAATTGGTTAGGAAAAATAGATAGATGGACAAAAACAGTAAAACTGCAAAAAGTCGGTTAAGCACAATTTCTAATGGGGTCAGGGAAAATTGGTTTTTATTTTGGGAAACGTTACTGGATACAGCTATAGGATTTTTGTTTGTATTTATACTTATATTCATATTATTAATTTATCTGATTTTTGGGGTCCACTTAACTGGTTGTAGTAAGCTAGTAGAATAATCGTGAAAGATTGAACTCCCCCTTATAAGGAGAATAATCACTTTCCGTCATAATGTCTTTGGAAATTTTGAGAGACACCCTTTACCTTTACGCCAGAACTTAGTATGATTCGAAGGGACTATACTAATAAAATGAGTTTAAGTCACGAGATGCTTATTACAGAGGGTGAAGAACTGTTAAGAGAATTTGAGCTAGAGATTCCTCTTGTTCGGATGATTAATTTTATTCTAAGATATGCCGAGACTGGGGAGGTAGACCCTGACGAACTTCAAGATTTAGCTGTCGAAATTCGTTCTCAGTTGGAAAATTCTCGGAAGGCAATATGATACAGAACACCCATTGTCGTAAAAACATCATCTCCATTTTTTCTTTTCCATAACTTCAATCCTAGTGGCGATAGTGTTTCGCAGATTCAAGAAAATGAGCAATCAAAGCTATAAGATGATGTGCTAACCCAATAAATTTCTATGCTAAGAGGTTATGAGTCGTACAACCTTCCTTTTGCGGCGAATTCTTAGCCTCAAAAGTCCAATATTTTCTGTCATAATATTAAAACGGGCACATAATAATTAACGCGGTATCCTATAATGCGGCGAATTCGCATATTATTTATAGGACTTAATGGGTTGTCATTATCAATCCGCTATAGAAGGAAAATATAGAACCATTAATTTATCTAGGGATGTGTGGTTTTATTCGGCTTTATATATCGTATGAGTTAATCCATCGGCTTGAATAAAGAATACGGTATGGCCGGTTTTTTGTTCACACGGCTCATGCCGGATTTCGGGATTACCTTTGATCCCAATTCTGGCGTTCAGACCACATTCCGGACAAGTCCATTTGTGCAGGGTGGATGTCCCTTTTCTCCCTTTACCCAGTGAGTCCAGGAACCATTTGAACCAGTCAATATTAATATCATCTGGTTTTCGTGATATGTCAGGTGGTTCTATACCTAACTCATGCATTAGAAATGCAAATACGCCATCCGCGAGGCGAGTATGGCATCCAACTCCTGGCATTGGGTGAAGCCCGAAACTTTCACTTTTATCCACAAACTCCTTATTATGATACGGTTTGCCAGGCTTAACCGGGTCTAATCCGAAGTTTTGCTGCCAGAGGTGAACTTGTTCATGCAGCAAGGTCTCAAGCTGTGCCCATTGCCCAAAACCCCACACTTTTAGTGTTTTGTCATCTTGGCTTTCATCAATATAATGTTCAGCATTCATCGTAATCTCGTATAAGAGACCCTGAGGGTTTCTAACAAGGGGTTAAGCAGCCAGCGTATTTTTATTTCTTAAGTTTCTAAATGAGATTACTGGATCAGGAAGCCTTCGGCGATCAGTCAATAAAACTGGGTCTAAAAACCTATCTTTAAATAAAACTGCCATCCTGTAAAGATAGACCGCTTCACCAGAATATTCCCAGTCTTTTGCAGTTTCTGCGTTTTTCCTAACTTCTGGTTGAGGATTAACTGTTTCGATCAGATTTCCGTTTCTGGCTATGTCTAGAATTTCTTTCATAAGTGGGTTTTAAAATCGTACAATCAACTCCTTGTGCTATTCTTTCAAATAAACTGGATTATTTCAATCCCAAAATTCCTTTATGGGTTCGCTAATCCCCAACTACTTGACGGCAAATGTAATTATTGCTATACTGAGTCATAAAGTATGACAGTATGACAAAGGAGCTTATGATGTCAACCCTAGCTGTTCGTGTACAAGAGAAAGGTCAAGTAACCATCCCTCTTGAGATTCGCCGTAAGCTTAATCTCAAGCAAGGAGATATGGTGATTTTTGTTGAAACTGAAAACGGGGTCATGATTAAGCCTGCTGAGGTGATTGTCTCAGAGGCGCTGGATGAAATCGGGATAGTTCTAAAAGCGAAGGGCATTTCTTTAGAGGAACTGATCGAGCGAGGTCGAGATATTCGGAGTGAAATTGTTGAAGAAGAATACGGCATTACGGATACAAAATCTCAATGACCCGAATCTTTGTTGACTCTAGTGTTCTCTTTTCGGCTGCATATTCATCAAAGGGCCATTCACGCGATCTCATTCTAATGGCCATTCGTGAAGAGGTTACACTTGTTGTCAGCCAGGTAGTTTTGACTGAGACCAGGCGAAATCTGGCTCAAAGTATCCCTGAGCATGTCGTACTCCTGGATTTGATTGAGGCGCATGTTCCTTTTGAAATCATCGCTGTAACCAAACACGAAGTCCTTTCCGCAGCCGAACATGTAGTCTTGAAAGACGTACCTATTGTGGCGGCTGCACGGAAAGGCAAGGTTGATCTTCTAGTAACGCTTGATCAAAAGCATCTCTTAGGGAAACCTGAGATCACTGAATATATTAAAGCTAAAGTTGTTACTCCTAAAGAGGCAATGGACCAGCTTCATCGAGAAGATTAATCTCTCTTGTTATTAATAACCACCGACCCGCTTCATATCGAAACGATAACTTTGTTAAATTCAATCCCGTATAGTAAAACCGAAGCTAGAAAAATTTTACAGGATGAATTAGGGTGGGAATATTATGATGGGCATCATTATGAAAGTGTTTATACACGCTTTGTATATTCATTTTGGCTACCCCATAAATTTGGAATTGATAAAAGAATAATATCTCTCTCGGCATTGGTTCGGAACCGAGAAATCACCCGAGAAAATACTCTTCTAGCTCTTCAAGAGCCAATTCGCCCGGTAGATAAGATAGAAGAGGATGTTGAATCTACGTGCTATAATAAGTGTATGATTGAAGCCGATATAAAAGCTTACAAGATGCGCTGGAAGGCTGTTGAGCAATTCGAACGAGAAGAATTGCAATCTACATCTATCGACATTCGTTGGCAGAAAATAAATACTTTATTACGCATAGCAGTTGGATTAGGATTGCAATTAGAAATTGACTATACGCAGGACAGCATAATTTACGAGCGTTGGGCTAAACTAAAAAGGACCAGGTAAGCTTGCTTGATCACATAACACCTCTATTTAGTCCTTTGGCTGCCTTACAAAACCTTCTTTCTCGCTTTGATGATCGCGGAATAATTATTGGGGGAATTGCTGCCAGCCTGTTAGGCACGCCACGTTTGACCGCGTATTTGGACGCTATGCTGCTCCTTTCTCTTGATGAACTGCCCCAATTAATGCAGGCCGCGAAAGATGAAGGGCTTGTTCCCCGCATCCAAGATGCTGAAGGTTTTGCCCGAAAGCATCGGGTATTACTGCTTCGCCATGTAGAAAGTGGCACAAATATTGATATTTCACTGGGAGTTTTACCATTTGAAGAAGAAGCTGTTGAGCGCAGCATCGTATATCAAGTTTCCTCATTACGATTACGACTCCCAACCCCGGAAGACTTAATCATTTTCAAGGCAGTTGCTCATCGCCCTAAAGATTTACTGGATATCCAGGCTATTATTCAAAACAATCTTATATTAGACCACAAACGGATTGAATCCTGGGTGAGACAATTTGCCGATGCTTTAGAAATGCCAGAACTCTGACAAGATATTAGTGGATTCTTCAGGTGATCGAGCAGCGCCTGGCTCACCTGCAACCCACCTCTGTTCACCCATCCAGAAACCTGCCCGCAAAAGCGCTCGGCAACGATTGATTCCCACTGGCTTTGAACGTCGTCAATCCAGACCAAGCCCGGCGTGAGCAAAATGGCAGCGATGACGCAGCTAAACCCGGCCATTGCGCCGAGGTGTAGGTCCGGTTCGTCACAACGAGGAGCAGTACCGCGCCAATGACAAACAGCCCGATCACAAACCGGCGCCCACCAAACCGTGACCACCAACGCCTGCGCGGTGATAATCTGCAGTCCCAGCGTGGCAGCGGCCGCCATCCGCAGCAGAACAACTGCCAGCCAGGGGCGCCGCTGGCGCAGGCGCTACGGGCGGCGCGCCTGCTGCAGGGGCGTACATCATTCAGGAATGCATGGTTTGCCAGTACGGCGGGGCGGAACGCTTCATCCAGCTGGGGGGGGGGACAAATCGAGGTTGTATCAGTTACATCAGATTGTCCATAGGATAACTCCAATACCTTAATTAAAATCCATGTTTTCGACAGTATCGATGATTGCACCATAGTTAGCCAGAGCAAGCGGCGAAAGGACTCTGCCGTAAGGGCAGGCCGAAGGCATCAGTACAAAGCCTCGCCCCTTACCTGAAGTACCTTCCTGCAAAGCTGCCATCACTTTTCTCCGCAACAAGTCTGTAGGCAGGTTTTCTATATCACTAGCTTCCAGGTTTCCAAACAAAACTAACTGTTCGCCATAGCGCTCGCGCACACGCCGTAAAGACACATCCCCTTGAGGAGGCGGCTCAATCGGGTCCAGCCCTACACACCCAGTAGATACTATATCATCAAGGATTAGCTTCAGCCGTCCGTGGGAATGGATACGGGCATAACCGTCATGTTGGTGGATCATCTCGACCATCTTTGTATCGTAGCTCACTACAAACTCATGGAACAGTCGAGGAGGGAGATACGGTGGGGAAGCATATTCCGGCCCATAAATCCGCCACAGGCGGCCCGGCAGCGCCCGCGCCACAGCCTCTGTTTTCTGGTAAAGCAAGATAGCAAAACGTTCTAACAGGCAGTGAAACAGACCCGGTTCAGTAAAAGCAATTATCAGGTAGTCAGCCAAATGGAATAATTGAGCAGCTTCACAAAGCGGGTCTGGCGTGTCGATCATCACAATGCCAGAATCTCCCAGTGTTTCTTCCACCTGCAAAACACCCGAGATATCCGGCACGCCCAATGATGTGGTGAGCGGGATTTCTAGATAAGATTCCACGTCCTGCACATTCTTCAACAAGTGTTCCACAAACCAGACTGTGTTTACATCTGGATCTCGCCTGGTAACTTCAGTGAGCTTGTGACCACCAAAGCGAATAGTACGCCGGGTGAACCGGCTCCCATTTTCATCTAGCCAGCTTTCGATCGTCGTGCAATCGTCGATAGGGCTAAGCGGCGCGTCTTTGAGAGGAATCGAACGCATGACAATCCGGTCAGTCTTCTCGCGCGTCAATTCAATAAGTGGAGCCCAGGAAGGGTGATTGTATATATTGAACGGGTCTTGGTCATCAATATTTTCATCCAACCCATTTAACTCATAGAAACAGACCGGCGGACGATCAACGGGTTCGCCCCTTAAAGTAGCCATAAGTCGTTCGCGTCGGTTCATAACCTGCTCTTAGCCATTAAACCAAGCTCAACTTTTCCCGCAACAGAAATGCTGCGCAATAGAATCATAGCAAGACCGGTAGATTTCCCTGCCCTTTTCCAACAAAACCCTGATAGTGGCAATCGTTTTCAGACACCCATAATGACCGCAGGGACATAACACGCCCTTGGGTTCAACAACGGTATGTCCGATCTCTCCAGCGTTATACTTATCTCCTACCCGCAGACTTCCATCCAGCAAGATGCCAGCGCCAATGCCATTACTGACTTTTATGTAATCGGCTGAAAGTTTTATTACAAAAATTGCGTTATTACAGCCGGTTACTGCAACCAGGTTGCTCGGTGTTTGGCCGTAAAATACTGGGGTTTTATTTTAGTTACTTTCGGCCAAACACTTAATACCACCAGGCTCTTGATTTTACCCTTAATTCTTTTATGGGTACATCTACCCAACCCAGGCGCACTACCCGGACAACTTCCGTTGGCATAATCAACCAAAGTAGAGTATAATGAGGATAAATATATTGTCAATCATTTCCCCGTTTACTCTCTTTAAGTGTTGGATCTCGCTATGTTTTTCCCAGGATGTCACTGTCAAGCGCACACAATGAATGCTTTGCGCGCTGTTTTTATGACTCCATGGTACTTGATGTAAGGTTAAAGTAAGGAGGTGATATTTAGACACAAAAACTCAAAACAGTATTAAACTTAACCGAAGTATTTCTGATAAAAAATCAACCAACAAATATTTGAAGGAGAGAAAATAATGCGTAAGTATTTCCTGTTTACCATGATCATGGTACTAACGATGGTTTTCACGGCTTGTGGTCCGGCTGCTACACCTGCACCCGAACAACCAGTTGTTGAGCAACCAACTGCTGAACAACCAGTTGTCGAGCAACCAACTGCTGAACAACCAACTGCTGAACAACCAGCGGCTGCAGAAAAAGTCACGCTAACCATCGAAAGCTGGCGTAATGATGACATGACGATCTGGACCGACTCGATCATCCCTGCCTTTGAAGCCAAGAATCCCGATATCCACGTCGTCTTCGCCCCCTCTGCCCCAGCTGAGTACAATGGCGTCCTCAACACCAAGCTGGAAGGTGGTACCGCCGGTGATATGATCACCTGCCGCCCATTCGATGCCTCGCTCAGTATCTTTGACAAAGGTTACCTGGCTCCTATCACTGACCTGCCCGGCATGGAAAATTTTGGTAGTGTTGCCAAGAGCGCCTGGATTACCGATGATGGTGCCACCGTCTTCTGCGTCCCAATGGCCTCCGTTAT
>Ga0315284_10005166_pt1 | contig 18546 bp, 13 predicted proteins | sample YL17G09_16_MG_FD_203696 | JGI IMG/M metagenome (GOLD analysis project Ga0315284, IMG submission 203696) | Sediment microbial communities from Yellowstone Lake, YNP, Wyoming, USA - YL17G09_16 | ecosystem: Environmental > Aquatic > Freshwater > Lake > Sediment | place: USA: Wyoming | collected...
TCTACGGACTTGAAATCCTTGCCGAAGGGATTGAAACATATAAGAAAAATTACACCAGGTTCCTGGTTATAGGCAGTGAGGAAAAAGGGAACAAAAAAGGGAATAAAGTATCAATCTGTTTTGCCACAGGTCATAAACCCGGATCCCTTGCCGCAGTTCTTGTGAAGCTTGCTGAAATGAACATCAATCTCTCCAAGATCCAGTCAGTTCCCAGATTGAACGGCGATTGGGAATACATGTTTTATCTCGACCTTGAACTGCCTGACAACACCGATATGAAAACTATTGAATCCATTCTTAAAGAATATACAAGCAATTTAGAGGTACTGGGTATTTACTATAAAGGAGATATGCTTTATGAAAGTTAAACCAGCTGATCGTACTAATAGTGTCCAGGAATACTATTTTTCCCGGAAACTCAGGCAGATAGAACAGATGCGCAAGGCCGGAGCTGATATTATCAATCTCGGAATAGGAAGTCCGGACCAGCCTCCGTCGGAAAATACAATCAGGCGTCTGGCAGATGAAGCCTGCAAGCCAAATGTCCATGGATACCCGAGCTATAACGGGAGCCCTGTCTTAAGAAAAGCTTTCTCTGACTGGTATCTTAAGTATTTCAATGTCAGGCTTGATCCTGAAAATGAAATACTTCCGCTTATGGGAAGCAAGGAGGGAATCATGCACATCAGCATGGCTTTCGTAAATCCAGGTGATGAAGTCCTTGTTCCAAACCCCGGCTATCCTACCTACTCTTCAGTGACTAACCTGGTTGGCGGGAAGATCAGGTATTATGATCTTAACGAAAAAAGCGGATGGCTACCCGATATCAGGGCAATTGAAAAGGATAATCTGAGTAATGTCAAGCTTATGTGGATAAATTATCCGCACATGCCCACCGGGACAAAGGGTTCTGTAAGCCTTTTCAGAAACCTGGTCTCTTTTTCCCTGAATCATAACATACTTTTGTGCAACGACAATCCATACAGCTTCATACTTAACAAGGAATACCTCAGTCTTCTTTCAGTTGACGGTGCCTTCGAAAACTCACTGGAGCTCAATTCATTAAGCAAATCACATAACATGGCAGGGTGGAGGATTGGGATGGTTGCCGGAAACAGCGATTATATAAAGAACATTCTAAAGGTAAAAAGCAATATGGATTCAGGAATGTTCCTGCCTCTTCAGCTTGCGGCTGCAGAAGCTCTTGGTAATCCTGAACCATGGTATGATGCAGTGAATAAAGTATATAAAGAACGCCGTAAAACTGCTGAATCTATTATGGAACTGCTCGGATGCAAATTCAGTAAAGAACAGACAGGTCTTTTTGTGTGGGGACGTATCCCCGATGACACCGGAAGCTGTGAAGCGTTTGTAGAGGAGATCCTTAACAGGGCTAATGTATTCATTACCCCCGGTTTCATTTTCGGAAGCATGGGGGAAAGTTATATTCGCATATCTTTATGCGCTGATAATGAAAGGTTGAAAGAAGCAAAAGAAAGAATAGCAAACCAATTACCAATTACCAATCACCAATCACCAGAATGAAAGTAGCAGCAGTTGGCATCGGACTTATAGGAGGCTCATTAATGATTGACCTTCGCAAACGGGGATTCGCAGATAAAATAATAGGGGTAGATTCAAATCTTCAGCACAGAAATATCGCACAGTTATGCGGACTGGTTGATGAAACAGATACGCTTGAAAATGCTGTTGACAGGAGCGATCTGATAATTCTGAGCACACCCGTCGATACTAATTGTGAAATGTTGCCCGGAATACTTGACAGGATCGCAGGTACATCAAAAGTAGTGACCGATATGGGCTCCACGAAGGAGAAAATTGCAAAAATATCAAAGAATCATCCTAACCGTGGAAGGTATGTAGCCCTGCACCCCATGGCAGGTACCGAATTTTCAGGACCGCTTGCAGCTATTGGAAGGCTTTTCGATTATAAGAATGCAATCATTTGTGATCGTGAACTCAGTGACAAGGATGCACTTAGCCTTATTGAAAAAATGCTCGACATACTGAATATGAGGAAAGTCTATATGAATTCAGGCGATCATGATATTCATGTGGCTTATGTATCACATATTTCTCATATTACCTCTTTTTCCCTTGCTCTGAGTGTCCTTGACAAAGAGCGTGAGGAGCAGAATATTCTGACACTGGCGGGAGGAGGCTTTGAGAGTACAGTCCGTCTTGCCAAGAGCAACGCTGAGACCTGGGCTCCCATATTTCTTGAGAACTCACGGTTTATTATCGAGGTAATGGACACATATATTGAAAAAATGAACCTCTTCAGAAAAATGATTTCGGAAAAGGATAAAGATGGATTGAAAGCTCTGATGGAAGAGGCAAACAAAATAAGGAAGATCTTAAATTAATAAATAAAGTCATATGGTACTTGAATTGAAAACATTACTGGCTAAAGAGTGGAGAGGCTATAAGGCAAGGCCATTTCTTATCTCCGGTCCGTGCAGCGCTGAAACCGAGGAACAGGTAATGGCGACCGCAACCGAACTGGCTCAGATAAAAGAAGTAAGTGTTTTTCGTGCCGGGATCTGGAAGCCCAGGACACGCCCCAATTCATTTGAAGGAGTAGGAACTGAAGGGCTTAAATGGCTGAGAAATGTAAAGCAGGAAACCGGATTAATGGTCGGCACAGAGGTTGCAAATGAAAAACATGTTTACGAGGCGCTGAAATACGGTATTGACATGCTGTGGATTGGCGCCAGGACATCTGTTAATCCGTTCACGGTGCAGGAGATATCAGATGCGTTAAAAGGTGTCGATGTAATGGTCCTGGTCAAAAATCCGATTAACCCAGATCTTGAACTTTGGATAGGGGCAATTGAGCGCATTGCCAAAGCAGGCATAACAAGGCTGGGAGCTATTCATCGCGGATTCTCCACCTATGAGAAGACAATTTACAGGAATCAGCCCAACTGGCAGTTGCCGATAGAGCTTCGCCGGCGCATTCCTGACCTGCCGATTATCTGTGATCCGAGTCATATTTCTGGAGCAAGGGAATATCTTTTTGAAATCTCGCAGAAGGCTATGGACCTTAACTTCGACGGACTTATGCTTGAATCGCATATTGATCCCGACAAAGCCCTGAGCGATTCTGCCCAGCAGGTAACTCCAAATGAACTAAAGGAACTGCTGAGCAGGCTCGTTCTGAGGAGCCCTGTGGCATCTGATCCCAGGCTGCTCGATATCCTCGGAGAGTTAAGGCAGCAGATCGATGTGTTCGATGATACCCTTCTGGATATCCTTGAAAAACGGATGAAAGTTGCAGAAACAATAGGCCAGTATAAAAAGGAGAATAATATTACTATCTTGCAAACAGCACGCTGGGATGAAATAATTAAAAAGGTATTGATAAACGGCCAGGTTAAAGGTCTGAGCAGGGAGATGATTGATACCATCTTCAAGGCTATTCATCAGGAGTCAATAAATCACCAGATGAGGATCATGAATAGCGGTGTTGAAAATGCCAGCGGGGAAAAATAAGAAATCAATCAACTTATGGAAAGATCTGTAGAGCCATCGTTTGTCAGGGGTGATGTAAAAGCACCGCCCTCAAAAAGCATGACTCAAAGGGCAATTGCTGCCGCATTACTGGCAGATGGACAGAGTGTTTTACTAAATCCATCTTATTGCGATGATTCCCTGGCTGCTATGAGCATTGCCGTAAGTCTGGGCGCCAGGGTTGAACCCCAGGCTGACAGAATGAAGATCACGGGTTCCGGAGAACTCAAAGAAAAGAAGCTGAACTGCGGGGAATCTGGCCTGGCAATCCGGCTCTTTTCACCCGTAGCAGCACTTTTTGACGCAGAAATAACAATGACTGGTGCCGGTTCACTGAAAAAGAGGCCCATGAATATGATCGGGGATGCATTAAATCAGATGGGAGTTAAATGTTCAAGCGCTGATGGATTTCTTCCGCTTACAATCAGGGGACCCCTTAAGGGAGGCTACTGTGAAATTGATGGATCACTCAGCTCTCAGCTGCTTTCCGGTTTGCTGATGTCGCTGCCTCTTGCTGATGACAATTCGGTAATTAAAGTCCATAACCTTAAGAGCAAGCCCTATATTGATATGACACTTGGAGTGCTCCGAGATTTTGGCATAACGATCACAAATGAGAAATATGAACTGTTCAGAATTCCCGGACAGCAGAAATACCTTCCGGTAACTTACGAAATTGAAAGTGACTGGAGTGGCGGATCATTCCTGCTTGTTGCAGGAGCCATAAACGGAGATTTACAGGTCAGCGGTTTGCGGACAGACAGCTTTCAGAGCGACATGGCAATATTGAAAGCGCTCGAGCGGGCCGGCGCAATTATGAAAATTTCCGGAGGAAAGGTTGAGATCTCCAAATCGGATTTGGAAGCTTTTGAATTTGACGCCACAGAGTCGCCCGATCTGTTCCCTCCTCTTGTTGCTCTTGCATCCTATTGTAAAGGTATTACGAAACTGAAAGGTGCTTCACGGCTTACGCATAAAGAAAGTGATCGGGCATCTGCACTTTCGGAAGAGTTTGGCAAAATGAACATAAAGGTCGAAATCAGTGATGATTATTTGATTGTAACCGGAGGAAAGGTTAAAGGAGCAAGGGTTAATTCTCATGATGACCACCGAATTGCAATGGCTGCAGCAGTTGCGGCGCTGGGTGCATCAGACACTGTATTCATTAAAGACTCACACTGCATTGCCAAATCATACCCGGGGTTTTTTGAAGATCTACGGAAAGTCGGGGCGGTTGTGCATGAATGACTTTTCAGGAATTATGGTATCAATTTGCAATATAATTGACCTTTCTAATTAAAAATCTTTAAAAAAAGTCCATTTTTTCTTGGAAATTAAAATTTTTATTTATTTTTGATGCCATGAAAATAGGAAAATTATATATCTGGTCCTGGCGCAGCTCGAAAATTTAAGCTGTGAATAAGGCCATTATATAATTTTCAAAAGATATTTACCATAAAGGCATGCTGTTCACAGCATGCCTTTTTTATTTGGAATCTTTAATAACCACTTAATAACTAAAACAATGAAAAAGAGCACAAAGATTTTACTGAGCGAAAAAGAAATGCCGCATCACTGGTATAATGTTGTAGCGGATATGCCCAATAAGCCGCTGCCGCCGCTTAATCCTGCAACCCGCCAGCCAATTGGACCGGAGGCTCTGGCTGCTGTTTTCCCCATGGAGCTTATAAAACAGGAGGTATCTGCTGAAAGGTATATTGAAATACCCGATGAAGTACTTGACCTTTATAAAGCTTATCGTCCTTCACCTTTGTTCAGGGCAGTCAATCTAGAAAAAGCCCTGGGTACAAAAAGTAAAATTTACTATAAATATGAGGGAGGCAATTATTCGGGTTCCCATAAAGCCAATACTGCCATTGCCCAGGCCTATTACAACAAACAGGAAGGAGTCAGGAGGATCACCACAGAAACCGGAGCGGGACAGTGGGGTAGCGCCATGAGTTTTGCCTGCGCCCATTTCGGACTTGAACTGCTGGTATTCATGGTAAAGGTAAGCTACAACCAGAAACCAGGACGCAAGCTTTTAATGAATGTCTATAATGCAAAAGTAGTTCCTTCGCCATCCACCATGACTGTCTCAGGCAGGAAAGTTCTTGAGCTGGATCCCGATTCGCCGGGCAGTCTGGGAATTGCAATCTCCGAAGCAATGGAAATAGCTGCCGAAGACCCTTACACCAAATACTCCCTGGGAAGTGTGCTTAATCATGTTGTACTTCACCAGACCATAATTGGACAGGAAGCTCTGCTGCAAATGGCAAAAACTGATGATTATCCCGATGTTGTGATAGGATGCTTCGGCGGCGGATCAAATTTCTCCGGAATAGCATTTCCTTTCTTGCGCGAGAACCTGGTAAATGGCAAGAAGACACGACTGCTTACAATTGAGCCATCTTCATGCCCGAAACTTACGAAAGGGAAATTCATGTACGACTTTGGAGACTCGGCAGGAATGACTCCTCTTCTTCCAATGTACACTCTTGGACATAATTTTATGCCTGAGAAGATACATGCCGGCGGATTACGTTACCACGGCGCAGGAGTGCTGGTAAGTCAGCTCATGAAAGATGGATTAATCGAGGCAAGGGCAAAAATGCAACGGGAATGCTTTGAGGCAGGTGTTCTTTTTGCAAGAAATGAAGGCATTCTTCCTGCTCCCGAATCGACTTACGCTATTGCAGGTGCACTTGATGAAGCAAGAAAGTCCGACCTGGAAGGTATACCAAGAACGATACTTTTTAACCTTAGCGGACATGGTCATTTCGACATTTCGGCATATGAGAAGTATTTCGAGAACAATCTTCCGGATCACGAACTTACCAATGCCGAAGTTGAGCATGCGATTTCAAAAATTGAATTACCCGCTTAACCCCCCTGCTCCCCTATAGGGGGGTTCTAATCCTGTTTTGCTTTCCCGGCCCCCCTTTAGGGGGGGTGGGGGGTAAAATTAAAAATCTGAGTATTCTGTTGGATGCAGCAGGTATGCATTCGGTTTTATAACCGTATTTGCATATTCCTCTTTTGCCCTGAGAGCCTTCCAGTCAGGATGATTCGAAAATGCAGCCCAATGCTCCTTTTGCGAATTCATATCAGCATATGTGGTCATGTACATAAGTCTGGGTTTCTGGCTGCCTAATAATACCTGACCATAAAATACAGCATTAGCTCCAATTTTTTCAAAAATAGCCATTTCACCGCCTTCGTTGAACATATGTATTTTCTTTGTGGCTTTTGCCTCTGTCCAACTCTCATAACTCCTTAACTCATAAATTCTTTCTCCCCGCGGAGTGGTAAAAGAAGGTACCCTGAACTGTGGCATTAATGGGAAGGCCTTCATGAATACACTCTCATATCTTGTAAATGGAGCATCATTATATGGAGCGTCAAGAAAATCCTTACCTGCCTGCTGGTGCACAGGGTCGCTCTCAAGTACTGTTATAGAATTAAGATATTGATCTATAGTCTTATATGGAATAAAAACATAGACCATTTTGCCAAATGCCGTATCTGTCTCAATTGGTTTGAAAACTCCGATAGCCGGTATTCCGGCCTTGTGCATTGCCGGAATAAAAGCATCTTTCAGATATTTGTCTATAGCATCTCCTTTCCCAGGATCTTTTAACCGGTAAATTCTTAGTTCATAATACGTCTGTTTTTCAGGCGGGGCAGCAAATGTGAAGGTTGAAAATGAATACAATAATAGAACAGCCATAAAGGCAAACATGGTTTTGAACAGATTGTTTTTCATGATGGTTTGGGGGTTAATACATTTTCGAAAACTCTTTAAATATCTTATCCGCCGTTTCAGGTGTCAGCTCAGTTCCCGACTGAACATAAAATCTGTGACGAAGGGTTATGGATTCTCCTTTCGCCAGGTTCCAGACCTTTTTCTCCTGTTTCGGATCGTATGAATTCTGACCAAGGTTATTAACTGAAAATAAGCCGTAACCTCTTGCATGTGCATATGCAGGGAATCCCGGGTTTTTGGGATGATCAAAGATGCCCAACGTAATTGTTGCATTATCTTTCAGCCCCCTAAGAATTACCCAGTTGTTCCTGGTTCCCCAGACTGCATCGCCTTTCAATCCCTGACTTGATGTATACATCCCGGTCACGCCAGTGTTATCGGTAGCTTTAACAGTTGTGGGATTACCTTTTTCATCAGTAAATATAAGCGATTCATTCGATGGCATTTCAAAAGCCCTGTCCACTCTTATTGCAAAGAGACCTTCTTTGTTGTCGCTGATCGTTACCGGGCCATTTACAGCAGTAAGTGTTGAAACGTGATCAATCGTTCGTGAAGACTTTCCGGCCGAAAATACATATTTGGCATTTTCTGTAACCAGAGTATTTCCTTTGTTATCTTTCCAGTCAGAGGCGACTTCAAGGATCCCTTTTTTCCCACTTCCGGCATTAATGATCTTCTGTACCACTATATGTCCGTAAGATCCTTTCTTATCAGCTGGTATGGCGGAAGAGTTGTTCCAAAAATCGAGGCCATTCACATTTCCATGGTTAAACCATAACCCTATGTGGTGAGGATGATCAACCCTTTCTCCTTTTCTGGGTTCAAGAGGAAATCCCCTTGTAATAACCGATCCGTTAGGCGCGTAAACAGGAAAAAGGAATGGTTTCTCGAGGTCAGCCGGATACTGGTATGACGTAAATAATGACCCGTTTATAATGACATTGACTTTGTGCTGTTCATCAAGCCTTTCGAGCCTGACTGATTTATTCTTTACTGACTGACCATTAATTACCAGGCCGGTTGTGAGAATAAGCACCTTGAACGAAGCCAGCGACAGGAGAAATTGAGGGTTCTTTAAAATTCTTTTGATACTCTTCATTGTTCTTCAGTTAATTCTTAAACACTTTTCATACAGCCAAGACGGCATATGAGCAGGTAAAAGTAAATTAAATCGAACTTATTAAGCAATTTTAGCTATCCTTTTTTTACTTTCATAACTTAAAAATCCTTAAAATTAATTAGTGGACAATGAAACGAATCCTCGTGGATATGGACGGTGTTCTTGTAGATATTTACCCCATGTTTTTTAAGTTACATGAGCAGGAGACAGGGCAAAGGCTGAATATAAAGGATATAGCCGGTCAGCTTGAAGAAGAAGCTTTTCCGAATCAGCGCAAATGGGTAAGCACTCCAGGCTTTTTCCAGAGTTTGCCGGTTATGCAGGACAGCCGCGAGTCACTCATGAGACTTAATAATTTCTATAAAGTCATTGTCGTATCCCTGGCTACAGAATTTCCCTATTGCCTGACAGACAAACTGCTATGGCTTAATGATAATTTTCCATTTATTTCCTGGCAGCAGATAGTGTTTAGCGGTGACAAGAACATCATAAAAGCTGACATTATGATTGATGACCATTTCAAAAATCTTGATCATTTTAAGGGCCGGACAATTTTATTCACACAACCTCATAATATTCTGATCAGGAATTCAAGTCACACGAGGGTAAGCTCCTGGGCAGAAATTGAAAAGCTCCTTTTACCATAAAAGATAAAAGGAGCTTGAATGAAATTATTATAAATTATGTGGTGTTTTACCAGCCTGGATTCTGAACCAGATTGGTGTTCATTAATCTGTCAGCCTCAGGAATAGGATAATAATAATTTTTATCAGCCCAAACTCTCGGAATTGTATTAAGCCAGGTCAATTCACCTGAAGTACCGTTCTTGAGTTTCTGTGCATTTGGTTTTCCGCCAACAGTATTAGAAACATCTATATAAGTGACTCCTGAAACAGCCGGTGATGGTTTAGTGCCCTGGTAAAAAGCCACATCCAGAACACCGTCTTCATTAAGATCAAGAGGTGTTACGAGCGCAGGAACATACATTCCGTTCCATTCCATTGCAAAAAGTTGGCCACGTTTCCACCTGATTAAATCATAGAAACGGAATCCTTCCATACAGAGTTCAATCCCTCTGTCCCTTCTTATCTCGAGGATCACGGGATCAGTAATACCCGGGAAATAGTTAGTCTGAAGGTATGTATCAACAACCGTTGGCTTTGTCGTAAGTCCGCCTGTTATCCCGGCTCTTGTACGCAACTTACCAATGGTAAGAGCCCAGTCGGCATCTGTAAGGGTACCTAATTCGGCTTTTGCCTCGGCATAATTCAGTAAGACTTCTCCATACCGGAACATTGAAACTGCATTAATATTCAGGTCCCTGGTGTCATAGTAAACATCATCAAGACTCCATTTAATTGGCTGGTACCCTGTATATGAGTACGCAAAACTTGGCGGAGTGGATACAAGTACACCTGCGCTCAGTCTCTTATAATCGCCCATTCTTATTGTTTGCTGCAATCTTTTATCCCTGTTCTTGACTTCATCCTTAAAAAGCATGGTCTCATAACCCGGAGTATCCGTAAAAGGAGTTCCGTCAGTTTTTAAATAGGTGTTTATGAATGTCCTGATAAAATTAAATCTGATGCCCGTGGTTGAACTCGTAAATATCCAGTTAGCCGTGTTAAGAACACTCAGAGTCAGGTCCATAACATTGGTAAATATTATTTCTTCCGGTACCGGAGCGGCATTAGTGAAAATTTTCCGGTATGATCCGCTCGTTCCTGCACCTTCATAAACCTTGAAACCAGCTTCATCCATTAATTTCTTTGATGCCGTGGCTGCTTCATTAAGCCATGTAGTAGCACTGGCAGTTAGCCCGAGTTCAGTATGGTATTTTCTGAATGTGCCTTCAAACAGACATACCCTGGCTTTAAAGGCGTAGGCAACATATTTTGTGACAAGACTGCGAGATGCATCGCTTGTGGCTTTGATGTTCGCACAGGCATAGTTCAGATCAGCAAGGACTGAATCCATGACCAGTGTCCGTGGATCTCGGGGTTTATTCAGATCAGGATCACCAACCTCCAGGGGTTTACTTACCCACGGAACATCACCATATCTTTTTACTTTTTCAAAATAGAACCATGCCCTGAAGAATTTTGCGAGTCCGATGTAATTATTTCTTACATCAGCAGGAACTTTCGGATCGTTACAATTCACTATGAAATAATTAATATTTCTTAATGATGTCCAGACCCAGTTTGCATCACCGCCCAGAGATACTCTGGTGTAAGCTGATTCATTTGTAATGTCAGTTGTAGTAGGAGTGTAGGAACCAGCGACAAAGAAAGCCGGAGCATCTCTTCTGGCTGTAAAGTCAGACATACCATCAATACGGAGAATATCATTTGCAGAAGGAAGCATATTATAAAAGGAGTTTGCATATAATTCCAAACCCTTTTCACTGCCAAACACTGCCTCTTTTGATACTGTAGCATTAGGCAGCTGTTCAAGCTCGCAGCTGACACAAAAAGCGATTATCAGGAATAACAACCAATATATTTTTTTCATAACTATCATATTAAAAGTGAATTAAAATGTTACTGATAAACCAAATGTCACATTTTTCATCATGGGATAGTTAAATCCATCCCCTGAACCACCGCCAGATAATAAAATATCGGATGGTCCTTCATTTTCAACATCGTAATCTCTTGTGATCTTATATAGGGGTGACATAGTCCAAAGGTTCTCTCCGGAAAAATAGACTTTTATATTGCTGGCACCGATTTTGGAAATCAGGTTTGCCGGTAGATTATATCCTATCTGTATATTTTTAAGCCTCAGATAAGCAACATTCTGAAGGTATTTAGTCTGTGGTGCTTCGACAAGCATTGATCCTGATCTGTTAGCAAGCCGGGATACATATCTTGGCAGATAGGCGTCGGTGTTTTCCGGAGTCCAGTAATTACCTAAATGCCATTTAGGTAGAGGGTTGTAAGGTCTGTTATATTGTCCCCAGAATGGAGACTCACTCCTTGGCCACCATTGTTGTTTTCCAATACCCTGGAAAAACGCGGAAATAAAGAAGTTGTTCCAGTCAGCATTCAGATTTATACTATAAGTATAATGTGCAGCATTATTCCCGATTATCTGTTTATCACCAGTATTACCTATCCTGTTGGTGCCATAATCAATTTTACCACTACCATCTGAGTCCACTAATTTAAGATCACCCGGGTAATTTGCCCCCGATGAGGTATTTTTAAACAGACTCTGATTTGCATGATTAGCAATATCTTCAGCATCAACAAAAAATCCTTCGGTGATATAACCCCAGATTTCACCGATAACCTGACCTTCATAATAATCAGTCAGGACCTTTTCGGGATTGTTATATTTTTTTATTACAGATCTATTGTCAGCAAGTGATCCTCTTATTTCGTAGTTAAATGGTTTTGCTCCAATATTAAATCTGTCTCTCCAGGATAGGCTTGCTTCCCATCCTGTTGTCTTTAAATCAGCATAGTTACCTTTTGGCGGTGTTGCTCCGAAAACTGCAGGAAGCGTCATCCCTATCGTGTACATATCAGTAGTATTCCTGATATATGCATCTCCGACAAGTCTTAATCTGTCAGACAACGCAGTTATGTCAATACCTATGTTTTGGGTTGTTGCCGTCTCCCATGTAAGACCGGCAGGAAGAACACTGGGATTTCTCGTATACTGCGGTTTCACTCCGTTTAGAATTCTTCCGGACTGTGTTATCGATAACTGCTCCTGGAATGTGTAAGAAGAAATATTGCCATTCCCCAGAGATCCGTATGAGGCACGCAGTTTCAGGTCAGAGATTATCTTTGGAGAAACGTTCCAGAATGATTCTTTAGAGATCCTCCATCCTACCGAATAAGAAGGGAAGAAAGCATATCTTTGAGTTGAAGGGAATTTGGAAGAACCATCATATCGTCCGTTTATTTCCACAAGATACCTGTCCTTAAATGAATAGTTAATTCTGCCAAATCCTCCCAGAATATTCCATCTGTCCCATCCGCCTTCGGTTGTCATTGATTGTCCGAGTGCAAGATTTATATCAGTAGCATCTTCAAAAATAAGGCCGTTTCTCTGAACACGTAATCTTTGCCAGGTAGATTGTTCATAGTTATATCCGATTAATACCTTTAAATAATGAGTATCGTTAAATGTGTTCTCATATTCTCCAAAAATGTTTGCTGCAAGGTATTGGGTTTCATTTCTTGTCTCCCTCAAATCGTTTGTGGTTGTACCAACATAAGCTATCACTCCGGGATGGTTACTGTAGGGAACGGGTACTTGCCTGCGTTTCTCATTACCGTTATTGTTCCTCAATGTAAAATCACCTTTAAACCTGAGCTTGTCATTAAAGAACTGCGTAACAAATCCTGTTGTACTTCTGAAAATTTTGTCCTTCATATCATATCCGTTTTTCCCATACCGGAAATCACCAACATTATAAGCTGCCGACATGGTCAATGAACCATCGGGATTATACATTGGAGCCAGAACATGACCTTCATCTGCAATATTTCTCCAGATTCCGCTTCCCTCACCGACATTTAAAGGATTATGATAATTCCTGTCAGAATATTCCGAATTGTTTTCAAACCGCAGCCAGGGGAATACCTGTATAGCTCCTTTGGCCCTGATATTATGCATTTTGTAATCATCTGAGTTATACCGGAATAATCCAGGCTGATCAAGCAATCTCCCTGTTAATAAGAAACTCGCTGTTTCAGTACTGCCGGAAATTGCAACATTATGCTCCATCCCTGTTGTAAAATCTTTGTATAATTCTTTATACTTATCATGACTAGCATAATAAACATAATCACCTGAAACAGGATCAATCTCAACCTCCTTGTCAGTAGGCAAAGGACTGACAGACCTTCTTTCAAGCTCATCAAGATAAGGCTGTGAGAATTTCAGTGTTTTGTTTACTGCTGCGGGGAAAGTATTTTCCCAGTTGTAAAATGACTCGGCGAACATCTTTGCAAAAGTATAGCCATCAGTGACAAGATCAGGAACCGTAATTGGTTTCCTTATTGCAAAATTCGAGGAGTAGGTAATATTAGTTTTCCCTTTTGTAGGATTCTTGGTAGTTATCAGAACCACTCCGAAAGCACCTCTTGCTCCATAAATAGATGCTGAAGCAGCATCTTTAAGGACTGAAATATTGGCAATATCGTTCGGATTGAGCATGCTTGGATCTCCTTCAACACCATCAACAAGGATAAGGGCACTACCTCCCTGTCCGATTGAAGTCAATCCCCTTATATTGTAGCTTGGTGCCTGATTCGGTTTTCCATCCATTAACCTGATATTAAGGTTTGGGACGACACCCTGGAGTCCCTGGGTAAGGTTCGACATTGAACGGTTCTCAAGAGCTCCGCTTGTTACCTGATCAACCGCTCCCGTAAGATTAGCCTTCTTTTGAGTTGAGTAGCCTACAACAACTACTTCTTCCAGGCCCTGAACATCTTCTCTGAGAGAAACATTTATCACAGTCTGATTCAGAACCTGAACTTCCTTTGGTGCATAACCGACAAAGGAAAACACAAGAATGGAATTCGGACCCGGCACTTCAACGGAATATTTACCGTTTAGATCGGTCAAACCTCCTGTAGTCGTACCTTTGAGCTGAACAGTAGAACCAGGAAGAGGAGCTCCCTTTTCATCGGAGACTGTTCCTGTAATCGTTATCCTCTGGGCATAAACCAATGTCGATGCCAGGAATAACAACATCAATAGAATTTTTTTCATAAATAGGTAGATTAGTTGATTACTTGTTAAATAATTAAGGCTTTATAAAAATAGTGACTTCAAATTAAGAAATGGCAGGGAAATTGCTAAAAAAGGTTAAAACCTATTTCTTATCTGTCCCTTTAACAATAACAAACCTGTCTATCAATGTATCATCCTGATCAAATACACGGTATATTATCGATTCATTACTGACATCCATGATAGCAAAATTGTACATGCTTTTGTCCGGAGTGAAAGCCATATCAGGTAAATTTTTCCCTCCTGAGCCTGTCGGATTACCACCTGCTGTTCCATTGGTAATATATATTGTACCATCGTTGGCTGAAAACACCGGTGAGGATTCCTTTTTAACAGGTACTCCATCCTTCATCTGAAAATGACGCTCATAAACATGCCTGTGTCCCGAAAGGCAAAGATCCACCCGGTATTTTTCAAGAAGAGGCAGGACATTTTCTTTCCATCCTGCAATATTGCTCCATCCGAATGAACTTACCGGGTAATGCATCCAGACTATTACCCAATCAAGATTCCTGTCCTTCTCTGCATTTGCCAGTTCATTATCCAGCCAGATATATTCCGGTGATCCGGGCTTGTATTTAACCTGGTCAGTTTCTTCAGCTGCCTGGGCACATCCTGAAAAGATCCCTATAAATCGGACCTTCCCGTATGTGAAAGAATAATTTACTTCATCACCGGGCAGGTTGAAAAGTGAATGATAATCCTGAAATGGTTTTTGAAAATCTTCCCCTTTTATGTTTTGAATATCATGATTACCCAGAACAGGCATTAATGGAGAAATTGTATTAAGGTCCTGTGTAACGGAAAGAAAGCTCGTCCAGTTTTCAGTCGGGGAGCCGTTATCCACAATATCTCCCATATGCAGGGTAAGGCAGGGATCATATGCTTTTACCAGGTCAGTAATTATTTTAGTTTTATTAAAGCCTTCGTTATTTGCATTATTCTGAGTGTCTCCGATTATGGCAACCCTGAATGCTCCCGTATCAGGCTCTGAAAAAAATGAATAAGTTTTGCTCCAGCCTGCCTCATCTGATCCGCACCTGTAAAAATATCTTGCTCCCGGTTTCAGCTTTTTAAGGTCAGCATTAAAAACAACCTTTCCGTTAATTTCATTTTTAAAAGCTTTCATTTTCTTTCCTGGGTCAGTTTTCACTCCGTACTTCACATATTGAATTCCGTCAGTATTATCAGAACACCAGGTCACTGTTACAGGAGATGTTGCGTCAGGTCTGGTTTTCGATTGAAGGCTTAGATAGATAAGAGATGGCTGTGCGTTTAGCGCAGAAAATGCAAGAAAAGAAAGAGCGAATAGAAACAGAGAGGATTGACGTGGTTTCATATGACAATAATTATTAATTAAATCCAGCTGCTTGATTTGGGAGCTGCTGAAAAAAGGATTTCTTTTTTTACTACTAAATCCCCCAAGGGGGACTTATTGATTCATTACTGTTAAAAAGCCCCCCTTGGGGGGATGGGGGTAAATCAAACTTTCCGGTCAGCCCCGCTTGTTTATATCCGCAAATTAAATCAATTCTTTGCTTATTAAACTGCACTTGCTATTTTTATATCTTTGAATAAATAAACAGATTTAATTCTCTGAAAATGGAAAATACAAATAAACCAAAGCGACTTTACTCTCTTGATGCCCTGAGAGGTTTTGACATGTTCTGGATTATGGGAGGTGAAGCAATATTTGCAGGACTTGCAACCCTCACAGGCTGGCCTGTTCTTGAATGGTGGGCCAAACAGCTTGAACATGTGCCATGGCATGGCTTTCATTTTTATGATATGATTTTCCCCCTGTTTCTTTTTATTGCCGGCATCTCATTCCCGTTTTCAATGGCAAAGCGGACAGCCAATAACGAAAGCAGGAAATCTATTTATAAGCATGTGATCTTCAGAGGATTGATTCTTGTTGTCCTTGGAATAATCTATAATAATGGTGTCAAATTTAACCTGGGGGATCTGCGTTATGGCAGTGTTCTCGGCCGTATCGGTCTGGCCTGGATGTTCGCCGCAATAATTTTTATGAACACAAAGCTTACCTGGCGGATAGTATGGTTCTGGGGTTTGCTCATAGGGTACTGGCTTCTTCTGGTTCTGTTTCCTGCCCACGATCTTGGTTCATCAGATCATTTCTCCCAGACCGGAAATCTGGCCAGCTATATTGACAGGCTGATAATGCCGGGAAGACTTTATCGCGGCAATCACGACCCCGAAGGCATCTTCAGCACAATACCTGCTATCTCAACAGCTCTTATGGGGATGTTCACAGGTGAGTTTATGATGTCAGATTACCTTAACGACAAAAAGCTTAAAAAGGTGCTTTATCTGGTTCTTGCAGCGATTGGGTTTATGATAATCGGTAAAGTATGGAACATTGCATTTCCAATAAATAAAAATCTCTGGAGCAGTTCATTTGTCTGCTGGGTAGGTGGCCTTAGTCTCCTGCTGTTTTCTGTTTTCTATCTTATAATTGATGTCTGGAATCTCAGAAAATGGGCATTTTTCTTTGTAGTGATTGGAATGAACCCTATTACTATTTATCTGGCAGAAAGGATAATTAATTTCGATCGTGCATCTAAGTTTTTCTTTGCCGGATTTATTGAACTCTTCCCTGAAACATGGGCGCCTTTTCTGAATGGAATAGCTGTAACAGCTATCGGATGGGTATTTTTGTATTTTTTGTATAAAAAGAAAATATTTCTTAAGGTGTAACCCCCAAACCTCCCAAGGGGGGCTTAAAACTCATATAATTTACACATAGTCAAAAATGAAAAAAGTATTGTTGCTTTCCATTATTCTCTCCTTTCTTGATATGATTCCAATTCTGTCACAGACAATCCCCCAAAAAGTCACTGATTCCAACACTCCCCTGCATGCACTTCAGCCTGATTATCCGGTTCCATATGGCCCGGCAAAAGCTGAGGATATTACAGCAGTTCTAAACCGTCTCTATTCATATCTTGATGCCTCAACGCCTGCAAAGGTTATCGACAGCAAAACCAAAGCAGGAATCAATGATCTGACAAACCTGACAGGCGATGCTGTTTTTGAACCGGGTGTTTTCAGGCTGATAAGCTATGAATGGGGTGTGACATACGGAGCAATGCTCCTGGCAGGGGATGCTACCGATGATAATAAATTCAGCGATTATACAATTAAAAGAATGGGGCTGATAGCAGATGTTGCTAGAAACTTCAAAGCAATAAAGCCAACCACCTCAGGCGGAAACAACCCTGTAAGATCAGTGCTCGACCCCCGTGCACTCGATGATGCAGGATCTATGTGCGCTGCAATGATAAAGACTTATAATATAAGTAATAATCAGGCTTTGCGTCCTTATATTGATAACTACATTGACTATATTTCAAAAAAGCAATTAAGACTTAAGGATGGTACGCTTGCACGGAACCGACCACTGCCTAATACCCTGTGGCTTGACGATTTATATATGAGCGTTCCCGCACTGGCCCAGATGGGAAAGCTGACAGGCAACAATGATTACTTTGAGGATGCCTGCAAACAGATAATTCAGTTTTCACAGCGAATGTTCAATAAAGACAAGGGAGTTTATATGCATGGATGGGTTCAGGATATGGAACCGCATCCCGAATTCTACTGGGCACGCTGCAACGGTTGGGCTCTCCTGGCAATGACTGAATTGCTTGATGCAATGCCTTCGGGATATCCCCTGAAGAAAGATATTCTGGAACAGTTTCGATCCCATGTAAAAGGTCTTGTTTCATTACAGTCCGGATCGGGATTCTGGCATCAGTTAATGGATAGAAATGACTCATACCTTGAAACATCAGCGACAGCTATATTCACCTTTTGCATTGCACATGGCGTCAATATGGGATGGCTCGATGCACAGGCCTTTGGACCGGCATCTGTACTTGGTTGGAACGCAATACAGACCAAAGTAAATGACCAGGGTCAGGTTGAAGGTACCTGTGTCGGAACAGGAATGGCCTTTGATCCGGCATTTTATTATCACAGGCCGGTAAATGTTGCTGCAGCACACGGATATGGACCGGTTATGTTGGCCGGAGCTGAAATGCTGAAGCTTATAAAGAATTACCACATAGTCATAAACGATTCAGCAGTAATGTTTTAGGATTGGGCACGCACAGGCAAAACTTCCTGTAATAGTTTTTCATCATAAACATCTGGAAATCCGATAATTACATCGAGCACATCAGTTAAAGTTATGATGCGAAGTGTTTTAAATAATTGACAGCTCCCTGAGGGTCAGGAGAGTAGAAGTCTGCTCCGATCTTTTCACAATATTCCTGAGTAACAGGAGCTCCTCCAACCAAAATTTTTGAATCGGGGTACTTATTCTTTACTGCAATAACTATTT
>Ga0315284_10005167_pt1 | contig 18543 bp, 13 predicted proteins | sample YL17G09_16_MG_FD_203696 | JGI IMG/M metagenome (GOLD analysis project Ga0315284, IMG submission 203696) | Sediment microbial communities from Yellowstone Lake, YNP, Wyoming, USA - YL17G09_16 | ecosystem: Environmental > Aquatic > Freshwater > Lake > Sediment | place: USA: Wyoming | collected...
GGGAGGTGGTAGACATCTTCGGCGACCTTGTAGCCGCGGGCGTTTTCGCCGGTGAATTGGGCGAGGAGGGATTGGAAAGGCTCGATGTGTTGTGCGAGGAGGGGGAGGGCGCGTTCCTGCATGGTGAGCCAGGGATGGCAGCCGACGGGGCCGATGTCGAAGGGGGGTTTCCAGGGGTCCTGGTCGGTTGGCACGTAGGCTGGGCTCATCCAATCGGCCGGGTCGTCGGCGGCGTGGAAATGTTCCTGGAAGCCAAGCTGGACGGAGGTTCGAGCGGCGTCTTTTCGCCAGGCGGTGGCTGGGCGGCAGAGCCAGCCGTCGGGCGTATGAAGAGGCAGGTGGATATCGGGCAGGTCGACGGCGCCGTCGAGGAGGAAGCCGCTGGCGTCGCGGTAGGTGGTCTGGAAGGTTGGGACGCCGTACTGATGAACGATGGCGCAGATGGCATTTTTGCCGGCCTGGAGGGCGGGGGCGATATCGAGGGTGTCGTAGGCCTGGAGATGGGGGTATGAGCGGGCGGGGCCCTGGTGGATTCTCTTGCCGTTGACGTAGAGGGTATAGCGAGCATCGGCGGAGACGCGGACGATGGCGGAGGCGGGTTTGGCGGGGAGGTCGAAGGCCTTACGGAAGAGGGCGTAGGTGTTCCAGGGTCGGGAGAGGTGTTTCTGCGTCCAGCACCAACGTGCGGTCCATTGGGGTGTCCTGGTCCACGCGTCCTGTGTAGCCATGGTGTTGCCTGCTTTACTGAGCGGTTGAGGTCCTGGCCAGAAGGAATACTGTAATGATGAGCGGTCGGGGGGCAAGGAGAGGGGCGGCGATGAAGCCAGCAGGCATGGGAGAGTTGAGAATCGGGAGAACGGGCGGATGTGGCCGGCGGCTTAGGGGCGATGGAGAGGGTGGACAGGGCGTATAATCGGGAAGCTATCGCGGGATATGGAATATGGGCAAGCGAACGCTCGTGACATTGCCGCATCTGACGTCGGATATGGCGCGTCTGGTGGACGATTTCCAGAAGGAAACGGACCGAGGGGTGGCGTTGTTGGGCGCGGCGTTTCTGGATGATGTGCTGGACGTGATGCTGCGGGCTTTTTTCGTGGATGACAGGGAGGCGGTGAACAAGCTGATCACGGCGGGTCGTCCGTTGGAGTCGTTTGGCTCGCGGACGCATCTGGGGTATTGCGTCGGGTTGTTGGGGACGGACATCTATGACGACATGAACCTGATCCGGGAGATACGGAACGATTTTGCGCATCGGCAGCCGACGAGCTTCGAGTTGGAGGAGATCGGGCTGAAGTGCCGCAAACTGAAGGCGGTGAAGGTGATGATGCCGGAGGAAGGGTGCAACGGGCGCGATCGATTCATCGTGAGCGTTGTGCTGATCGCGAACCACTTGATGGTATGGACGGCGTCTGTGGAGCATGCCAAGCCAGCGAAGAGCTTTTCGGAGAACGGGGTGCTGAGACTGAAGTAGCGTGTTCTTGCCGAGGTGGTGGGAAGGCGCGGAGGGCGCGGGCTGTGTGTTACGGTGGAGGGTATACGGGTCGGCCGGCGATCCAGAGTTGGGCGGGGAGGAGGCGGTGGGTTTCGAGGACTTCGCGTAGGGGGTCGCGGGTGGCGACGGGGAAGAGGGCGAAATCCGGGGCCTTGCCGGGGGTGATTGAGCCGAGGGATTGGTGTTGGTCGAGAGCGCGGGCAGCGCGCAGGGTGGCCATTTGCCAGAGGGTTTCTGGGGAGACGTCGGGGGCGAGGCGGTGGAGGAGGCGGAGATCGTCGACGAGGTTGAGATCGGGGGATGAGGCGCAGCTATCGGTGCCGACGGCGACGTTGATGCCGCGAGCGAGCATGTCGCGCCAGCGATGGGGCGGATGGTTGAAGTAGGCGTGGGTGCGGGGGCAGTAGACGACACTGGCCTGTGAGGCGGCGAGGATGGCGAGCTCGTCGTCGTCGCAGTAGTTGACGTGGGCGAGGAGAGTTGGGTATTCGAGGAGGCCGAGGGATTGGGCGAAGCGGATGGGGCCGCCATCGAAGCGTGGGACGAGGTCGTCCCAGGAGGCGAGGAAGGTCCAGAGGTCGCGGAAGGGTCCGGCGTGGCGGGCGAGGAAGGTCATTTCGTGGGGGGATTCAGCGAGGTGAGTGGCGAGGGGGAGGTTGTGTTGTCGGGCGAGTTGCAGGCATCGGCGGTAGCCGGAGTCTTCGATGCTGTAGGGGGCGTGGGGAGAGAGGCCGATGCGGAGGCGGGGGGAGGCATGGTCGGGGTTGAGCGCGGCATCGAGGCGCTCGTCGAGGAGGTTTCGGCGTTGGGCCATGGCCTGGACTTCGCCATAGCTGACGGCGTGGAGCGGGGAGTTAGCGAGGGTGGGTCGGGTAAGATGGGGGAAGCGGGTGATATCGCCCACGCAGGCGACGCCGAAACGGAGGGACTGTGCGATGCCGGTGATGGCGGGTTGGGGAGATTCAGGCGGAGAGGAGGATGCCCGGCGGGCGATGACGTGGATCAGCCAGTGGACAAAGCTGTCGGGTGGGGGATTGAGGGGTGTGCAGTCGCTGAGTTCCAGATGAGTGTGGGGGTTGACGAGGCCGGGGAGGAGGAGGGAGTTTCCGGCGTCGATGGTGTTTGTGTTGGGGAAAGCGGCGTTGACTGTCCGGGCGGGGCCGACGGCGAGAATTCGGGAATCATCGAAGACGACGGCGGCGTCGGGGATGACGGGGGCATCGATGGGTGCGATCCACGCGGCCAAGAGGAGCGTGGTCATGGGGCCTGGTCTTCTTTGAGCTCGTTGAGGAGGAGGGTGGCGACATGGAGGGCGGTTTCGAGGCGTTTGCGGGCCATTTGCCGGATGGGTTCGAAGTGGAAGCCGTCTTTGAGGCGGGCTTCGAAGTAGCCGTATTGCTGGCGTTTTTCGATGCCCTGGGCGACGGAGGCGACGGAGGTCTGTTGCCTGGCAAGCTGCATGGCCTGGAGGGTCAGGCCAGTGACGCCGAAGTCGTCGAGGTTGACGGCGTCAGCGAGGAGGCGGGCCTCGTTGAGGGAGGGCTGACGGAGGGGCAGTTCACGAAGCAGTCGAGTGACGCGGTCGAGGAGTTGTTCGTCGGCGTGATCGGCGAGAGCGCCGATGACGAGTTCGGCGGCCTGTTCGGCGCGTTCGCGGAGGCTGATCTGGCCGAGTTTCCCGACGGAGCGTGACTTGCCGTGGCGGGTGGGGAGTTGGAGGGCGTGGCAGGCGAGTTCGAGGGCTTCGAGGTCAAGCTGAGGTGGGGTGAGATCGAGGGTGATGAGTCGCTGGACGCGGTGCCAGAGGCGGCGGGCGTCGTCAAGAAGGCGAGTGATGGGAATGTCCGCGTCGTCCACGACTTGGAGGGACTGTTGAAGCTGATGTTGCAGTTTGGTGTCGAGAGGCATGGCGCGATCCCTATTCGCGGCAATGTCATCTTGGCTCAGCAACCGGGTCGGGTCAAATGCAAAACCGTTTTAAAGTCGCCGAATCGCATGTACGATGGTCGGCTGGCGCATAAACCAACAGGAGAGAGCATGCACATTTGCCTGAACCGTGCCACTGCCGGGGGAGGACTGGGGTTGGAGGCGTTTTTGCGGGTTGCGTCGGCGGCGGGTTTTCCCGGGGCTGATGTGGACATGGGATATGGGGAGGCGAAGGGAGCGGGGGCGTTGCGGGAACTCTATGGTGAGTCGGCGCTTAGGTTCGGAGGATGGGGTTTGCCGTTCGATTTTCGGGCTGAGGCTGGGGCGGAGCGGGAGGGAATCCTGAAGCTTGCCGCACAATCGCATATTGCGGCGGAACTGGGGATTGACTCGTGTGCGACGTGGCTGATGCCATCCTCTGAGCTGCCGTTCATGGAGAACTGGGCATTTCACGTGTCGCGGCTGAAGCCGGCGGCGAAGGTGTTGGCGGACTGCGGGTTGCGGCTGGGTCTGGAGTTCATTGGGCCGTATCATCATCGGCGGAGCCAGGCGCACGAGTTCGTGTTTACGCCGGGGCAGATGCTGGAGTTGGCGGACGCGATCGGAGAAAATGTGGGGTTATTGGTGGATTCGTTTCACGTACACACATCGGGGACGCCGTGGGAGCAACTGGCGGAGATACCTGCTAAGCGTATTGTCTTGGTACACTTGAACGATGCGCCTGGGGGGCCGGTGGCATCGCTGAAGGATTTCAAGCGGGAGTTGCCGGGGGAGGGGGTGTTGGATCTGTGCGCGTTTCTGGGGGCTTTGGAGAAGACGGGGTATGCGGGGCCTGTTTCGCTGGAGGTGTTCAGCGAGGGGTTGAAGGCGATGCCGGCCGAAGAGGCGGCGAAGCGGGCGTGGTCGGCGACGCGGAAGGCGCTGGGGAAGTACGCGGGGTGAAGGGGGGGGTCGGGGTCGGAGGTGTTCACGGTTCGAGGCAGAACTTGGGGTAGCCGATGTTGTCGTTGCCCTCCTGGTAGTTCTTGGGCCACAGATCCCTGTGGATGTTCTCGACGTGCCCATCAGCCAGGAGGAAATTGGCGGACTTGCCGCGGGTGTGGCGGGCGCTGATGCACTGTGATCGCCTGCACCAGAGCACGCCGTCGGCGAACAGCACGAGTTCGCTGGGGTTCTTGAAGTCCGAGAGCTCGTGGGTACGGTTGTCACGATAACATGTGTCTTTGCCACTTGTCGTTGCGCCGGACATGCGGAAGGGCACTTTACGGAAGTCGCCCTCGGGATCACTATAGTTGCCATTTGAGCTGTTGATCGCGTACCAGACGTCAAGGCAACCAGAGTCGATTCCCGGCGGGTCGCCTGAACGAGGGACGCGGTAGCGATAGGGCATCGCGTATAAGGGGTCATCGGGACGGCAGGTGAGACCGCCGCCAGGCCAGGGCGTGTCCAGACCCGATGGGCAGCGGAACACGCTGTCGCTTGAGTTGGGACCATCCAGGGGGTATGCCTGAATCAAGGCCGAGAGGTACTTGTTGTTGACCAGGAGGAAGCCCCAAAACCCCCCTCTGCCCTCAGTGTGGTAGACATGCCCTTTGTGATCGGCGGCATAGGCGTAGGTTGCCAGGCCGATCTGGCGGAGGTTGGCCAGGCATTTGATCGTGCGGGCCTGCTCCCTGACCGCGTTGATGGCGGGCAGGAAGATGGCGATGAGGACCATGATGATGGCGATGACTACGAGGAGTTCAACGAGCGTGAAAGCCATGCGGCGGGAGATAGCCTGGCGTGGAGCCGAGTAAGGGCCCGTCGGCGCAGGGCGGATCTGCTCAAGATGGTTCTGGGGACGGCTTCGTCGGCGACGTGAGCAGGTCCTTGCGTTCATGACGCGTCCCGGGCAGGTACACAATCAAGGGGTCATTGTACCAGAAGGCGGGCACTTGATGCAAGTGATTTCGAGAACCGCCATGTTGGGGAATCTTGCATGGCCAGGGCGATGGCCAGAGGGGGGCTGTGAAGCGTAAGCTTGGGCGCGTGTGCCGGGCTTGGCGGTTCTGACGGTTACCCTTTTGCCTCCGCCAGGTGAATGAGGTGGTAGACGTAGGCGTCGAGGAGGGCTTGCCAGCTTGCGTCGATGACGTTGGGGCTGACGCCGACGGTGCCGAAGAGTTCGCGTTTTCCATCGGCGGCGAGGCGTGTGCAGCCGATGATGACGCGGACGCTGGCGGAGGTTTCGTCGCGGGAGTTGATGACGCGGACCTTGTAGTCGTTGAGGTGGACGTCGGCGATGTCGGGGTAGTGGCGGGTGAGGGCCTGCCGGAGGGCCAGGTCCAAAGCGGCGACGGGGCCATCGCCTTCGGCGACGGTGTGTTCGACAGAGTCGTTGACGTGAAGTTTGACGGTGGCTTCGGCGATGGGGGCCTTGTCGTCGGCCTTGAGGATGACGACGCGGTAGTGGTCGAGGGTGAAGAAGTCGCGATAGCGGCCGATCTCGCGGCGCAGGAGGAGTTCGAAGGAGGCGTCGGCGGCTTCGAACTGGTAGCCCGCGTTTTCGAGGTTCTGGACCTTATGGAGGATTCTCCTGAGGACGGTCTTATCGTTTTCGATGTCGAATTTTTTGCCGGCCTTGGTGACGATGTTGCTGACGCCGGAGAGTTCGCTGACGAGGATTCTGCGGGTGTTGCCGACGGTATCCGGGGGGACGTGTTCGTAGGTGGCGGCGTCTTTCTGGACGGCGTGGACGTGCATGCCGCCCTTGTGAGCGAAGGCGCTGGCGCCGACGTAAGGTTGAGAGGCGACCAGGTTGAGGTTGGCGGTTTCGTAGAGGAAACGGCTGACTTCAGTGAGGCGTTTGAGGGTGCCTGGGCGGAGGCAGTCGAGCTTGTACTTGAGCTGGAGGGTGGCGACGAGCGAGACGAGGTCCATGTTTCCGCAGCGTTCGCCGACGCCGTTGACGGTTCCCTGGACGTGTTGTGCGCCGGCGTTGACGGCGGCGAGGGCGTTGGCCAGGGCCAGGCCGCCGTCGTTGTGGGTGTGGATGCCGAGGGCGGCTGCGAGTTTCGGGCGAATGGCCGAGACGGTCCGGGCGATGAATTCGGGGAGGCTGCCGCCGTTGGTGTCGCAGAGGACCAGGACCGAGGCGCCGGCATCCTGGGCGGCCAGAAGAGTGCGGAGGGCGTAGTCCGGGTTGGCGCGGTAGGCGTCGAAGAAGTGTTCGGCGTCGTAGACAACGGCGCGGCCGGCGGAGCGCATGAACTTGATCGAGTCGGCGATCATGGCGAGGTTCTCGTCGAGCGAGACGGCGAGGACGGCCTTGGCTTGATACTCGCTGGACTTGCCGACGAGGGTGATGACGGGTGTTTCGGCGTCGAGGAGGGCTTTCATGCCGGGGTCATCGTGGGCCTTGACACCGCGGCGGCGGGTCATGCCAAAAGCGGCGATCCTGGCGTGTTTGAGGGGAAGGCGCTTGGCCTGTTTGAAGAAGGCCTCGTCCTTTGGGTTGGACAGAGGGAAGCCGCCCTCGATGTAGTCGACGCCGAGCTCGTCGAGCTTTTGTGCGACGAGGAGCTTGTCGTCGAGGGAGAGGACGAACCCCTCGCCCTGGGTCCCATCGCGGAGGGTGGTGTCGTAGATATCGATACGGCGTGGCTTGTTCATCACAGCACCTCAATCGCTTGGCGGCAACGGACTTCGATGGATCTCGGAACAGAAACGCCCTGCCAAGCGGGGCAGGGCGTTGGGATCTTAAGGTGCAACTCGGCCCTACCCGCCATGGCGCGGGGTAATGACGATGGTCGGAATCAGGGCAAAGCGCGATCGCATGGTGTAATGATAACGCAAAGGGGCGCGGCGTCAAATGGGGCTATTCGACGGTGATGGCGCCTTTTTCGCGGGGGTGGAGCTTACAGGCGTAGGGGAACTTGCCGGTTTTGCTGAAGGTGTACTGGTAGGCGGCTTTTTTCTTGAGGGTTCCAGAGGAGAAGGAGGCGTCGGAGGCGTCGACGGTGTGGTCCTTATCGTCATTATTGGTCCAGAGGACGGACTGGCCCTTCTTGATGGTGGCCTTTTCCGGAGAGAAGGCGCGGTCGCTGATGGAGACGGAGACCTGATTTTTGGGCTTGGGCTTCTGTGGGGGCACGGGGGCGGCGGCCGCGAGGGCGAGGAAGAGGGCGACGGCAAGCAGGAGCATGTTCCGCATGTTGTATATCCCTGTATCAGACACCGGGCGGGGTGACTTGATAGCGGTTGTGATTATACAGCGGCCAGGCGGGTGTTGGTAACGGTTTCGCGTTTTTTGGGAGGCTCAAGGCGCAGGCGAGGGCTCGGGAAAGCGGAACTCGGTGGCGGGCGAGCGGTCCTGGTTCTTCATGTAGTTGCTGAGCATTGCGATATAGGGGGTGTTGATGAGCGGGCGGTCGGCCAGGCCCAGGGTGTCGCGGATGCGCAGGATCGAGCCTTCCGCGGGGCCTTCGATTTCGATGAAGGAGCCGAGCAGGGGGAGCTGGTCAAGCTCGATTCTGCAGTCATCGAGCCGCCAGGAGTGTCGGCGTTTCTGGAAGGAGAGGTATCGGACGAAGCCGAGGCGCTGGAGGAGGGTTGCGGCGGCGTCGGGGTTGTCGACGAGGAGTTCGGTTTCATCGCGGGTCTTGAGCTGGCCGGGCTGGTTGGGGCCTTTGTGGGTGAGGGTGCAATGGGACTGGCCCGTAGCGAGGTTTCGGGAGACGCGGAGGCGGAGGCCCTGATCGGAGGCGAGAAGCGAGCGATCGGGTGTGTCGTAGAAGGCGTTGGTTTCGAGGAATTGGCCCAGCGAGACGGCGCCATGCTGAAGGAGGAGGTCGGCCAAGCGGTGGTCGTCGTCCAGCTTCATCTTGGCTTCAATCTCGACGGGCATGGGGAGGTTCCGGGAGGCGAAGTCATTTCACGACGATGCTGACGAGTTTCATGGGTACGTAGAGGCGTTTGAGGATGGTCTTGCCCTGGAGGTAGGGGCGGACCTTTTCGGCGGCTTGGGCGGCCTGGAAAATGGTCGGCTCGTCGGCGTCGGCGGGGACGGAAATGCGATCGCGGAGCTTGCCGTTGACCTGCACGGGAAGCTCGATGACCTGTTCGAGGAGTCTGGCGGGGTCGAAAGTTGGCCAAGGCTCGCGGGCGAGGGAGTTGGGATGGCCAAGGCGGCTCCAGAGCTCTTCGGCGATGTGGGGTGCGAAGGGGGAGAGGAGCAGGACGAAGGTCTCGGCGAGTTTTCGGGGCAGGGCGGCGAGGCGGGTCATCTCGTTGTTGAGCTTGATGAGTTCCGCGATGGCGGTGTTGAAACGGAGGAGCTCGATGTCCTCGGCGACTTTCTTGATGGTGCGGTGCATCTGTCGGTCAAGGTCGTCGGGGATGGGGGAGTCGGCAACGGGCGGGGCGGCGGGTTGACGGGTTTCGCCGACGAAGTTTCGCCAAACGCTGTTGAGGAAGCGTGACATGCCGACGATGTCTCGGGTGTTCCAGGGCTTGGACGCCTCCAGCGGGCCCATGTACATCTCGTAAAGGCGGAAGCAGTCAGCGCCGTATTTGCGGACGATGTCGTCGGGGTTGACGACGTTGCCGCGGCTCTTGGACATTTTGAAGCTTCGGGCGTCGACGCGGATGGACTTATCGGCCTTGAGGCGATGGACGTCGGCGGTTTTTTCGACCTGGTCTTCGGGGACACGTGTGCCGGTGCACTTCTGGCCGGTCTGCTTGTCGAAGGCGACGAGGATGGCGCCATTGGGGGCGGCTTCTTCGGCGATATCTCGGAGGTCGGCGAGGCTGATCAGTTGGCCATCGGGTTTGTAGAAGGCGGTGTATTCCATTTCGCCCAGGATGAGGCCCTGGTTGACGAGGCGTTGGAAGGGTTCGGGGGTGGAGACGTGGCGGAGGTCGAAGAGGACTTTGTGCCAGAAGCGGGCGTAGAGGAGGTGGAGGACGGCGTGCTCGACGCCGCCGACGTAGAGGTCGACGGGCATCCAGTATTTTTCCTTGGCGGGATCGACAAGCTGCTTGGGGTTTCTCGGGTCGATGTAGCGGAGGTAGTACCAGCATGAGCCGGCCCACTGGGGCATGGTGTTGGTTTCGCGGGTGAAGAGCTGGCTGTCGGACTCGACGGTGAGCCAGTCTTTGGCTTTGGAGAGGGGCGGCTCCGGGGTGCCGGTGGGTTTGAAATCGGCCATTTCGGGGAGTTGCAGGGGGAGTTCATCTTCGCCAATGGCGTAGGGGTTGCCGTCCTGGTCGAGGAGGATGGGGAAGGGTTCGCCCCAGTAGCGTTGCCGGGAGAAGAGCCAGTCGCGGAGCTTGTACTTGACGGTGGGATGAGCGATGTCCTGTTCATCGAGGGCGGCGGTGATTTTGGCCTTGGCTTGTTCGGTGGGCAGGCCATCGATCATGGGGGAGTTGATGGCGATGCCGTCGTCGACGAAGGCGTGGTCGTGGGGCGGGGCGGGCTTGTCGGCGGGCCGGACGACCCAGACGATGGGGAGGTTGAATTTCGTGGCGAATTTAAAATCGCGTTCATCGTGGGCGGGGACGGCCATGATCGCGCCCGTGCCGTAGCCCATGAGGACGTAGTCCGCGATCCAGATGGGGATTCTCTGCTGGTTGACGGGGTTGACGGCGTAGGCGCCGGTGAAGGCGCCGGTTTTGTCTTTGGCTTCGGTGAGGCGGTCGCGTTCGCTCTTGTTGGCGCTGGCGTCGATGTAGGCCTGGACGGCGGGCCTTTGCTGGGGCGTGGTGATGAGGTTGACGAGGGGATGCTCGGGAGCGAGGACCATGTAGGTGGCGCCATAGAGGGTGTCCGGGCGGGTGGTGAAGACGGTGATGGCGTCGGTGGGTTCATCCTGGGCGGTTTGAGCGTCGGGGGCGACGGGGGGCTCGCTAAGCTCGAAATCGACTTCCGCGCCGGTGCTCTTGCCGATCCAGTTGCGCTGCATTTCCTTGAGGGATTCGGGCCACTCGAGCAGATCGAGATCGGCCAGCAAGCGATCGGCGTAGGCGGTGATGCGGAGCATCCACTGGCGCATGGGGCGTTTTTCGACGGGGAAGCCGCCGATTTCGCTCTTGCCGTCGATGATTTCCTCGTTGGCCAGGACGGTTCCGAGGGCGGGGCACCAGTTGACGGGGATTTCGGCGGTGTAGGCGAGGCGTTGGTCGTCGATGATCTGTCGTTGCTCGTCGGGCGAGAACTCATGCCAGAATCTGAAGGTGGCGACGACATCTCCGCCGAGGACCTCCATGCCTTCGGGGGTGGGGTTGAGGTGGACGGAATGGTCTGGGGCGATGACGTAGTTTTCGTTGGAAAGCTCGTTGATGAGGTGAGAGATGGGCCGGGCCTTCTTCTCGACGGGGTCGAAGTAGTTGTTGAAGATCTGGAGGAAGATCCACTGGGTCCACTTGTAGTAGGCCGGGTCGGTGGTATCGATCTCGCGGTCCCAGTCGTAGCTGAGGCCGAGGATCTGGATCTGCCGGCGGAAGGTGGCGATGTTCTGTTCGGTGGTGAGCTTGGGGTGGGTGTTGGTTTTGATGGCGTACTGCTCCGCGGGCAGGCCGAAGGCGTCCCAGCCCATGGGGTGGAGGACGTTGTGGCCTTTCATGCGGAGGTAGCGGGAGATGATGTCGGTGGCGGTGTAGCCTTCGGGGTGGCCGACGTGGAGGCCCGCGCCGCTGGGGTAGGGGAACATATCCAGGACGTAGGACTTTGGCATGTCGAGCGCTTCGGCGGGTTCAAAGGCGCGGAAGGTTCTGTTCTGGAGCCAATACTGCTGCCATTCGCGTTCGAGGGTGGTGAAGTCGTAAGGCATAGCGTCACGATCATAGCGAGAAGGCGGCGTTAAGTAACGGGGCGTTGTGTTGGCGGGGGTCATTGGTTTCCGGGGCGGCCGATGGGCCGGATTGGGTCCGGTAAGGGGTGTTGGGCGGTTTTTCCTTGAGATTTTCTCGAACTCGGGTGGGGAGCGTTCCGATAACCAGAGAGGGTGAGCATGAGGGGTGTGTTTGACGGAGGTCGTGGGCCCATGCAACTTGTCACAGAGCGCGCGAGCGTGGCGTCGGAGGAAGAAGCGGTGTTGCCGGAGAGGCGGCGAGGCCTGCGGATTCGGCAGCGCCGGCCTGTGAAGGTGTTCGATCCGAGCATGGAGAGATACTTCGGGGGACAGACGGAGGACCTGAGTTCGAGCGGGCTGCGGCTGGAGTTGCCGGCGTGGGCGCCGTTGCGGCCGGGCAAAAGGCTGGAGATTCACGTGGGGCTGCAAGGGGCGGGAGAGTCGCTGGCGATACGGCGGCAGATGATCCCGGCTCGCGTGGTGTGGATCGATCGGATGCCAGAGGATGGGCGAGGGCGGATCGTGGCGGGCGTGGAGTTTCTGGCGAGCATGGCGGCGCAGGTCGATGCGGCGTGACGGGGCGTCAGGCGGGAGTGTGAGGGAATCAGAGGCGGGGCAGGGGGCTCATGCCACGCTTTGCGTTTGCGGGGGGGATGGGGTACCATCCGTGGGCAAATGCGCTGCCCATTCTGCGATGCTGATAAGGACAAGCTCAAGGTGATCGACTCACGCGGTTGCGAGGGCGGGAGGGCGATTCGCCGCCGGCGAAAATGCGTCCAGTGCGAGAAGCGATTCACCACATACGAGCGAATCGAGACGAACATCCGCTTGGCGGTGATCAAGCGTGACGGCAGTCGAATGCCGTTTGACCGGGGCAAGATCCTCCATGGGTTGGAGCGCGCGTGTTTCAAGCGGGCGGTGAAGCTTGAGGCGCTGCATCGCATCGTGGAAGAGGTGGAGGAGGAAGTGCACAAGGCCTGCGACAAGGAAGTGCCCAGTTCGGTGATCGGGGAACTGGTGACGAACAAGCTCAGGCGGCTGGACCAGGTGGCCTATGTGCGGTTTGCCAGCGTGTATCGGCGTTTCAAGACTCTGGACGACCTGGTCAACGAGGCCAAGGCCGTGATCGGCGCGCAGCACCACGACCTGCCAGGGCAGGGGAAGCTGTTCGTCGAGGCGACAGGGGGCCAGGGGGATGACGAGGAGGACGCCGGAGGGAAGAGGTGAAGAGGGGGGCCGTGAGGGTGGTTGGCGGAGCATTGCGTCTCATGCGGTGCTCGTCAGTCGTCCGATAACAGCAAGAGGCACACCTATGCGCAGGTCGACGGGACATATTGTGTTATTGTGTTCACCGCTGGCGTTGGTGGCGCTTGTGACAGCCATGTTGTCGGGGTGCATGGAGATGGAGAGGAAGAAGGCGGCGCCGCTGCCGCCGAGGTATCCGACGCTGCCGGCCAGGGAGAACGTGCCCGCGTTCATGAAGGGGACGATCTACGAGCTGGCGGACGTGACGAACAAGGATCCGTACCCGGTGTCGGGGTATGGGCTGGTGGTGGGGCTGGCGAATACGGGGGACAACACGGGGACCTCGCTGGCGGTGCGGAATTTCCTCATCGACGAGATGGTGCGTCATGGCTTCGGGTCCCAGGATGAGGGGCTGAGGAATCTGAAGCCTGAGGTCATCGTTCGAGATCCTCGGACGGCCATCGTCGAGGTCTACGGGTATCTGCCGCCTGGGGGTCGGGCCGGGCAGCGGATCGACGTGCTGGTTCGTGCGGCCGAGGGGAGCCAGACGAAGAGCCTGGGGAGGGGGAATCTGTACCAGATGAGCCTGTATTCCGGGGGTGTGGATTCGATCCGTCCGGTGCGGCGCGTGAACACGTATGTGACGGCGCAGGGCGCGGTGTTTGTGAGTCCGGCGTTTGCGGACGGAGGCGCGACGTCTCGGCCCGTGGCGGCGGCGAGCCTGCGAAGGGGGTCGATCATGAACGGCGGTTTGGTGGCGGCGGACCGGCCGTTGAAGCTCCGCGCGCGGACGCCGCAGTTGAGCGTGACCAGGGCCATCGAGCGTCAGATCGACCAGCAGTTCGCGGATAAGGCCGTGGCCAACACCTTGGACGAGGGGACGGTGGACGTGTTTGTGCCGCACGGCTACAACGGGGATTGGGAGCATTTCATGGGGGTGGTGACGCATCTGTACGTTGGCCGGACGGTCGGTCTGGCGGCGGTGAAGGGGAGAATGCTGGCGGAGGAGGCGACGAAGCCGGGCGCGCCGCTGATGGACATATCGTATTGCTGGGAGGGTTTGGGGCCGGAGGTGATGCCGTTCATCCAGCCGCTGTATGCGCACGCATCGGCGGAGGTGGCGTATGCGGCGGCGCGTGCGGGGGCGTTTGTGGGAGACCTGGTTGCGGAAGAGGCGTTGCTGGAGATGGCGCGGACGGAGGGGCACGCGTTTCAGCTCAATGCCGTGAAGACGCTGGGGGGGCTGCCGGCGTCGTCGCGGATCGATCGGATGATGGCGGAGCTGCTGCCTGCGAAGAACACGCTGGTGCGGATTGAGGCGTATCGTGTGCTGGCGGATCACGGCTCGCCGCTGATCATCACGCATGAGATACGCGGGGCATTTGCGTTGGATCGGATCATGTGCGACGGGGGACCGTTGGTCCATGCGACGCGAACGGGGGTGCCGCGGATCGCGGTGTTCGGACGCCAGGCGGCGGTGAAGCTGCCGATCATGCTGCGGACGATGCAGGACAAATTGACGATATCCACGGGTTCGGACGGGCGGTCGATGGTGGCTTTTGACCGGACGGGCGAGAGGGCCGGGGGAATCCAGTCGCAGATGAATCCGGACGTGCACGAGCTGGTGTATCGGCTGGGCGGGGGCAGTGACGAGGGGTTCCGTTTCGGGTATTCTGAACTGGTTGGGTTGTTGCAGTCCCTGTCGGATGGTCGGCATATTGACGGGGCATTTGTGCTGCAGGACGAGCCGGCACTTGAGCTGGCGATAGAAGAGGCGCCGCCGATTGTGGACCCGACGGGTCGGCCGAACGTGGATGCGCCGGCCGTCGAGGGCGGAGAAACGCCGCGGATGTCGGAAGAGAAAGGTCGCTAGCGGCAGGTGAGGCAGGGATGTGGTGGGAGTGTGCACGAGCAGGTGTTTGGCCGGTCAGGGAGGACCTGGATTCATGCGTCTGAAAAAGCTGATCGTACATGGGTTCAAGAGTTTCGCGGATCGCACGGAGTTTGCATTCGAGTGGCCGATCACCGGAATCGTGGGCCCGAACGGGTGCGGCAAGTCCAACGTCGTTGACGCGGTCAAGTGGGTCCTTGGAGAGCAGTCGGCCAAGAGCTTGCGTGGCGAGGCGATGCTGGACGTGATCTTCAACGGCTCGGAGGCGCGGAAGCCGGGGGGGATGGCGGAAGTCACGCTGGTGTTCGAGAACGCTCAACGCGCGGATGGGACCAGGTCTCTGAACGTCGATGCGGACGAGGTGGCGGTGGGGCGGCGGCTGTTCCGCGACGGGACCAGCGAGTATCAACTGAACAACCAGGCGACGAGACTGAAGGACATACGCGAGCTGTTTCTGGATACGGGAATAGGCGTGGATGCGTACAGCCTGATCGAGCAGGGGCGGGTGGCGTTGCTCCTGGAGAGCAATCCGCAGGAGCGCCGGGTCATTTTCGAGGAGGCGGCGGGGATCTCGAAGTTCAAGGCCAAGAAGAAGGAGGCGCAGCGCAAGCTGGAGCGTGTGGATCAGAACCTGCTGCGGGTGAGCGACATTGTGGAGGAGGTGGACAAGCGTCTGCACAGCGTGCGGATCCAGGCCGGGCGGGCGCGGACGTACCAGGCGTATTCGCAGCGGCTGCGGGAGCTGCGGCTGAGCTATGCGCTGCAGGAGTACCACGCGCTTCATGGGCAGATCGAGGAGCATCGGGCCAAGGAAGCGAAGTGCCAGCGTCGGCTGGAGGAGCTGACGACAGAGCTGTCGGAGAAGCAGTTGGGGCTGTCGGCGCTCAGGCGGCAGTTCGATCATGGGTCGCAGCAGAAGCAGAAGGGGGAATATGAGCTGGTGCAGGCGAAGGCGGCCATGCAGTCGGCGGAGCAGCGGCAGGAATACGCGCGGCAGCAGCTTCAGCAGATTGCCGACCAACTGAGCCAGTTCGAGCAGGACCGCTCGAGCCTGGCGAGGAAGTCGGAGGAGACGGCCGGGGCATTGGGCGGCGAGGAGGAGTTGCTGGTGCGGCTCACGGCGCAGGTGCAGGAGCGCGGCCGACAGATTGAGCAGCGGCAGCAGGCGTTTCATGACACGCAGCTTCAACTGAACGAGATCGGGCGATCGATCGAGCAAGGCAAAACGGCGATCCTGGACCTCATGCGGCGTTCGGCCGCGGTGAACAACCGGCTGGGGGCGCTGGAGATCGAGCGCAGGAACGTCATGTCGCAGCAGCAGCGGCTAGCCGGGCGGCGGCAGGCGGTGCTCAACGAGATCGAGGTTCTGGAGGAGGGGCGTCGGGAGCTGGACGGGAACCTGGCCTCGGCGTCGGCGGAAATCGCCGGATTGCAGGGGAAGTTGGACCAGAGCACGAAACAGGCGTCCAGCCTCGGGCAGCAGATCGCGATTGTGGCCGAGCAGCTTGGCGCTGCGCGTGAGCATCGTTCCGGGCTGATGTCACGGCAGATACTGCTGGAGGACCTGGAGGCCAGACGCGAGGGGGTCAGCGAAGGCGTCAAGGCGGTGCTGCGTCAGCGGCATGAGAAGTTTCCATTCATCCGCGGGCTGGTGGCGGATGTTCTGCGGGTCGATGTGGAGCATGCGCAGGTCATCGAGGCGGCGCTGGACGGGCGGGACCAGATGCTGATCGCGGATGAGCACGGCGCGGTGGCGGGAGCGGATGAGGCGCTGGAAGAGCTGGAGGGGCGCGTGAGCGTGCTGTGCGCGGATCGGATAGGGGCGGCTTCAGGGTCGCGGGTTGCGCGGTCCGCGGAGGCGGTGATATGGGAGGGGTGGAGTGGTCCCGTTGCGTTTGCTTCGAGCGAGCAGGCGAAGGACGCCGGGTGGAGCCGGCGCGTGGCCGTGGCGGAGATGAGCCAGTGCTATACGCCGGAGAGGTGCTGTGCGCTCGGGTGGGATGAGATGGTGCGGTTCTTGGCCGTGGACTGCTTCGAGTTCTCGACTGCCGTGGGTGTGAAGTGGATCCTGGAGACGGGGGACCTGGGATGGGCGTATGACTGGAACCGGCATGGCCAGCGGATCCGGATGGCGGCGGACCTGGTGATCGTGGAGGAGAAGGACAGGTCGATTGCGGAGCATCTGCTGGGTCGGACGGTGGTGGTGGATGCGCTGAGCGATGCGGTGGAGCTGCACGTGACGGGGCCGGCGGGGTGGCGGTATGTGACGGCGGCGGGGGCCGTGGTGGAGGCGGACGGGACGATCCGGGTGGGGCCTTTGACTGCGGCGATGGGATTGATCTCGCGGCGGTCAGAACTGGAGGCGCTCAAGGGGCAGATCGCGGAGGTCGATCGGCGGATCGAGCAGCTTGCGGCAGAGGTGACGGAGGGGAACGCGCAGGTCAAGGCGCTGCACGAGCGGCGGGATGCGCTGCGGAATGCCATCTACCAGACGAATACGCAGAGAGTGCAGACGACGAGCCGGATTGCGCAGAACACGGACAAGCAGAACGGGCTGCGGCGGGAGCTGGGCGTGCTCGAGCGGGAGCTGCGGAACCTGCTGGATCAGTCTGGCCGGCTGAAGACGGAGGAGGCGGGCCTGCAGGAGAAGCGGGTGGCGATGGAGGCCGAGCAGGCGGAGCGTCAGAAGGATGTGGAAGAGCTGACGGCCCAGCAGGCGGAGGGTGCGGAGAATCTGAAACAGTGCGGGGAGGCGCTGACGACGCTGCGGGTGCAGGTCGGGCAGGTGCAAGAGAAGCAGATCGCCAGTCAGCAGGCGGTGCAGCGGTTGAGCGCGGCGAAGGCGGAGCTTGCGGAGCAGATGGAGCGGATCTCGCGGTCGGCAGAGCAGGTGGAGGGGCGGCGGAGCGCCGTGGAATCGGAGTTGGCGGCGGCGAGAGAGGCGGAGGCGGAGTTGTCGCAGAAGCAGGAGATCCTTTCGCGGAAGATCGAGAAGCTCGGCGTGGAGGTCGCCCAGCTTCAGGCGAAGGTGGAGGCGTTGAGCGCGGAGGTGGATGCGGCCAGCGCTGGCCATGCGGAGATGGAACGGGCCCTGCACCAGGTTGCGCTGCAGATCAGCGAGGTGCGGGTGCGGATCGAGGGGCTGGTGCAGCGGACGATGGAGGAGATGGAGCTTGACCTGCCGGGACGGTATGGCGAGCTGGAGCAGCAGGGGGGATACCAGCCGGGGGAGACGGACTGGGAGGCGGTGGCCGGCGAGATCAAGCAGTTGCGAGACAAAATACAGCGATTGGGGAACGTGAACCTCGACGCCATCGGGGAGGCCGACGAGCTTCAGAAGCGGCAGGAGTTCCTCGCGACGCAGGTGAACGACCTGACGCAATCGAAGCAGCAACTGGAGCAGATGATCGAGGAGATCAACAAGGAGAGCTTGGCGCGGTTCGAGCAGACGTTCAACGCGGTGCGGGAACATTTCCAGGTGATGTTTCGGAAGCTGTTCGGCGGGGGCAAGGCGGACATTTTCCTGGAGACGTCGGTGCAGGACACGGCCGATCAGCCGCCGGTGGTCGGGCCGGACGGCCAGACGGTTCTGCCGGTGATGCGGAAAGCGATCGATCCGCTGGAGGCCGGGATCGAGATCATCGCCAAGCCCCCGGGCAAGCAGCCGGTATCCATCAGCCAGCTTTCCGGCGGCGAGAAGACGATGACGTGCGTGGCGCTGCTGATGTCGATTTTCAAGAGCAAGCCGTCGCCGTTCTGCATCTTAGACGAGGTGGACGCGGCGCTGGACGAGGCGAACAACCAGCGGTTCAACCTGATCGTGCAGGAGTTCCTGGATCAGTCGCAGTTCATCATCATCACGCACTCGAAGCGCACGATGCAGATTGCGGATGTGTTGTATGGCGTGACGATGCAGGAGCAGGGCGTGTCGAAACTCGTGGCGGTGAGGTTCGACCAGGTGGACGGGCAGGGACAGATCAAGGCCAGCGAGCACGCGGCGGCATGAGGAGCGGCCTATGAGGGCGGGGGGCTAAACGCGCGCGGGGGTTTCCCGGTATCAAGACGGGCGGGGCATTGCTACGTCGTGTTACCCGGGAGGTTGCATGTCAGGGCGAATGGCGTTGGCCGCGGGCTTCGGTCTGATCTTCACATCGTGT
>Ga0315284_10005168_pt1 | contig 18539 bp, 23 predicted proteins | sample YL17G09_16_MG_FD_203696 | JGI IMG/M metagenome (GOLD analysis project Ga0315284, IMG submission 203696) | Sediment microbial communities from Yellowstone Lake, YNP, Wyoming, USA - YL17G09_16 | ecosystem: Environmental > Aquatic > Freshwater > Lake > Sediment | place: USA: Wyoming | collected...
AAGTAGTGTCCCAAGTAATAATTGCTTGGGTTTCCCCCAATCCGGAAGCGTTTTCGTGAAAAATTTCTAAACCCGGGATAAAATATCCTCCACCTCCTCCGCCAGTAGTGCCTCCGTTGCCACTGATTCCTCCATTGCTTCCTTCGCCTCCGATTGATTCTGCGCCCAAGGCCCCGATTTCAAAATCAAAACCAACTCCCAAACCTTGATAATTATCATCGCTTCCAGGCAGAAAAGTTATTGAAAAATAATATTTTTCCGCAACGTTCGCGGCCAAATCAACGATTTTTTTCTCGCCATCGCTGAAAAAATCCGTTAAAGAATTTTCGTATAATTTATTAGAATCTTCATCTTTAATTATCAGATTCAATTTATCAGCTAAAAAATATTCATCAGAGCCGGAATTTGTTAGACCGACCAATTTCACTCCGATCGCTAAGGTTTGGCCGCTTTTATTAGTCACATCAACCGAACGGACAATTTCTTGCCCAGGCAGAAAATTCGCTTCATTAAATAAGGGCTCCGGTTCCCCTTGAAAAACAACATCAATTAAACCGTTGGCGTTTGCGCCAGCCGGCGCCAAAAGAAACAGGCCTGCTCCTAAAAGAGTTAAAGTAAGAATGATATAAGATTTTTGGAAAACTTGTTTATTCATAATTCTTAATTCATAATTCTTTATTCGCTAATTACCGGCGGTTCCTCCACAACTGGAGGTTCTTCAACTACTGGCAGTTCTTCAACTACTGGCTCTTCTTCAACCACTGGCTGCTCCTCAACTATTGGAGGTTCTTCAACTACTGGAGGCTCTTCCACAATTGGCAATTCTTCAATTATTGGTTGCTCTTCAATTATTGGCGTCTCCTCGATTACTGGAGATTCTTCAATAATTGGATTCAAAGGCGCAACTATAAAAAGCTCATCAATTATAATCATTTCCGGCTCAATAACCGGTTCTTCGCTTTGCACGGAAACATGGGTAAATCCATAAATAGGATCATCAACCCGCTCAATATCGGAAAATCCTCCGAATAAGGGCAGATTCGTCTGCCAGCCGGAAAAAACAAAATCAAAGCTGCAGCTGTCCCCGCTATTGGAATTTTCCGGCAGAGAAATTCTAAATTCCCAATCATCGCCAGAACTTGAATAGATTATCAGAGAAGAAACAAAGCTTAAAAGATTTCCCGAATAATAGCTTGTACCCTCAAGTAAGGCCTCAAGATGCAAGGCATTACAGAAATCATCATCGCCGCTGGTTTTTTCCACCTGGACAGTGTATTGGAAATCAAGCGAATCGCTATTTGTTTTTATTATGGTGGCGAATTGTGAAAGCGTTCCTCCGCCATTTTCAAATTTATTATTAATCCAATCAGCGCATCCGCTTATCTCTGAAGGAGAAAAACCGCTAGGCAAACCGCCTAAAATAGCGTTTGCCTCATCAAGCACTCCTTGCACGGTCATTCCATTGCAGATCAGAGACGGATCGTTTACAACATAATCTTTCAGATTATTTTCGCTGGGAGCAAAATTTGGATCATAGAGGTCAAAACCGACATTTAATGTCAGAGCCAGGACCTGTCCGGCAAGCACTCCGGCTTCAGTAACAACGGGATCAATATAGTCAAAATCAAGAGATTTCGGCTCTCCTCCGGCTGGCAGGAAATTTTCTACCGCTGCAGCATTAGTAAATAAAATTGTCTGCCCGCTTCCGTTCCCGATTGTCGCGCCGCTTGGAAAAGCAGTAGCAAAATTAGCGTCCCGATAGGCGCCAGGATTGTTGCCGTGCGCTGGATCTCCCCAGCCGCCGTGGGTATGGGTCTGGAATCTATTGTCTTGTTTTCTTGAATCCACGAAAAAATCCAAAGTTCCGGCAGAAAAAGAACCAGAACCTGTTTCAATATCATTATAATAAGCTATTGTTTCAATTACAGCCCAAGTCCCAACCCAACTAAGGCCTGCGATAACTAAAATCGCCCCAATTCTTAAAACTGCCTCTTTTATGATTTTACTATTCAAAAATTTCATCTCTTTATCTGTATTATAATTTATTTTTTCCATTTTCTTCATTTTCTTTTTTCTTCTTTATAATCTCTTTTATAATCTTCTTAATTTCATCAATAATTATAATTGCGGCTGGCACGATGATAATCAAGCTGAACCCGATCGGCTTTTGGGCAAAATTTACTACATACCCCAAATAAGGAACCGAAAATAACACCTTGCCGATAATATCTTTTTGAAAAACCTCTCTGGCATCAGGCGCATTATTGGCATCGCCTTTAGTTATGTAAACCGGCTTCCCGTCAACCACTTTAATGTCATAAATCCTATGGCTGGTCGGCGCTTTGGTTTTGCTCACCGGCCCAAAAGTGATAACATCCCCTATTTTATAATCAGCCACTGGTTTCACCACTGCCACGCTTCCCATTTTTATATCCGGCTCCATTGAGCCGGAAATAACGGTCATTACTTTATAATTTCCTGTAATCGGCAGAACAGAAATAATCAACAGCAAAGCCACCAGTATGATAAAACCGATAAGCGCGTAATAAACTATTTTAAATATTTTCAGTATTGACATGTTTATTCGGAAAAATTACAATGAAATTGATGCTCGAAGACAAAGATATTCAAAAGTATGGAAATAATAAAATGTGATAAATGTAATAAGGTTATAAAAATAGGAAAGAACGAGAAAATACCAAAGAAAATCAGTGGGACCATTAGAAGTCATAACCTTCAAGAATGGATAAATTTTGATCTATGTGAAAAATGCGCGCAACCGTTAGTTAAATCTATCAAAAATTATTTAAATAAATCATGAATGAAGAATTAATAAGATATTTAGACGAAAAATTTACTCGCATTGATGAAAGATTTGAAAAAATGGAAAACAGTTTTTCTGATTTACAAACTTCAGTTGACGCTTATGCTAAAAAAGCAGACGCCTATTTTCAGGAAATGGTAATGCTGGCTCACAAGGTTGACCGAATGGAAAAATGGATTAACGAGATTGCCAATAAAATCGGGCTGAAGCTGAATTATTAGGAAAATCCTATCTTTTATTTATTTTTCACAGTTCTCAAAGAGCTGTTTTTTTATTTTTTTAATTTCTCAAAATCTTTATTGATTGCCCTTTCGCAGGCCCACAAGGCGACCACAAACCCTCCTTCGTCCCGCTCAGGCGGGACTTCGGAAGGGCAAGAAAAGGGCAACCTAAAAGATTTCAAGATTTCAAGATTTCAAACGTTATTGAGGTAACTGCACATTCGCGCAACTGAAGTTCGAATTATTCCTCTGTTGTTCTGCGTAAGCAGTTATAGAAGCAGTCAATATGTCTGTCTGAGCAATATCACCCATTGTTGAACCATCGCAGGTAATTGTATTACCGCTAAGTCCTTGAGTTCCTGCGCACCAAGCCAAACCAATATATTTAGTATTGGACTCGGTAAGCGAAATATTGCCTATTGCTAGCGCAAAAGGCGAATTAGGACCTGCGATTATTGTTTCTCCTTCATAAACCCCGTCACCATCATCTTCCCAAGTGAATAATTTTATATAATCTGAAAGCTCTCCCTCGGTAGGGCCTGTTCCACAATCTGTATCTAATGCAGCAAGCTCAGGATCAACGCAAGTATTTTCATTATCAACAATGTCGCTGGCAATCAAACAAGCAAAAGCGTCATTGTCATAAGCATGCAAGCTTATAACGTTTGTGCCTCTGTCGCCCGGTTTGACGTCATCAAAATTCCAGAAAGTGTCGCCTGTTCCTAAGTCCTTCAATCCCCAAAGTTTACAATGGGTCTTAAAGTAATCATTTCCGCAATTGCCGTTTATTGAGAATTTGTAGATAAGTCCGGCTGGATTGGTGTAAGGAGTGCTACCTGCTAATGCCCAATTCTTAACTGTGAATCTGAGTACGTTTGTGCCTTGTAGAATCCAAGGAGTAATAGAGGCTGCAGGAATTTGCAACATAGATTCTTGCCTATATCCGTATTCCCCAAGATTTGAACCAATTAAATGGCCATTAAGATAAACCTCTACGCTATTGTCAGATCCGACTGCCATATAAAGGTCAGTATTTACAATAGGACCCCACCATTCAAAATCATTCTCAAAGGTGTAGGTAACATTGTTTGTCAAATCTGCTACTTGAGTAGGATCAGATTCCCAAATCCATTTTGCTCCGGCAGCAACTAAAATTGGATCTTCTTCTGCTGTCCAAGCGGAATGTATAAATCCGTCATTGCTTCCAACATACACCGCAGAATAAGAAGGTATGGCAACACCAAACTTTTCAACTACCATATTGGTAGGATCGCTTATAACGGTAACACTGCAAGTTTTGCAGTCAACATCATTATAGGTTTGTCTGGTATGGTCTACTTTCAAATCCATTGTTCCGGCAACCATTATATTGCCTGTTGATGTTTCAGTGTCGTTAAAGTAAGCAATTGTCCCAACAATCACAGCAGCCGCAACAACTCCGATAATGCCTAAACTAATAATTATTTTTTTCATGTTTTTTTAATTTTCTTTGTTAATTTTCTTTGTTATTTTTTTCATTTGCCAGATTTCCTCCAGTTACAGGCAAAATTCGACCTTTCTAAATTTTCTAAAAATCTATTTCTACTCTGCTACAACCCTTAACCCGGAACCCGCACCCTGTGCGGGTTCATTTTGGGTTAAAAGTTTAATACCTATCTAACTAGTTATTTGTGTCGCTGTAGATGATTAAATCCGTCTCAAACAAATAAGTTGTTGGATTCCATGCGGTCAATTTCTTACCAGTAGAATCGTAATCACTTGTTGGCACTAACCATATCTTTGCTCCTTGACATACATTGTAGAAGTCTGGAGTTAAACAGTAATTTGCAGGTAAAGAAGCGTTCCAATCACTAGCAGCCGGTAAATCCATACCAAGTTCTGTGTTTATGGATATTGAATCATTACCGCCAGTTGATATAAATGTAGCAATAACTGCTCCTGGATTATCTCCACCCCAATTCGTAAATCTAGTCTGTTGGTCAGCATAATAAATCAAAGAATAAGATGCTCCATTAGTCAAACCAGTAGCTTCAAACTTACCTTTGAATGTTGGGCCAGATGTCTCATAGGTTAAAGTTCCTATCATAGTGTCATTTATCCTTGTCCAGTTTTGAGGATTTTTATTGTCCAAGATTAATGTCTTTGTTCTGACATTACTGCAAAGGAAACCTGAATTGTTTCTGGCTTGTTCTGCGTAGAAAGTAATATTGCCCATTAAGTTATCGGATTGAGCGGCGTTATTAACTGAAGCGCCATTACAAGCAACGCCTGCGCCTCTTACATCAGGACCAGTTTGTTCGCCTTGATTAACTCGCTGCTCGCTTATTTGTCCAAAACACCATGCTTTGCCGATATATCTTGTCTGGCCGGCACTCATGGGTCCGAATTGACCTGTCCAAACATTATGAGCTGAATCAGCTAATGCATAGGTTACACCGTTAAGCACGCTAGAAGCAGGACCTTGTGTAAGAACGGTTTCTCCGGTTTCAAGCACATTATCGCCGTCATCTGCCCAGAAAATGAAATTCAATGCTTGAGCCAAGTCACCATCTATTAGATCTTGATCAGGCTCATTACAGGTTCCATCATCTGCCATCTCTGGCTCTGTGCAGGTAACGTCGTTGTTTGCCGTGATATCAATAGTGGCGCACAACCAAGCATCATTGCTATTGACGTGAAGAGAAACAGTGTCTTCGCCCAAATCGCCTGGTTTCAAATCAGTGAAATTAAAGAAAAGCTCTCCGCTTAAATCTCTAAGATCCCAAGTTGTACCATCTTGCCTCACCATTCCCCCAGCGTTATTTGAACGGTAACTGGTGTTATCAACCGTTAAATCAATTTCACCAGCGGTGAAGGTGTTGCCAGTTGAGGTTTCGGTGTCACTGAAATAAGCAATTGTTCCGCCAATTGCTATTGCCGCGACTGCCGCAATTACGCTTAAACTAATTATTATTTTTTTGTTCATATATTTATTAATTTTTAATTGATTAATTAATATTTGCTGTCTAACCTGATACAGCCGGTCGACTTTACCTGGGTTTGTCTTTGAACCCTACCCCGAATTCTTTTAATTCGGGGCTCATCCTCCGAACCTTTTCAGTTCGGGGCACGGCTCAAGATGAAGCCCAAGCCTCGCTTTTCGGATACTAAAAAAAGCGAAGCACAAGCTCCACTTAAAAATGAGTTTCAATGTCAGCGGGTAATGAATTGTATTCTCTGATTGTCTTAAGCATCAAGAATTTAAATCTAGTTCCTCCACCAGATTTTCAAATCATGCTATAATATTACTAATCTTACAGTATTTTTATTCTATACTATTGCAAGCAGGATAGTCAAGCAAACTTTTCCCGATGATTTCCCCTTGATTTCCCTATAGTTATCCACAGCCCCTAAAACCTTGAAAGAAAGTTATATCTGGACACTAAGCTTAGGGAGGAAAACCAATCTAAACTAGTGTCCAGATATGACTTTCTTTTTTTTATTGATTTTATCGCCTCTTTGGGACTATAAACTTTATTAGCAAATCCAAGAAGGTGTGTCAACCCCCAAAATAAAAAAGCGGTTCTGTCAGACCGCTTTTCGCTGATAATTAAATTTAGACAGATTATTTTATGTTTTTGATGAATTTATCTATATAATCAATAAATCCATCAAAATCTTTTAGATCCTTTTTTATAATGCTTAGAATTTCTTCCGGAGAAACTTTCCAGTAAAGATGGACTAATCTGTTTCTGTACCCGGCCATTCCTTTTATTCTTTCAGCAAACTCTTTAGGCAAAACTCCGTAATCGGCTAAAGAAAGAATAACTTCTGTGTAATCTTTTTTCTTGCCATTTGAAGGAAGACGGGAAAGAATATGAGTGCCAATTGTCAAAATCGCTTCTATGGCAATTCTTAAATGATAAGAAGATAAAGAATAATAATCTTTACTGCTTAAAAAATTGTCCAGACTCATTTTTTGAAATTTTTCCAGTTCTAAAACTGAATTTTTAACATCCTCCATTCTTTCAATTATTTTCTCTTTATCTAATGTCAACTTGCTCATTTTTTTGTAGAAAATTCCAAAACGCCTTGGAAATATTCATCAATAAAATATTTATAATCTCGGTAGTAGTTTGCCGTTCGTTCCTGAAAATTTAAGGAATCTTCTAAATTATCTGTATAAATTATCCGGCCCTCATTTATAATTTTAAACTGAAAATGCAGAGGGACTTCCTGGATAAACACCAAATCAAGCTTCTTATTTTTAAAACACAAATTAAGCTCAGAGAAAAGATTGGCATAAACCCTTGCTCTTTTATCTTTTTTGGGCAAATCATTCTTAAATCTTACAGCCACGTCAAAATCGCTTCCTTCTCTCTGAAAACCGGAAACCTGAGAACCAAAAATATAAATATCTATTAATTGATATTCTTCGGCGACTTTCTTTATTTTTTCTTTTGAATAATCCATATTTATTATTTTATAATACCATGCTTTGCAAAAAAAACAAACACAAATAAAAAAGGCCCGGATGTCACGGAGGAGGTGAAAAAAGGCGAGCATCCGGGCTTACTACTTTGGCTTATTAATCAGTTGTTTCAATATTTTTCTCTTAAGCTTTGAATATTTAAACTTATTAAGATTTAATTCTAAAACCTGATCCGTATCTTTAAGTAAAATTCTTAATTCTTCAAGATAATATTCCATATTGTTTTAAAAAATCCTCTTTTTTAGGGCCTCTAAATAATCATGAGCATACCATTCGCTTAAATTCCAAAGATCAACATAAATCTGTCCCAGGGGAGCAATCTTTCCGTATTCCGGCAAAGATTTATCAGCTTTCAAAACAAACAAGTTTTCTTGGCCCTTCTTAAAAGGGAATCTTTTTTTAATCTCTGATAAATCATCAGCATAAATATAAACTTTATCATAATCGGCAACCGCTTCTTTAAATTTTAATCTATAAGCGGAATAAGCGGTATAAATAACGGAATCGGGCATTTCCCCTTCAATCTTTAAAACAGGCAAATTTAGCCGGGTTTTATAAATTATCTCTTTTTTAAGATTGCGCTGGGTCGCCCAAACAGCTAATAATTTTTCAATGCTCAAAATAGTAAAAAAACGGCTTTTTACCTCAATGGCTCCGACCTGACGCGGAATTTTCAAAGCATTAAAAACAGTGCTAAGTGAAAATTTAAACTTAGCTGATAATTCCTTTTGAGTAAATTTATTTTTCTTTTTTTCAATGGCTTGAAATAATATTTCCCGCCAGATTATTTCTTTTTTAAACATAGGTTTCGATTTTTAATAAAAATAATAGGGCTTATTTCTATAATAATCGAAACAAGCCTTGATATCAACCCCCAAACAAAAAAGAGCCTTGATAGAAATCAAAGCTCTTTATGGCAAATTTATCTCTTTTGCCGTTTTAATTTTTCCTGTTGCTTTATTTTTTCGGCATGCTTCTCAAGAATCAGATCAAATCTTTTGAGCCATTTATTCCAGTCCGAAGAATTTGGATCTGAAACGCTGACATTATCTCCGGGAAATCCTGTGTTTGGATCAAAAGCATCGGGATTAAAAGCAATTTCTGAATCGCTGTAAAAAACCCTATCCATAATCCCATCATCACCAGCATCTTTGAACTGAACCAAGCCGTAATCCAGCCAATTTTTAACCAAATAGAATCTGGCTTTTTCTATTCCAAGCTCCGGCTGATTTACAAGTATTGTAGTAATATCCATCTTGGCTTCTTTTTTTATCAAAGGTTTTAAACAAAAATAAGCAAAAGCTATTAACAAAAGCGAAATAATCAGCGCAACCATAAGCGGGCCTAAACTGAAATCGTCTTCTACCAGGTCTGCTTCTTCCATTTTTATCTCCTTTTGTTCCAAAAATTGTATTTTCAATTTTTAAAAGAACGATAAAATAGGATACCATTATTATCCTAAAAAGTCAACGCCTGAAATAAAAAAGAGTTCCGCTTAGCGAAACTCTTTTCCTGAGAGGGAAACCCCGCCCAAGATTTGTGGAACAGCCACCGCCTGGACTCGAACCAGGAACCTCTCCAACAGGAGCGCTCTACCCTCTGAGCTACAGTGGCGTCTGAGGCCAGGTCTTCCAATTATTCTTCTTCTGTTTCTTTTATCAAGTCGCAACCAGTGACATCGCCATGAATCTGACAGATAATTTTTCCTGATTTGTCCCTTTCGCAAGGCAGTCCATCTTTACATTTAGGACAAATGGGATGATCGTAAAGATATTTACCGCACAGACATAAATAAAGAACAATCCCTATTGATGAAATTACAATTGTTAATGCTTTCATGCCTGTTCTCCTTTTTCATATCAATCATTTCAGAAACCAATTTTCAATGAACAATATCATTATAATACATCTGTCATATTAAAAAGTCAAAAAAAGCGCTGAATTCAGCGCTTTTTTTTATTTTATTGGCTATTCTTCATCGGTTTTTTCAGTTTCAGTTTCTTCGTCGTCTTCAGCTTGAAGCTTTAATTCTTCGAGAGTCATTTTGTTATATTTCTTTAATGTAAATAAGAAAAGGTTAACAGGTGACCAGCCCTGTTTGAACCTTCTGAAACCATTATATTATACCCAATAACCGTGTCAACCCCCTTAACTTTTTAAGCTTTTTTGAGCCCTTTGATGGGCCTTTTTCAGTTTCTCTGAAACCGGCTTTTTATTTTTTGACAAATAATCGTAAATCGCTTCCTGCAAAGCGTCAACTGCCAGCAAAGAACAGTGGATTTTAATCAAGGGCAGGCCGCCTAATGATTTAATCACCGCGCTGTTATCAAGTTTCAAGGCCTGTTTTATTGTTTTGCCCTTGGCTAAATCAGTAACAACGGAACTAGTGGCGATAGCGGCGGCGCAGCCAAGAGTTTCAAACTTTATATCTTTAATCGCGTCTTTTTCCACTTTGATATATAAAAACATTACATCGCCACAGACAACATTCCCGACTTTGCCGATTCCGTCGGGGTTTTCAATTTTTCCGTAATTATGAGGGCTGCGGAAATGCTCAATAACTTTTTCTGAGTAAGCGTTATTTGCCATAAGGCGAGATTTCTCTTAATTTTTTTATTATTTTAGACAAATTATCATTTAAATAATCAAGGTCGCTTTCTTTGGTTTGCCTGCCCAAAGAAATCCTTAAAGAGCTGTGGGCCTGTTCCGGCCTTAATCCCAATGCCATTAAAACATAGCTGGGCTCTAGTTTCATTGAAGAACAAGCCGAACCAGTGGAAGCGGCGATTCCTTTCAAATCAAGCTGGATAACCAATGATTCTCCTTCAATAAAAGGAAACCAAAAATTAACAATATTAGGCAATCGGTTATTTTTAGACCCGATTAAATGAGAATTCGGTATTTTAAGGATTTTACTAATCAGCTTGTCTCTTAACCTGATTAACCTTTGAGATTCTTCCCCCATTCCTTTTTTAGCTATTTCACAGGCCTTGGCAAAGCCGACAATTGCCGGGAGATTGACCGTTGAAGATCGCAGCCCGTCTTCCTGGCCCCCGCCGTGCAGAATCGGCTCAATCTTCACTCCCTCTCTGACAAACAAGCAGGCGGCTCCTTTGGGCCCGTAAATTTTATGGGAACTAGTGGTAAGCAAATCAATGTTCATCTTATTGACGTCAATTGGAATCTTGCCAAAACTCTGGACAGCGTCGGTATGGAAATAAATTTTAGTTTTTAGTTTATGGTTTGCGTTTTTTATAAACGCGCCGATTTCTTTAATCGGCTGGACAGTTCCGATCTCGTTTGAACCGTGAATTATTGAAACCAAGACGGTTTCTTTTGTTATGGCTTTTTTAATATCCAAGGGATTAACCAAGCCCTCTTTATCAACCGGTATTCTGGTTATTTTAATGCCTTGTTTCTCCAGCCAATTGGCTGTTTCCATAATACAAGGATGTTCAATCGCAGAAATAATAATATGCAACCCGTCCATAGAAATCGACGATCGTTGATTTTTATGGACGATCAATTTGGCAAAAATAATCCCCTTTAAAGCCAAGTTATTGCTTTCGGTGGCAGAACCGGTGAAAATTATTTCATTCGGCTTAGCGCCCATTAAGCCAGCCACTGTTTCTCTGGCTTCTTCTAGGGCCAATTTAGCTTCCTGACCGAAACTGTGGATAGACATCGTATTGCCGAATCTTTCTGAAAAAAAAGGCACCATCGCTTTTTTAACGGCCGGGCCAACCGGAGTAGTAGCTGCATAATCTAAATATATTCTTTTCATAACTTTTTTATACCATTATTTCCCCTCAAATTCAACCCCCTTGCTATTGACTTTTTTAGGGTAATAGATTATAATAGAAACAGACTTAAAGTTGCGTTATCTAATGTTAAAACAGATAAAACGGCTGAGAGTTAAAAACGGTCGTTTTTTATTAAAATATAAAATTAATCTATGGAATTCGAAAATTCAAATAACCAAGAACGAAGAGATTTTGCTCCTCGTGAAATGGTTAAAGGAAACTGGAAATGCTCTGAATGTGAGGTAGAAATAACTGAACTTCCTTTTGAACCGGCCCCAGACAGGCCAATTTACTGTCGAGACTGCTGGTCAAAGAAAAGAGCTCAAAGACCTAGACGTTAATTCGTCGAATAAAAAACAACCCCGCCTTGGCGGGGTTGTTTTTGTTAATCCCATAATTTATAAATCGTATGGTCTCCAACCGAATGAAACCAAATTTTATTCTTATCAATATCAACAATTTCAAAAATAATTCTGTATTTTTGATTTATAGAAAAAGAAAAAAATCCTGAAAGACCGCCTTTTAATTTATGAGTTTTTAAACGAGGATCAAAAAGATTTTTTCTAAAAATAAGTTCTTTTTTCTCAGCTATTTTCTTAACATCTAATGGTAATTTTTTATAATCGCGGGCGAACTTGCTTGAATAAAAAATTTCCATAAATACTTAAAACAAAATTACCGCAAATTTCTTAATGATTTAAGGATTTTTCCTTTGCCCAAAACAAGCTCTTTTCGGCTTTCAGCCAATTCTCTAAGAATTTTACCCTCTAACCACATTCTTATAAGTTCTCTAAAAAATTCGCTTTTAGTGGCGTAGTTTTCTTTTTTAATTGTTTTTTCTACCGCTTTATTTAATTCTTTGGGTAGAGAAATGTTAATTATTTCACGCATATTATTGTAATAAATTGTGTTACACTTATGCTTATTATTTATATTACTCCGAACCCCCTGCTTGTCAATGCCCTAATTTTATTCATAGCGAAGAGCGTCAACCGGTTTAAGTTTGGAAGCGGAACGGGAAGGAAGATAACCGGCAATGCAGCCGATTAAAAAAGAAAAAGCCAAGCTAAAAAGAATAAGCTGGGGAGTAATTGAAGCTTTTAGATAAAAAGCGCCGGTTGTCTGAACGGCAAACTCAGCTAATTTAGCCAGACCAAGCCCCAAGATTATTCCTCCCAGCCCGCCAAATAATCCGAAAAATCCCGACTCAATTAAAAATATCGTTGTAATAGTTCTTCCTTTGGCCCCAACCGCTTTCATAATTCCGATTTCTCTAATCCGCTCATGGACAGAAGTATACATTGTGTTCATAATCCCGATCCCTCCCACAATAATAGCGATAGAAGCAAATCCGAAAATAGCCGCTTGGATTATTGCCATAACATTGCCGACAATGTCTGATATTTTCTCGCTGCTTAAAACGGAAAAAGAAGGCAGATCTTCTCCCCTTCTTCTTTTTCTGCTTTCATCAAGGTTGTTTTCAATATTCTTTACCACGTCATCAACCGCATAACCAGGCTTAACCTTAGCCATAACCATTTTTGCCCCTTCTCTTTCCCCGGTAACTTCTGTAAAAAGATCTAAATCCATTGTAATAGTGGAATCGTCCTGCTTATTGCCTAATGACTTTAAAATCCCGGTAACTTTAAACTTCTTTCCATTAATGCTGATTTCATCCCCGACTTTCATGCCCGGAAAAAGATCTTCAGGAACCGCTTTGGCCACGATAAGTTCTTTTTTCCCGGAGATAGGCCATTGCCCGTCTGTTAAATCCCAGCCCATATCGCTTTTTAATAAATCCGTGCCATCTTCCAAGGAAACTCCGTTTATTAAAACTGTCTTTACTCTTCCCTCGTGCCTGACTGCTTCTGCTTTGTAATTCATCGGCACAATTTTGTCTACTCCTTCTGCCTCTTTAATTGCTTTTATATCATCGCTGGTCAACTCTAAGCCTCCGCCAAAAGCTGCTGCTAAATTATCAATCTCGCCCGGAAAAACCATAATCAAGTCGTTGCCCATCATTTTTAGCTGCTGTAGCATTGCTCCTTTAATGCCCTCGCTTAAAGACAGTAAAGAAATAATCAGAAAAACGCCGATAACAACGCCAATCATTGTCAGCCAGCTCCTTACCGGACTTCTCCGCAAACTCCTGATAGCGATTTTTAAATATTCTTTATTCATATCCTATTTCTCCCATAACACTTTTTCTTTTTGAAAATGATTCTTGATTATCTGGCCATCTTTAATATGGATCGTTTCTTCGGTATATTCGGCGATATTGGGATCGTGAGTAACAACAATAATTGTTTTCTTTTGTTTTTTGTGAAGCTCAATAAATATATCCATAATCTTTTCTCCGGTGGCAGAATCAAGATTCCCGGTCGGTTCATCGGCCACAATAATATCCGGATCATTGGCCAATGCCCGGGCGATGGCGATTCTCTGCTTTTCTCCGCCCGAAAGCTCGCTGGGCCTATGATTAAATCTTTTTTCCAAGCCCATATCAGTAAGCAGTTTTTTTGCCCGCTCGGTCCTTTCTTTTTCATCGGCTCCTTGAAAAACCATAGGCAGAACAACATTTTCTAAAGCAGTAAGATTGGGAAGAAGATTAAACTGCTGAAAAACAAAACCGATTCGCTGGCCCCTTATTTGAGCCAAATCATCCTCGGAAAGCTCGGAAATTTCTTCTTTTTCCAAAAAAACTTTTCCCCTGGAAGGAACATCCAAAGCCCCGATAATATGCAAAAGCGTTGACTTGCCGGAACCGGAAGGGCCCATAATAGCGACAAAAGAGCCCTTGTTTATCACAAGACTGACTCCCCTTAAAATAGTAAGGTCTACTTCTCCCAATTTATAAGTCTTCCAGACATCCTCTGTTTTAATCAATTCCTCGGCCATTTTTATTTTTGTTTTTCGCTGACTATTATTTGTTCTCCCTCTTGCAGGCCGGAAATGACCTCAACATATTCATCTCCTTCCAAACCAACTTCTATTTTTCTTTCTTGAACCTTGCCATTTTCTAAAACCCTGACCATGCTTTCTCCATCTGTTTTCTTCAAAGCTGCTTTAGAAAAAACTAAAACATTTTCTTTTTTATCTGTTTCAATAACAATATCAGCAGTCATGCCCGGTTTTATGCCTTCTCTAAAAGTGTTAAAAATAATATTGACTTCATAATAGACAACCCCGTCTATTAACTTTTCAGCCGGATCAATTAAAATTACCCTGCCCGAAAATGTCTGGTCGGGAAAAACCGGCAAATCAATCCTGACAAAATCATCTATTTTAACATCAATAATATCCTCTTCATAAATGTCTGCTTCTACTTGGAACGGTCCTTCGGGCAAAAGAGAAACTGCCGAATCTGCCGGCTGGACTGTTTCTCCGGCTCTTTTATTAACAGCTGTTATCTGGCCATTGGCCGGACTTTTTAAAACTGCTTCATTTGTCTTATTTTGCAAAAGAGAAACATTGGCCTGGGCCTGTTTTATCTTGGCTAAATATAAATTAATATTTTCCTGAGTCGGCCCGGCTTTTTTTAAAGCAAGCTCATCCTGATTTTTCTGAAGATCAGCTTCAGCCGTTGAGACATCGGCCTGGGCTGAATTAATATTGGTTTGATTGGTGATTTTAGTTGCTGATATATCCTGTTGGCTAGCAATAACATTAGTATAACCAGTATTAATATTTGTCTTTTGAGTGTCTAAAGATGTCTTATCAGCGCTGGTGACTGTATCGCGGTAAAGCGATGTTTCAGTCATATTTCTAATTATTTCTAAAGCGTCTCTCACTTCTAAAAGCAAGCTCTTAACTTCTAAAAGAGCAGTATCAACATCACTTTGAAGACCTAATCTGGCTTTGTCAATATAATAATCTGTTTTATCTAAAGCATTTTCAATTATATCTTTGCTGTTTCTAACGCTTGCTCCTTCCTGGTCATTGCCGGTAAAATACTTTCTTTGGATCTCGCTTACCACATTAAAAGCATTATATATTTTCAGATAAGCGCCGTCCAAATCATCAAGCCCATCTTCATAGTTCTGGTTTAAGTCCTCTTCAGCGCCTATCTTAACATCTTCTAAGACCTGTTTTTTATTATCAAGGGCAATCTGAGTATTCAAAACATCGGTTTCAGCCACTTTAATTTCTTCTGAAGAAGAACCGGCTAAAAGCTTATCGTAATCCGCTTGGGCCACATCAAGAGCGGCCTGGGCTTCAGCTAATTCAATATAGAGCTGATCGGTGTCAATCTTGGCTAAACTCTGGCCGGCTTCAACATTGTCTCCCACCTTAACATAAATCTGGTTAATCTTCCCGGCATATTTAAAACCAAGATTTATCTGCTCTGAAATTTTAACTGCTCCGGTTTCAGACACTTCTTTAACAACGGTTCCCATAGAAACTGCTTCCAAAACATACTCTGGCTTGCCGTTTTTAGCAATAAGCTTGTAACCGACAAAGCCCAAAACAACAATAAGGACAATTATTAAAAGCTTTTTATTCTTTAAAATTTTCTTTAAAAATTTCATGATTTTTTAGAAATTAATTTAATATTAATAATTTATATTATATTCTAACACTTTTATTTTAAAATTCAATTTTATTTAAAAATTCAACCTAATCCTGCAAAAAAAGAGCTGTCAAAAACAGCCTTATTTATGCTTCTATGCGCTAGCGCATAGTGTTTTAGAGAATTTATTAATTATTAGAGAATTTTAAACAGGAGCATTAAAATTAAGTTTTGGGTTTGACAAACAAAATAACGCCGAAAAAAACCAAAATAACTATAGTAGCAATAATGTAAATAATAGTATTGGCCATAATTTAAACTTTTTTACTTTTGATAACGACTAAATAACCAATAATGCCAAATATTCCTAAAATAATATAAGCGATAGTAAGGTAATCTAAATTCATAATTTTGATGGTTTTAATATTGCAACTCCAGTAACAAGAAATACGATTGCTAACCCAGAACCAATTATAAAAGTTATTAATGGAACTCCTCCGCCCAATCCGGGGAGAAAGAATTTAATTACTGCCGAAGCAATGATAAGTTTAGCTAAATCTCTAAAAAATTCAGAAACTGCTTTTACTTGAAACTTATTAAGCTGCAATTTAAATAACTCCATACAAATTAATTATAACAAACTTTAAAATATATTGTCAAAGCTTTTTTATTTTAGAGAATTTTAAATAGGAGCATTAAGATTACTCCGAGTAAAAATACGAAAAAACATAAAATAGAATCTGGGGACTGCTTTTTCTGCTTTATCTCCGGGATCAAATCAGAAGCCGCTATATAGATGAAGTTGCCGGCAGCAAAAGGCAGAAGAAAAACAATTGAATCCCCTATTTTTCCCGAAAGAAAAAACCCAATAATTCCTCCAGCCACAGCCACCAACCCCGATAGAAAATTTAAAAATAAAGCTCTGCTTCTTTTAAATCCTCCGTAAATTAAAACCCCAAAATCTCCTATCTCCTGAGGAATTTCATGCAAAGCCACAGCCAAAACAGTAATCAAGCCCACAGACGGAGAAACAACAAAAGAAGCGGCGATGATTAAACCATCTATAAAATTATGAACCCCGTCAGAAATTAAAACTAAATAGGAAAAAGAAGCCACCTTCTCGCAAGAAACGCAATCGTGATGATGATGCCAATTAATAAACTGTTCTAAAATAAAAAAAATGCAAAAACCAAAAATCAGAAACAAAAATATCTCTAAAAGCCGGTCTAAACCAAGCTCTTCAATTGACTCCGGCAATAAATGAAAAAAAGCTCCTCCGAGCAAACCGCCGGCAGAAAAAGAAACCAAAGTTAAAAGAATTTTATCTAAAATTTCTTTTTTAAAAAATAAAGTCAAAACCCCAATCAAAGAGATAGCGCTTACTAAAATTGTGGCGATTAAAATATATACCAATGTCATAATTTAAAAAAGATAATAAACTCCTAAAACAAAAAGAATTATTGCTTCTGATAAAGTAATCCAGGTAATGGCTTTACTGGAAGAGAGCCAGATTTTCATAGTAAAAAAAGCAATCAAGAAAACAATAATTTCGTCCAGCATATAGAAAAAAAGGTAAATAACAATATAAAACAGATAGGAAGCAGTAGAAAGGCCTGATTGGGCTAAGACCCCGGCAAAAGCCACCGGCACAACAGCAGAACAAGGAAATTCAATAATGGTGATTATCGCAGCAAAAAGAAAAACAATTCCCAATAAAATCAAAATATTAGCTGAACTTTTAAGAGTGTCTTGGAATTTGGCGGAAAACTTAGCCATAATGCCCTGGCCTGGAGTTATTCCGCAGGTCGGGCCGTATTTTCTGAAATTAAGAAATTGCTTAAAGAAATAGATTGCTCCTCCAATCCCCAATAATCCTATTATTATATTCATTGTATTCATATAGGGGATAAAATAAGAAAAAATCTGATACCAGATAAATATCAAAAGGCCGTAAACAACAGCCGTAGTAAGAATAAAAATACCGCCGAAAAGCAGGGTCTTTTTTCTTGAACCGATAGCTAAAACCAAGCCCAAAATCAAAACCAAGGCGCCCAAAGAACAAACATTAAATCCGTCTAAAGCTCCTAAAACAACAGCTAAAACAGGCAGAGAATATTTTCTAATATTTATCTCTCCCAAAAAAGGAATACTGATATTGCCTTCTAAGTCAATAATGCTGACGTTATTCTCTGAAACAGCTCCTTGTTTGCATTCCAAAATACAGCCCTCAATATCTTTTCCGATTTTCTCATTAAAACCAACAAAGTATTTACTATTGGTAAAAGTAATCGGAACCATGCCCTGATACTCTTTAGAAACTTCGTATTTTTCATAAAACCCCTTTAATAAATCAAGGCTGCTCTTTTCAAAAACAGAATACCTGTTAATTGTAAGCTCAGGATACTTATCCTCTAATTTGTCCAAGAATTTCTCTTCTTCAGCGCAATGAGGACAAGTAGGGCTGTAAAAGAAATTAATTTCTATCGCGCTTTGGGCCGAAACAAAATTAGAAACTAAAAACACGAAAAACAGAGATAAGATTATAATAATAAATCTCTTCATATGTATATTTGTTTTTGCTGAATCATTTTATTCTTCTGATTCTTCCTCTTTTTTTTCTTCTGTTTCTCCGCAACCGCAAGTATCACACATATTAGTTTATTTTTTACTTAATTAATAAAATCTGACCTTTGCATTATATATTCTATAT
>Ga0315284_10005169_pt1 | contig 18536 bp, 19 predicted proteins | sample YL17G09_16_MG_FD_203696 | JGI IMG/M metagenome (GOLD analysis project Ga0315284, IMG submission 203696) | Sediment microbial communities from Yellowstone Lake, YNP, Wyoming, USA - YL17G09_16 | ecosystem: Environmental > Aquatic > Freshwater > Lake > Sediment | place: USA: Wyoming | collected...
CGTCTGTAAATACTTTTAGCATTTTACGACACCCCCTCCGCCTTAAACTTATAGATATTTCTCCCTCCGTCTATCCAATAGCCCTTCCTATTAAGTGAGAAGAGTTTTAACGAACTTATATAGCTGAGGTGGATCAATAGACGATCGATTGCAAACAATTTGAACTGCTAAAGCACCCACTGCATTTCCGATAAATCCTACCAATTCTGGTGGAAAGCCCATTCTAACACAAGGAGAGGTGACAGAAAGAAATGCATCGCCGGCTCCAACCCGATCAACGACTTCATGCGAAAAAACCGGAGTTTTAAAATAACCATTTCCCTTATGATAAAAAATGCTTCCTCTATGCCCAAGCGTTACTGTTATAAAACTACATTGAAGAACGTTTGAAATTTTCTCGATCAATGTTTCGATAGAACTTAATTTATCATGAGTGGCAAACCGGATTTCCGGTTCATCAATACAAATATAGTCTGCTTTCGGGTATTTTGTAATCAGATTGAATCCAATATTGGCACTATTGGTCTGGGTGTTGACCGCCAAAAATTCTGCTTCTTCGCATAGGACATTCCTAATGTTTTCGTCAATAAATCCATGTCCATAATCCCCCACAATAATCAAATCATATTTAGGGACCAGTTCTTCTAAATAAGCGCAGACCTCTTGGCTCGTTTCTTTTGGTAAATCACTGTCATTTAAAAAATTAATTTCAAACATCTTGGTCAAAAAATCAGGTTCTACGAATCGGCGTTTGACCACTGTAGGACTATCTTCTCTATAGAAGAATTTCACATGAATATTTGATTTGAGATGCGTCCGAATAAATTCTTCAATATTTTTTTCTCTACCCAAGCAGGTGACAAGTTGAACATCTTTACAAAACCCTGCAAGATGATTTGCAGCAGCAAGAATACCTCCTGCAAACAATTCCTCATTCATATACCTGGCTACGATATTGGTATCCTTATTGGATTTTCCTATAGCCTTACAATAATGATATTCGTCAATAATGGTGTCGCCTACAAGCATCACTTTTATCTTTTCTAACTCTTTTAATTTTTTTATAACATTTTCAGCGGCATATCGGGAACATAAATCTCTTAAGAATTCTTTGGTCTCTTTCGGATAAATGTTGAAATGCTCGTTTAATAATTTTGTTGAGCTGAAAGAAATCTCATCCGTGAAATGGATTCGTCCCCCAACCGATTTTATTGCTTCTTCTTCTTCGTAAATCTTTCCAGTCAAATCGCTCTCTCTGTTAGTGTAATCGCTTCCTTTGACATATACATCAGGTTTAATCATTTTTATCGTTTCAACAGCCGTGGGCCACTCGTTAATAGCAACATAATCAACCGATTGGAGGGCCGCAATCGATTCAGCGCGAAGTTGTTCATTAAAAACCGGCCTCCCCACTCCCTTCCTTACATACTTATCTTTAGTGATTGTAACAACCAGAACATTTCCTTTCCGTTTAGCCGCGTCAAAGTGTCTAATATGGCCTGGATGAAGGAGGTCAAATACTCCGTGACAATGGACAATGATATCACCTTTCTCCTTAAAGGATTGGGTGAGCTTGCTCAACTCTTCTAATGGCAGGATCTTTTGATAAATGTCACCACCTTGCATATTCCCCCCTCCCTTTCAAATAAAATTCACTATCTAAGAAGGTACTCAAACCACTCCTTCGTTGCTTCAGAAATGCTTTCAGGTGTCCAGACCGGGGCCACTTTCCAATAATCGATGTTCTCTAATAAGATCTTCACTCCATTTTCAAAAGAGACCTTTGGTTCCCAATTTAGAAATTGACGAATCTTTGATATATCCGCAAGAGTACAATCAGGTTCTCCAGGACGTTTGGGAATATATACTGCATCTCCTCCCAATAATTTGACCAACCTGTTCACACTGTAAGTATTTCCACTTGCTACATTAAAAACCTCATTCTGAATATCTGATTCTGCAACTTTTATAAAAGCATTTACTACATCCGCCACAAAGGTAAAATCTCTTGTCTGGGTTCCATCTCCAACAACTGTAAAAGGTTTATTTTTCAATTTCTGAGCCAAGAATACTCCGAAGACCGCCCCATAAGTCCCTGAGGTTCTGGACTGAGGGCCATAAACATTAAATAGCCTTAAGGAGACGACCGGAAGTTTATATACCTTGCCCCAATGCAATACATATTGCTCCCCTATGTATTTAGTCAAGGCATAAGGGTATTGGGGACGAATTTCAGCCCCTTCAGGGGTCGGATAGCAATCTGGAATGCCATAACAGGATGACGAGGCAGCATAGACAAACCGTTTTACTTGTGCCTGCCGTGCGGCCTCAAGGACACTTACCGTACCATCCACATTAGATCGGTGGTATTCATAGGGGTATCTTATTGAAGGAACAATATCGGCTAAAGCGGCAAGATGGAAAACCCAGTCCACTTGATTAAAGTAATCATTAATCTCTTTAAATTTGGAGACATCTACACTATTAATTGATAAATTTATTTTCCCCTTATGGTGGGAAAGATTCTCTAATCGGCCAGTGGAAAAATTATCTAAGATCACCACCTCATGTCCGTCATTTAAAAGGCGATCCACAAGATGACTGCCGATAAACCCTGCCCCACCTGTCACTAAAGCTCTCATAAAGGGATCCCTCCAGATAGTGCCTCTTCGGGGCTTCTAATCTTTGTTTTTAAAATTTTTTGAGCCAGAGAGATACTCATGGATACATCCTTTGGCCGAATTAATCCACTATCTTTTTGATACCCTTTCTTAACTTTCTCTTTATCAAAACCCATTGCCTCTGCAAGTTGAACAGTAAACTCATATCGGCTGAGTCGTTTAGGACCCGCCACGTGCAGAACAGATGGACTATCTATTTCAAGAAGATCTAAAAGCACTTGGCATAAATCCAAAACATATATCGGACACCTGTATTCATCCTCAAAATAGACCATTACCGGTTTCTGACCTCGAAGTCCTAAAAATAAATCCCTGGTCCTTGGATCAAAGGGATCGAATCCATAAACCAAAGAAGTCCTGATTACCATACCACCATTGGAAAGGACTATCCTCTCGGCCTCTGCTTTTGCCTTCCCATAATCCCAAATGGGCAAGGGGATGTCCTGTTCACTGTAGTTTCTTTTTCCGCCATCAAAAACCGCATCCGTTGACAGAAAAAAGAATTTAGATAATATATGCTTCTTTTCTTCTTTAAATCTCTCTCGAGCCGTTTTAAAAGCGTAAATTAAATTCGACGTTCCTTCCACAATGCTCTCCCATAGGTTTGCTCTGTCGTATGCCGTGTGATAAATGATATCCGGTAATACCGAATTCACTAAATTGATCGCCCTTTCTCGATCGGTTATATCCAGTGAAAATCCTTGACACCCTTCTATATGAATAGGATTTTTAAGGTAAGTGTAACAAACTTCAAACTCCGTTTTAGCCAACCAACAAAGGTGCCATCCCACATAACCGCTCCCGCCAATGATTAATAAAGTTGGCTTATTTTTTCCAAAAATGTTTATCTCCTTATATCACACAAATCCTTGCTTGAGATTATTCAATATTTTCACTGCTTTGTCTTGTTATACACCGTTTGAGGAGATGGTAAACCAAGAATACGTCCCCAACCTGCAACTATCTTTGCCACATAGTAAAGAAATTTGCGATTTAGCAAATATCGGCCATCGGAAAATTTAATCTGCTTCATTGACAAAAACCTTTCAAGCCGGCTATCCAACATATTGTTTGCACTGTACAAAGACGCTAAGTCTGATTCCTTCAATCGTTTTGAATTATAAATCTCATAAAGAATACGAATGCGTCTGGCAGTATCACTCATGTTAAATATATGGAAATAACAATATGCTAGAATATTATAAACAATGAGACTATAAATTACAGTCCATACTAATTCAACCGGTGTTGTTAAATAGCGAAGATAAACCATCCAAATTGCTGCAGCCATCGGAATATGGCCGACAAAAGAACAAATTATTAGAATAACCTGATTTGGCATATCAAATTTATATCGCATAAAAACTCGTGTAGCCGCCATATGCAAGATAAATATCGATAATGGGCTGCAGGCAAGCAGTATCAAATATTTTAACATCAGACCCACTAAAAAATATCCTAACCTTTCCCTATTGGCAAACCCAGCAAACGTCGCAGCAATATAAAGCACTTCACAAAGGTAATGCCGCGAGATGTCACTGTAAAATAACCATTTGTTTCTATAATCAATCCTGCCTCAATCAAATCCTGAATACGAGGCTCTAAAACAATTTCGTCACCAAAGACATGTAGTAAATCCTCATGCAGCATACCCTGCGGATTGGAATCACCGACCATCAATGATATCGCAAGCGACGGAGATACTGCCTCTATCGCAGGGTAGCTTAAGATATATGCAAAAGAGAGGGCAAAATGAAGCAAATAAATCATTGACCACTCCGCCAGGGTAAAGGGCATAATGGATGGTAAACATTCAAGGCATTCCAGCACAATATATCCGATTATAAAGAGAAGCGGCAAGATGATAAAAAGTAAGAGCAATACAACGACCCTTCTCCTGGGATACCACCACCGCCAGATAAGTATATGCAGGCATAAACAAATAGAAAAGGTTAAGATGCCGATTAATGGAACGGAGAATTTCATTTTTTGATTCGCAACTCTCTTACGATTCCTATTTTATTGCTTGCATATATTACTGTATGAGGTCTAATAACTATGTTGTCGCCTATAATTGTTTCCAGATCTCCATCATTATATCCTCGTGGCGGCACTCCTATTATCACGAAATCTTCAATAATACAGTTTTTACGGAGTTTCACATTAGGATATATTATTGCTGTTTTATTTATCATTGCTAACCGCCAAGACGACATTTTTTTGGAGTAAATCTTAAAAATATCTCTTTCCCAGTCTCTGCAGATTCGTAGATAGCATTTATCAATTCCACTGATTTTCTACCTTCCAATCCATCTATAAGCCCATTTTTGTTCTTACATAAACTATCCACAACATCATTAAAAAATTCAGAGTAGTTCCATGCTGGCGGGGCCCCTGGTACCTTTGAGAATCGACTCCATACCTCATTATCCATCTCATCTGGTTCACTAAAATTCCATACCTTCAACTCATTCATAAAGAAACCACCTATTTCAACTGCTCCATTCTCCCCAAGAACACTTATTGAACCCTCTAAATCTTTGGGCCTTGTTGCCGTTGTCGCCTCAATAACACCAATTGCTCCATTCCTGAACTTTAATTTCGGTACTATGAACAATTGGGCATATCAGATTGCCGTGATAAATGAAGCTCAGAAAAAAGGTGGAAACAATGAATAGTAAATTCAAAGATTACATTATCACTTTCTTTAAGGTTGGTGTTGCCGTTTCCATAATGTACTATATGATTACAACAGGTCAACTAGATCTACAGCAAATCACCCAAATATTCTACAAAAAAGTTATGGTACTAAAAGTCATCTTAGCTGTGTTAATGATCGTTATACTCTCTACTGTAAGATGGTATTATCTCCTGATTTGGCAAGGTATTACAACATCCTTCAAAGCAGTTGGCAGGATATGCTGTATCGGCATGTTCTTTAACAGTTTCATGCCAGGAGCAGTCGGTGGAGATTTGGTCAAAGCGTTTTATATAGCCAAAGATAATAAAGACCGCAGAATAGCAGCTATCATGACAATAATAATTGATAGAATTATTGGGTTTCAAACTTTGATGGTCGTAGCCTTTGCAGCTCTTCTTTTCAATCATAAAACTATCTCATCCAATCCTCAACTTCAAGCCATCGCCTCCGCTCTTGGTTTTTATATACTGTGCTCTTTTATTGGTGCGGCCTGTGTATTTTCCATAAGAGTAAAACGCTTTTTCATATTAATTGGAATTAAAGAACTAATATATAAACTTCCCAAGAAAGAATTTCTCATAAACATTTATGACGCTTTTCACATATATGCCAATCAAAAAATGAATCTTTTGAAAGCTATGGCAATCACCATCTTAATCGACATGTTAACCATATATATTTTTTACACCCTTGGAAGAGAACTGGGTGAAACCCTTGTATCTCTCACTTCTTATCTTACTGCTGTTCCTGTCGGACTTCTTATGTTATCACTCCCCATCGCGCCTGCCGGGGTTGGGGTTGGACAAGTCGCCTTTTATAATCTTTTTCTCTGGTTCGGTGCTCAGTCAGCAAGCATCGGGGCTACTATTGTTACCGTTTACCAACTTATTATAATGGCTGTAGGCACATGTTTTGTTTTTGTATATCTGAGTAACCGAAAAGAAGTTAAAAAAGCTATAATTAATGCTCATGAGAATCCAACATCAGATTAGAATCAATTTTTGTCAATAAGCTTAAGATAGTGTTTGTCGTAATTCCAAATAACGTCAGGGTTAAGATAATATAAGCCGAAAGCGACATCACGCCATGCCATTCGAAGAACTAGTCCTGCACAAATAGCATCCTCATAGAGACGCTCCCTTTATCATTTTGCTGAGTTTATAATATATACCCGCCGCTACGATGACCACTCCGTAAAACGCGTGCAATGCGACGCAGAAAATACCGAAGATTGGACCGTTACTAAAGAACCTTTTCAAAAGCCCCCGTATCGAAAAAATGTAAAGCCCGGCGAGGAACACCCAGGCGATCCAGAATATGGGCATAATGAACGCTATGGGAAACGATATAAGCGTTGCGCCAAGCAGATATTGTACGGCTGAACTCATCGAGACTCCTCCCGAATCCAGCACACCCTTATACCTACCAACGAGCTCCATGGTTCCACAGGTCCTGTTCCAGTAATTCTTCACCGTCTCGAAAAAGTTTGAAAAATGGTGCCTTACGATCAAGCCCTTACTGAAAAAAATCTTATATTTTTTTGAATAGCGTATTCCAAATTCGTGGTCCTCGACGTAAGCACCGCGATACCTTTCGTCAAAGCCTCCCATTTCCAAAAGGCTTGCCTTCGTGAACGCCCCTATCCGCGCATTGATACACTTTGAGTCATCCGCCCAATCTTCCACGAGGTCGGCCCAGGAGTTCTCTACCAATCCTTTGTATAAAGCGGCCCAGCCTTTGTTCAGCGGCTTATAATAGCAATATCCATTTATCGCATGGATATCAGCGTTTTTATTGAAGCCGTTGATTACATTTTGAATAACACTCGGCATGAGACAGGTGTCAGAATCCAGAAACAATATTATTTTGCCTTTTGCTTGACTGATGCCGATATTTCTCGATCTCGCTGCGCCTCCATTCTTGTCTTGTGCCAATATCCGAACGGAATATCGTTTCGCTACGCTTATGGTATCATCTGCTGACGCATCATCCACAATAACCACCTCGCCGGGCAATGGTTTTTGCAGGAATATAGATTCTAATAGTGGCGCTATAGTCTTGGCGGCATTGTAAGTGGGTATCACCACGGTTATATCTGATGAGGTAAAATTTCTCATGACAGGCCACCTTTGAGCGAGGGGTGGAGCATATTCTTTATCACCCTTAAATAGTTAACAGGGTTCAGTAAAAAATTGTTAATCATAGCGCACTCAAACGTACACCAGCATCCATCGTTCTTAATGAATTCGCACACCCTCTTAGCCTTTGCGCTCTCTAATACCTTTCCTATATCGTAATCGTGTTCCCGGATATTCCCAAGGATGAAATCGCCTTTGAACGGCAGCTTCAATTCATATTGTTGCCGGAGAACTTCGAGCAGTTCGCATGGGAATATCTGCCCCTTCTCGTCCATGATGATCAACTTTTCTCCTGCCAGACACGTATCAAGCATTCTTCTGTTCTCGATCGATCCCAGGCGCCTGCCCTGATATGTGTGTGAGATTGCGCTTACGATCCTACCTCTTTTATGCGAACACCTTTCTTCGAGAGCGAGGATCATACGCCTAAATCTCTCATAATCTACTTTCTTTTTATTCGCATTCCTCACGTCCCCTCTCATTAACATCAACCCGTGGCTCGCAATATCCATCCTTCTTTCTATAAAATCCATGAGTTCCGGGATCTCGTTCTGATTACTGGTAGACACGGTCGTGGCTGTAGCGCGTTTTAAATTCTTATATTTTTTCATCATGCTGCTCAAGAGGTCGAACGATTCGAGCATCTTTTCAAAAGAACCCTTGACGGCGCGGATACTGTCGTGCGTATCTTTCAGTCCATCAATCGAGAGGTTTACGGAGAGAGCAATATGAGGGTATCGAGGACAAAACTCTTTGACGAATCTCGTCATCTTCTCGGGAAGACTTCCGTTTGTCGCCAGAGTAACCCTTCTAACCGGCGTCTGCTCGCAAAAGATGGAGACTATGTCAAAACAGTCATCACGCAGTAACGGTTCGCCCCCCGAAATAGTAAGCTGGAACAGGTTATCGAATCGTGGCACGGCCTTCTTAATCTCAGCGAGGGTCATCTCGTCCTTCTTCTCGCCGCTTTCGATATTTTGCCAGTAGAAACACATCTCGCATCGAAGATTGCACCTACTCGTGACAAAGAAGATGAGATACCATGGCCTTGCGTTGAAGCCCTGTTTTATGGCGCACATAACTTTACTCATATTTTAACCATAATAATTCAGATTTGATGCAGTAAAAACAGGTGCGCATAAGGCGGCCCCGCAGCCGAAATCGAGACATCTGTTGCCGGGTTTCAGAGGAAGCGTCTTCAGGTTGAGTGCCAGATTTCTTCTCTGTTCTCACTTATTGATCGTCAAGACCCGCTGGAAAAGGTTGTTGAGAAGGGCCCACATCATTTCTGCGCCGTTTCCCCAGGGTCGTTTGCTTCTGCCTGCCGCCACAGGATGTCATTGCCGGGAAGAAGATACAAAAGTCCGCCGGGGAGAGAAAAAAGGATACTTACGATGCGCCAGTAAAAGAAAATGATGCCGCCCGCAGCAGATCCCACAACTGACCAGCCAATGGAGGCAACAAGCTCCGTCCAGCCGATATTACCGGGCGTCACGGGAATGATGCCGAAGAGCAACACGATCGAGGATACGGCAGTCAGGGCCGCGATGTCCGGCAGGTCCCCCGGGAGGAGGCGGATCAGGACGAGCAGACCCGCCAAGGAAATTGCATGCACACCCAAGCTGATGCAAAAGGCATAGGCCGGTTCCCGCCTGCGCTTCGTGAGGGCACCGATTGCATAGGTCATATGGTAGAATATGGTTTCCTTGAAGAGGGCGGAAGCGACGGCTTTCGCTTTCATTCGGAACTGCCGCTTTTTTCCGAAAAGCACAAACAGGGCAAAAAGCATCAACATGCCGACACTGGTCAGAATAACCACTTTTAATTCATTTATATAGGGCAATAGCGTCTCGCGTTTCCAAAAGTAAAGGTAGATAATAGAAACGGTGCCGATGAAAAGCAAGGCTACAAAACCCATCACCCGGTCCATCAGGACGATCCCGGAGCTTCTACCTCGCCGGTCATTCTCAATCTTGAACAGATATGCACCTTTGACGATATCTCCGCCGACCATGCCGGGGATGACGATATTGAAAAAACTGCCGATCATCGTCAGTTTAAAGACGTGGGGAAAGGACAGGCGCAGATCAATCATCCTCAACAAAAAGACGAGCCGGAAGGCAGCCAGCATCTGGGCGACGATAAAGGCGGCTCCGGACATAAACAGCAGTGGCAGATGGATAGGGTCGAGCAGTTGCGAAAAGATATCCACAGTCAACCGACGGCTGTAAAACAGATACCAGACGATGACCACGGCGACGCCGATCTTCAGGCATGAAATGAAATGTTTCTTAAGCAGATTCGCGACCCCTGATTCTGTGTATCATGCCTTTTTGAATCCGCCCCCGTTTCCCTCGCACGACCCAGCGAAACCACAGCCGGAAGATATCCTCCAAGGAGGACTGAATGGCCTTGATGCGTGTGCCTTTGGCCTGCCCTTCCTGGCGGGGAATAAAATCGATTGGAACCTCCCGGATTGTCATCCCCTCCCAGTAGGATTTGATCAAACCCTCCGGGTTAGCAAAGGAACTTTTCGACTCGTATTGAACAGATTGAATCCATTCTGTCTGATAGATGGTTACATTCTGAAAATCAGAAAGGGGAATGCGGAATAGAATTCTGATAAGTAATTAGTACTACTACGTTAAATTCATTTAAGAAAAATCATGAAGCCTATATTACGGGCTTGGAATTGGGTCTCGAAACACCATTCAATTTCACTGAAATACAGAAGCACCTGAAAATATTGGGTTTTCATTTTTAACTTAACGAAGTAGTATTAGTTGATGAGAGACACGAGCGCCTTCGATACGGTATCGGAACGTCTAGTGAGATGCTTCATTCCGAATAGCCTGACAAGGGCGACAAAGGGCTTCAATAACCTGACTCTTACTTCAACCGGCTTTCTTCTCACCCCCTGAACGATGTCATACTCCTTCAGATATTCTAGATATTCTCGTAAATTGGAAATGTCATAGCACCAGTCAATCGTCTGCCAGAATAGATATTCCTTGGATGCCCGCTGTATCGCGCGCCGGCTGGAAATGCCGACGTTTAAATTCTTCTCATTCCTGAATATCTTTAACCTGGGATTTCTCTCCTGAAACTTTGAAGCGACCTCATAAGTTCTATCGGTGCTTCCATCGTCGATGAGCACGATTTCATAGTCCTCAATGGTTTCCTCCATCAGCAAGGTGGCGCGTTCGAGATAGGCGCCGCCAGCACAGGAGAGAAACACTGTGACCGAATTTCGGCAAAGGCATTTAGTGGAGTTCTTTCTTCCCGCTCTGGGTAATAATCGGCACAGATCTCATCCAGAGCTGTTTTTCCCACCACGAACGGCTGTCTTTGTACCAGGCGATGGTTCGTTCAAGGCCCGCTTCCCAGGATACCTGTGGCTGCCATCCGAGACGGTTTCCGATTTTGGTGATATCGCCCGTATGTCGGAAGACCTGCCCCGGCCGGTCGCCGGCAAACCGAATCACCGACTCCTCTTTGCCCATCATTTTAACGATATCCTGGGCGACGGAAAGAATGGATCGATGCACGCTGGAGGCCACATTGAACACCTCTCCCCTGACTTTGTCCAGATCGGCGTGAACGACCGCATCGATTGCCCGGCAGGTATCCTCGACAAATACGAAGTCCCGGGCGGCGCTACCGTCTCCATGGACCCGGATCGGTTCATTGAGGATGCAGCTCGTGATGAATCGGGGCACCGCCTTTTCAAGATGCTGGTAAGTGCCATAGTTGTTGAAGGGACGGATGATGATAAACGGCAGTTCATAGGTCGCCCAGTAGGAATAGACCAGGCGGTCGGCACCGGCCTTGGCCGCTGCATAGGGGCTCATGGGCATGAGCGGATGTTCCTCGTCCATTTTTTCCTTCTTCGCTGTTCCATAAACCTCGGAGGTAGAAATATGGATGAACCGCTCCACGCTGTCCTTGTACTTCAGCGCCGCATTGGCGACGGTCTGGGTACCCAGGACGTCGGTTTCGAAGAAAATGAAATTGTCATAGATGGATCGGGTGACATGCGTTTCCGCCGCGAAGTGGACCACCACATCGGACTGGCTGACCAGGGTGTCCACCAGTTCCCCATTTCTCACATTGCCGTACCAGAAAACCAGTCGCTCACCGTTATGTTCGTTGATGTCAACCGGCAGGTTTTCCAAAGACCCCGCGTAGGTCAGGGCGTCAAGGACAATGATGCGGTAATCGGGATAATGGTTGTAAATATAACGCACAAAGTTGCTCCCGATAAAACCGGCGCCGCCTGTTACCAAAATCGTTTTTTTCATGTTGCTGCCGCTCCTTTACCTGTACCTGTGATAATTGAAAGACTCTCTTTGCCATGATTGAAGAGCAAATCGACAACGGAAAGATAGGGAATGAATTCCCCATAGAGTTGATGATAAGTCGGATGTTTATAATCCTGATATTCAACTCGAATACCCTGTTCGATAAAAGACTTTTCATCAATATAATTTTTCCCTGCTGCCCCCTCATAAAAAATATCTGCATTAAATAATTTGTAGATTTTGATTAATCTTTCAATTCTATCCCCTTCGATATTGAGCGTTGAAGAACGAATGATTCTTTTATCTCCCATTTCAAAGCACTCCACCAATCTCACAACGAAATACATATCAATATCTATCAGATATTCCCATTCTTTAGAATAGGCTTCTTCGAATAGGCTAAAAAATTCTTTAAAAAAGGGGGCCTTTGAATAATTCTGCTTTATTGAAGATAGATGTTTTTTTCTCCAATTGACAGTATTATTAATTTTGACTTCATTGATGAGTGGATGCTCCTCAAATTTAATAAGGACAGGAATGGTCAGCCATTGAATACCCTTGGCTGTCTTTATCCTGTTTCTATTTCGCCAACCCTCCTTATCATACTGGACGTCGTCATAAATGATAAATACATCGCTCTTGGACATTTGTTCAAAAAAGCCAAGCCAGGGAAGATAACCAGGCTGAAGAATCCCTATGACCATAAAAAACCTTCTCTTTTGTCCACCCTCACCCTCACCCTCCCCCGTCAAAGGGGGAGGGGATTAGATTGGGAAAATTTCAAATATCTTTGGCTAGAATTTAAGTAATTTAAAATAAAGCGTTGATAGAAATAATATCCTCCCCAGGTACCCACATCACAGGGTTTGCCTTGTAAAATAATTCCATATAGGGGAAATTGATTTTTTAAGGCGTGAAAACTTTTTATAAGATCCACTTCACCCGTCTTGGTATTCCTGTATTCTTCTGTCATATATTCCAGGGCTTCGGGTATATAAATCGTTCTCCCAAAACCCCTGATGGGCGAGGAATCATCATCAGAAATATTTAGTATGGAACATAAATTTCTACTTTTTCTTGTATATTTAAAGGGCCTTGCCCCCTTAAAGAAGCCAATTTCTTGCTCAGGTATTTTTACCATAGAGTTCCATATGCCTGAATTGTTTCTATATGAATCAATTAATTGTCTTGTAGCTGGTTTTTTGGATAAAAGAAGTTGATCAGGGATGGCCATAATGAAAGGGTTTACTTCAATAAAATCTTTTGCCCTTCTCATAGCATCACCTAATCCAAGAGGCTCTTTTTGATAAACAAAATGGAACTCAACTTTCTTATATAGAAGTTTTCTCCTATTAAAATAGTCCTTAATGACCTCTTTCTCCCTCCTAATAACAATACATATTCTTTTTATTCCTGAAGAGACAAGTTCAATGACAGTGTGTTCAATGACGGGAAGACGTCCCAAAGGCAACATCTCCTTTGGAATGGCTATGGTCAAAGGTTCCATTCGCGAACCATAGCCGGCAGCAGGAATAACAGCGGTTTCTATCATTTTTACTTCATGCCTCTCCCCTACCTTAACACTACTCTCGTGGAGCTTGCGTCACAATTTGATAAAAACAGAAAGACTCTGAAAATGAAACAGACAGGCGGGTGAAAAAGCTTTAGAGCGGAAACCTTTAAACGGTGAAGCGCAAAAGTCTCAATGCCATAAAAACATTGTTTTTTAAACGCCAAGGACACTTACCCATCCTCTTCCATAATAATCCGCATTCTAAAGCTTTGGAATCCGTTTACCTGTTCCATTCTCACGTTCTGCTCTTTTACGACACAGTCCCTTGAAGGGATAGGAGGGTGTTAAAAATCATCGATACATCCTTCCATATCCTGTAAATTCAACTCATCAAATTTCTCTTTCCTCTTCTTCTCAGCCTTTTTGACAATCTTCCAGTAATTATGCTGCCAGGAGCGATATTTCCAGTCAGGACAATTCTTGCAAAGTTCTATCTCCTGCCCCCTTCGTTCGAGGTGCATCCGCCTGTAATATTCAAAATCCTCTCCATGCCATATCTCTTTGATCGATTTTTGATGGACATTTCCCATATCTGTTCGGCCGACGATATCGAAACCACAAACCATCAACTTTCCCCTTGAGTCAATGTTCAATCTCTCAAAAATAAAAGGGCAAGGAATCAATTCTTCTGGTGGTAGATAAGGGGTCGGGTCAGCAGATTTTGAGGGATCTGTTATCCCCCATGTGAGATATTTTCTCTTCTGAAAGTTGTCCACGATCGGCTCCCAGAATTTAGCGAGATCCTCAATATTCACATCAATCTGATTGACTCCGCTTGCGATGATTTTGGTTGGACTTTTTAACTGGTTTCTTAATGCCACCATCCTTTTTACATTCTCCAGTAATATTTCCCAATTTAATCCCTTTCTTACCTTCGAATAAGTCTCAGGGGCAGCAGCATCCACGCTGAACTCTATCATATCAACCTTTGCCTCAAGTAATCTTTTACTGTTCTCCTCTGTAAATTTTGAACCGTTAGTGATCACCCCTACCCTGGCTCCAACTTTTTTTGCATACTCTATCAGTTCGACCGCATTGGGATGGAGCATAGGTTCTCCTCCGCCCGTTATCCGTATCCATGCCCCGTATTCTCCACATTGGTCCGCAATGATCTTGAATGTATCTTCACCGATAAACGGCCTGTCTTTATAGTCGGATCGAATCTCTGAGTTTGTGTAAGGGCAATTTGGACATTTCGCATTACAAACATAAGTGAACGAAAGAACGCACATCATGGGAAATTCTAAGGCTTCCGATCTTATACTGTAATTACTTTGTCGATGCTCAATTTCGTTCATAAAATCTCCCAATCAGATGGCTTGAGACGGATGATAGCACCCTTTCTTACAAAATCCCTTTTCCCCTGAACAATCCACTTGAACCAGAATTTGATAATATCTTGCATTGACGCACTCAGGGCTTTTAGCCGTGTCCCTTTTGCTTCGCCGGCCTGGCGTGGGACGAACGAAATAGGCACCTCAACGATGGAGTATCCCTTCCAATGACTTTTAAGAAGCAATTCGGGGGTACCGAAAGAGCTGTTTGCTTCAATCGTAATAGATTTGATCAATTTCGCAGGATAGAAACCGAGGTTTTGATAATCGGACAGGGGAAGATTAAACAATAATCTTACGAGCATGTAGTTCAATATGGAAACAATGGCCTTCGGGATGGTATCAGACCGCTTGGTCAGTTCCTTTATTCCCAGCAGTTTCAAGCTGCCGGCAATTGGCTTCACAATCCTGCTGCGGACTTTAACCGGTGCCCTCCTGATCCCAGACACGATGTCACAGGATTTCAACAGCTCCAGAAACATCCGCAAGCACTGGATATTGTAGGACCAGTCGATCGTCTGCCAGAAAACGTAATCCTTTGATGCCGCGTTAATGGCCCTTTTAAAAGAGTAGGCAATATTCATGTTTTTGCCGTTTGCCAGAAGTCTTATCCCAGGATAACGCGGGATCAACCGCTCAATAATCGCATGAGTATCATCGGCGCTTCCATCATCAACAACAACAATTTCAAAGTCCTCGACATAACGATCAAGGAGCTCATGGAGGCGTATCAGAAACTGCTCAATCAGCAATTGCTCATTATACGCCCAGCAAAGCACGGATACACTGCGATCAAATTTGGGGAGTGAATCGATGTAAGAAAGGGTGTACTTTGGTGGTGATACCATCGTTATATAAAAGCCATTAACGGTCGATTCATAGCCTGCCTATTAAATTCACTGTATGCGTCCGTAATAAACAATTCGACTGATTGTCTTTTCAAGAACTGTACAATCAAAAAGCCCTCTCTCGATCGCTTTGTAGTAAGAAGCGTCATAGGCAATGCCTTTGGGTGACATGAAAATCCAATCATTGATCAGAAATTCAAGGGCCTTTCTGCTGAAGCCTTTTCTTACTTCCTCGCTCACAAAGGAAATGAGGATGATGACAAAAGGATATGCAATATAAGATATGATCCGCGAAAACGATGACCGCACCGTGTTCCATGGTATGACTATTTTCATGATGGCGCGGACAGGATTCAGGGCGTAGTAGATTTTCCCGAAAAAATTATTAGGGCTATTGAAGAGGAGGAAAATATGGTCGGAAAAACGCATCGACTCCCTGATGCACCTTGATTGGTCTTCCAGGATATTGTACAAACCACAGGAGACATATATCATGGGTATACGCCCGCCGACAAAGGGCATTTTATTTATATCGCTTCTAAGAAAAAGGACTTCCACATCCTTGTAATTATCGCATGCATGACGCCAATTACGCACGGCCTGAACAATGGAGTGGGAAATATCCGACATGATGATGGCCTTGGGTCTTTCCGCCAGGTATTTCTCGATATTCTTTCCCGTTCCGCAACCGACGACCACAATAATCTTTCCCTGGAAGATGGCAGGTACGATTTCATTAAAATATTCGGTCTCGTTGCTCACCAAATAATTGTCCAGGTCTTTGACATTGTGCCAGTGCGTATCCCATGATGCCAGTTCCTTTTCATCTGCCGCCTTATCCACAGGGCTGACCATAAAATCAAAATAGCCTGGCTCCATCTGAGGGTATACCCTGCCACATTGGACACACAGCAGACCACCATTTTCGGCTGATTTCAGATTTGAGGCGCATTCAATACAGCCCATCTGAGACAAAAGCGCATCGCTGATTTTTATAGGCATAACGTGTCCTTTCATTGAAACCATGGGGGAAGATTTCCTGCAGCTAAATGCTGACGGGCGATTTCTTCGCATCTCGACAGGAATGGCCCGATCCTCAGCCTGTAGAACCACACACCTTCTATTTCAATTTCCTTAAGAATGTCCGGACAATCTTTAAAGAACGGCCTCAAATTTCTGGGTTTGATTCGCTTAACCATGTCCGGCGAATAAGCCAGATAACCCTTTCTAATAATCATTCCTTCCGGCAGCTCTATCTCAAACTCCAGGGGCTCCTGAACATATAAACCAAATGGATACAGAGACTGTAACTTGTCATCCACCATGTGGATGATGGCATTGGTATTGACATCAACGCCAAGTCCGATCATCGCCGCATCTAATTCCAGCAGACGGGCATATGTGGAACCGGGATGGAATGGATGGGGATCGAGATGGGCATCCCGTGTTATCCAGTCCGCTTTCGGACCAATAGCGCATTCGGAAAGTATGGGGTGGGCTGATCTGCGGATATCGTTTTCCTTAAGGATCATTTCAGGTAACAGTCCAGTTGCCGCAGGTGTCGAGGAAACGCAGAAGCGCGCTTTTGCAGTGATATAATCATTATATGTTGCGCTGGTAAACGGAAACGCCGGCAAGACGAGCGTTCGATTTCCTCCCTCTCCAAATCTCAGATACTCAATGGCATCTGCGATATTACCATTGATCACTTCCAAGACGGCTTGAACGCGACTGTGTATATAAATCGTGTCATCTGCCCGTAGATTGTCTTCTTTCCACATGCTGGAGATAAGTGTTTTCCAAACGTCGGATGCAGTCTCCATATGGGGCATCGATGTCTCCGACTGCCCTGCGAGTTTCTGAAGAATTGTCATGACCAGGCTATTGAATGATAGCGTCAAGGCGATCTCTTCAGGCGAAAACTCTATAAGATATTTTTCTTGAATGGCAATAAGGAGGCGGACATGGGCCAATGAATCCCACTGTCCGAGGCTGCCCATCCTTGCATCGTCAGGGATCTCCTCCATGGATTCCAGTTCGAACTCATCGATCATCAACAACTTGATATCGCGCACTATAGCGTCTTGCATCGCCTCTTTATTCTTATCCCTTCAAACTATGCACTTTGAAGCAACACCTTTATCCCGCGACGATCTATCTTGCCATTTTTGTTGACTGGTATCTCATCAACGAGATGATATTTTGCGGGGACCATGTAACCAGGCATCTCCCGTTTCAGGAAATCCTTGAGCTGATTCATGTCGAAGCCATCACGGCTTTGCAGTCTGATGGCCGCAGTCAGAATCTTTTTCTCTCCTCGTTCGGTAACAAAACATACGGCCTCATCCACTCCCTGAAACCTCTTTATATTGACCTCGATATCCATCAATTCAATGCGATAGCCACTGAGTTTTATTTGTGAATCAAGTCGACCCTTGCAGAAATAGACACCGCCGTGCCTCTCGACAATATCCCCTGTGGGGAACCATCGCTGACCTTCAATCTCTACAAACTTCTCTTCCCCTACATCGCCAAGATAAGCCGGTGTAATCTGGCATCCACTCAGAAGAAGCTCCTTTTCAGGACTGACACGAATATCATTGCCAGGCAAAGGTTGGCCAATCGGCACATAGCCGAATGGCTCGTACTTGGATAGATCATCAATCGAACATTCATGGTAAAAATTCTCGACACCGGACTCCGTAAGGCCGTAGAAATTATAAGTCTTCGGGATCTGAAGATTTTCCAGGCAATATTTAAGCACCTTCAAACTGAAGGGCTCGCCGCACAGAAACATGATCCTGACGTCTGTCTTCGGCGACTTTGAGGGATAGAACTGCTGAATTCTGGAAATAACGGAAGGAACAGATGACCACACCGTGATATGGTTCTCCTGCATGAACCGCAGGGCGATCACTTTATCCTCCTGGGTCAATACCGGGGCAAACACCCCTTCAACG
>Ga0315284_10005170_pt1 | contig 18536 bp, 18 predicted proteins | sample YL17G09_16_MG_FD_203696 | JGI IMG/M metagenome (GOLD analysis project Ga0315284, IMG submission 203696) | Sediment microbial communities from Yellowstone Lake, YNP, Wyoming, USA - YL17G09_16 | ecosystem: Environmental > Aquatic > Freshwater > Lake > Sediment | place: USA: Wyoming | collected...
CCCAATTTTACTTGGACTCACTGCACTCTTTGTGGAGACGGTCGCCGCCTTCTTTTCCGTGTACGGACTATCCAAGTTATTCTCAGGTGCCACAACTGCGGTTATAGTTATGGCCGCAAGCCTTGAAGTCTCAAAGGTAGTTACAGCTTCGTTCCTATACCGGCACTGGGACACAACGCACTTCATACAGAAATCTTATATGGTGCTCGCGGTACTCGTACTGATATCAATAACGAGTATGGGAATCTATGGGTTTCTATCAAATGCATTTCAGGCATCAACGGTGGGAATCGAAAAGCAGACCACGCAGGTTTCACTCTACGAGCAGGAAGTCTCCCGTCTTACGAAGGACAAGGAGGCAACTCAATTGGAGAAGAGAGAACTACAGCAAAACCTTAACGCTGAACTGAAAGGGTTCGCTATGTCGGACACCTCTCGCAGATATGTAGACGCCGGATACCGCTCACGTTCGATGAAGCGATACCAACCGGCGATTGACGATAAGGAGAGACAGATTCAGTCCATCAATAAACGACTTGAGGAACTCTCTACAAAAATCTCCGATACAAAGGTTCGTATGATTGAAACGGGCGCGGATGTAGGCCCAATTATCTTCGTTGCGAAGTTATTCAAGGCAGAAATATCCACGGTGGTGCAGTACCTCATATTCGTTTTCATTCTCGTCTTTGACCCACTCGCGGTAGTACTCGTGATTGCGACAAACAAGGCGTGGATAGAAATGAAGATGGAGAGTACCGTGCATTTCTCGGTTCCGACAAATGACATTCCCATTCACGAGAATCTTAGCGCGGATGATAGGCGCAAGCTTAAAGATAAGTTCGAGCAGTTCTTTGCTCCACCCAAGAAAGTATCGCCACCTGAACCAATTACTACGGTTCCTAATGAACCGGTTGCAGTCGTCACAGACCCAGTGGAACCGATTCCACCCGAACCTATTACACCTATTATGCCTATTAAAAATGATGCCCCGCACGGGATGCCGCCAGCAAAGGACGCAACTTCTATAGGGTCTTGACTTTCTCAGCTATTCTTCGTATATTATATAGGTTACGCACTCTCAATCCAGAAAGGAATCTCTATGCGTAAGCGCAGACGAACATCGAAAAGCGATGGTAGTACTATTCGCCCTAAGTACTCGACTCACACATTGAAGTGCTGTAGGGAGGGATGCACCCGCGAGATTGAGGTAGATACCGATACGGTAGAGGTTGTGTGCTGGGAGTGTGTTCAGAAGATGGTGGGTATTGATGTTAAGTATCTTACTCAACCCACAAAGAGGTTGATAAAAACCGAAACTGGTTTCCCACGCGGGTGGCATCTATACAAGCAGTTCGTTCATTCGGATGGTCGTGTGTTTGAGATGGGCAAGGAGAATGTAGAGTTAAAGGGTACACTGCCCGCAACACAAGTTAAGGTTAATACACTCTCCAAGTCAGAAAGGCGCAGACTTCGTGATGAGAAGAAAGAGAAGAGAGAGGCCCGCCTCGTAAAACAACACGAGAAGAAAATGAAAATGAAAGAAAGGGAAGAAAATGCTAAGTTATGATAATGTCACACTAGTCCCGCGAGTAGTATCAGATGTAAAGTCCCGCGAGGATGTTGATACATCGGTTAGTATATGTAATGTAAAACTTGATGTTCCTATAATTGCATCACCTATGCCAGATGTATGCGGTGCGGATATGGCCTTCGTCTTGAAGCGGTGTGGTTCCGTAGGAATCATCCACCGGTTTCAGACGATTGAAGAGCAGTTGAAGGAATTTTTGTGGGCCAAATCCGTTCCGGAGACATCATCGGTCTATCATCCACTGCCCGACATTCGAAATTATACGCAACCCTTCACTGATGTGTGGTGCGCGATTGGAATGTCGGATGATTATGAGAAACGATTCGACTCATTGTATGAGGCGGGATGCAGAGTATTTTGTATAGACACTGCAAATGGCGCGAATCGTCAAATCATAGATGCAGTAAAAAGAATCAAGAGTGCTCAGTACTCATATGCGATTGCGGGTAATGTAGCTACGTGGCAAGGGTATGAGTTCCTTACAGAACTTGGCGTGGACGCGGTGCGAGTAGGAGTCGGAGGAGGTTCTGTATGCGAGACAAGAACTGAAACGGGGGTGTATATGCCCACACTTGAGTCCGTTCGTGAGTGTGCGGAGTATGCAGACAGAGATAACTATGTATATCCTCTAATCATCGCCGATGGTGGTATCCGTGCCCCATCAGATATGGCGAAGGCACTCGCGGTGGGTGCAAGTGCAGTGATGGGTGGTCGTATCTTTGCTGGGCATCGTGAGACACCCGGGTCTACCATCAAAGATAGGCACGATAAACAACTATACAAACTATATCGCGGAGCTGCCTCATACGGGGTACAGAAGGATACAAACGGAGAGAAACCAGATTACTCCGAGGGTGCGGAAGAGTTAGTTCCGTTCATTGACAAGTCGGTAGTGAGCGTGATAAAACGGTTCAAGAACGGATTCCGAAGTACTATGTCATATATGAACGCCAAGACCATCTCGGAGTTTCGTATGAATGTAAGAGTAGAGAAATTATAGAAGGAGATATTTATGGGAAATGGGAGCAGACCTATGAAACCTATGGATAGTGGTTCAATCCACGATTGGGAGCACACCCCCAACCTTACACCGCGTGGATTTGAAATCAAGAAGGATGAGTTGTATGTTTTGAGTGGCGATGCGCTGGTAAAGATATACCATTTGCTGATGAACCAGAGAATGGCATCACTAATGACTTTATCGCGTTTGTCGCCTATAAATGTTGCGGAGTATGAGCAGTACTTATCACTATCGAAACATATTAACTTGGTTATGTACGATGTACTTAATAGTTTACCCCTCTTGATGGTTATGCAGATGCAAGATGAGTCTCGAATGCCCGACAATGAAATAAAATCATTTACACCGGGTTCTAAACGGAGTGGGATTCTTACTCTAAAACAACTACTTGACAAGTTCCATTTAAGTGAAGGCGGGAAAGATGAAATGAAACCACCTAATCCAACTGATGAAACACCTACGGCGTAATAGGAGATACTATGAAAAAAACCACACCGAAAGTTAGGAGTAAGTTTACAAAGAAGATAGACAAGGCATTTCTCACACCATTCAAACTCGCCGAACTTGAGTATATGCTCAAGGAACTTGAGTACGGTATGGATATCGCCGCAAACACGATATTTCTGAACTCCGAAGTGAGCACGGACTCTCTGTATGAGACGATTGCGCGATTCAATTTTCTCATCAAGTGTAATGGTAAGTCACGACCAGTAGCTCTGAATGTCTCATCGTTCGGCGGCGATGTGTATGCCATGTTCGGTATACACGACTATATGAGAAACTTCCCAATCAAAGTAGATACGGTGTGTATTGGCCCAGCGATGTCCGCCGCGGCATTTCTACTTGCGAGCGGGACAGGCACCAGATATATGACGGAGAACTCGACCGTTATGTTTCATCAGTTTACCACTATGATTGAGGGTAAAACGAATAGTATTGCGAACAATGTCACTCATATCAAGAAATTACAAGAGAGGGCAGACGCACTACTTGGTAAGTACACGAAGAGGCCTTTGTCCTTTTGGCAGAAGGAAACTAAGGAGGACTTATATTTATCTGCATCGGAATGCTTGCAGTTTGGTATTGTAGATAAAATAATTACCGTTCCACTGGAGAATTAAGGTGTGTGATATGATAGAAGAAATAATAGAACTACTTGAAACTGCCTATACGGAGAAAGATTGGGATTTAGTCCTGGACGCCATTCAACTACTGAATGAGATTGCAGACGATGGATTCCCGCCAAGCGAAGAGGACGAAGAAAACGACATACTATCAACTGACCGATTCTAAAGGATTTGGCACATATTGTGAGGCCGGTCACACTAAAGGGATGACTACTTGACATTGGTGCCGAAATTGGTTATCTTATATAGATGGTATAAGTTACATTCAATCAATGATGTTTAACAACGGAGAAGGACTAATGATAGCCAGATTACTGACTACTATTTTTCTGCTCTTTCTGATAGCGGCACCAAGTCGCATCTCTAATGCAGAAAACAAAAATGTGCAAGACGAGAGTTTCGTCTCGGTATCCGCACCGGTTGAAAGTGAAGTCGATGGTGGACAGTTACTTTTGTCCTACATCAAGGAGCGGTGCCGCGCACATAAAGTCCCAGTGCGGCTAGTTCACAATGTCATTCGAATCGAGTCAAGGTGGAGACACGCGGATAAAAGTCAAATCGTGGGCGATGCACTGTTGCAGTCGTCCGAGGATGCTTATGGGTTAATGCAGGTACGACTACCGACCGCGCAAGATATACTTGACACAGATACACTTACCTCGCGTCAACTTATGACGGATAACTTCGTTAATGTTGAGGCGGGAATCGCATACTTGGCATGGTTAAGAAGCTACTACCACGGAAATTGGTACTTTGCACTTGCCGCATACAATCGTGGGATTCTCTATGTCAATAGGGACATTCGAAACGGATACATTCCACTGAATGAATATGTGTACACAGCTTCAGTTGGTGTATTCTTTGGAAAGAAAACCACCGAGAGAATGGACGCGGAACTTTCCACACTTCGAGAAAAAGTAAATTTTCAAGACGGGGTTATCGCCAGAGTGACACAACGAGCACCAGTTCTAACAAGTAGCAATACACCAATGGTCATCAAGGCGGTAAACTAATAAATTTCATAAACTTATTGAGTTTATTATATGTAGGCACTTGACTTTAATCGGGAAAGTTCGTATATTATACTACAACTCTTCGAGAGTCCCATCACTCTGGTGGGACTCTTGATTTATACATTTGACTTAACGGAGGTTCTATGCAGTTTACAGCAGAGCAGTTACAAGAGAAGTGGGAGAAACTTGTTTGGTATGTTGATACTTACATTTCATCCCCACGCAAAGAGCAACTTCTCGCCCTCTATGAGAAGTATCAAGACCGAATCCTACTTGCGCCCGCAAGTGCAAAGGAGCATTACCACAACGCATTTCCTGGTGGGTACATAGACCACGTTCTCCGAGTTACCTCAAATACACTAATACTTCACGATGTATGGAAGAACGCCGGGGCAGAAGTAGACAATTACTCACTCGAAGAACTCGTATTCTCCGCACTCAATCACGACCTGGGAAAGATTGGTGATGAGGATGGGGAGTACTACCAACCCAACTTATCTGATTGGCACCGAATCAATCAAGGAAAAATTTTCACCTTCAATCTCGCAGTTACTTATATGAATGTTACTGACCGTTCATTCTATCTCTTGCAGTCGGTAGGTATTGTAGTAACGCGAAATGAGTATATTGCGATTCATCTCACCGATGGATTGTACGAAGATAAGAATAAATCGTATCTGGTGACCTTTGAGAAAGAGCAACAACTTCGATTCAATCTTCCAATCATTCTTCATCATGCAGATATGCTCGCCCTTCAGGCGGAGAGAGATATGTGGAGAAAAGAGCAGTCCGACCCAGCAGTACAACTCGCAAAGGCATCACCGCAGACATACCCGAAGAAGGGGAAGTCCGACCCGCAGAAACGGAACGCGGACCTGAAAAAAACATTTGAGAAGTCATCAGGCGCAAATGCAATTTTTGACTCTCTCTTCAAAAAGGAACCAACGGAGTAAACACATGGAACAATTCATTACTATAATCGGTATACTACTTACTCTACTTCTAGTAGGTAGTTGGGTATTCTTATATTTTTCACTGAAACGAGCACTCGACCGAAACACGAACTTAGAAGAAGAAATTATCGCGTATGAAAATCAGAACGCCGAGGCCCTCACCGCAAACGAGCAACTATATACATGGTTTGAAGAGTTCAAGGCGCGAACGATAGACGCATACCAACGAATCAAATCAATTGACGCGAGTGGTCACTTCGAGGCAGATGATGAAGTGGGATACTTCTTCAAAGAACTCAAGTCACTCATTGAAAGACTACACGCACTGGGGATAATGGATGAAACTGAAAAAGAAAAAGCTACAACCATCAACGAAACAAAAATCACGACAGAGGAACTCCAAAAAGTCCTCTCTAAAAGAAACTCCGCCATCCTTACCGGTCGTAAAGAGTAACATTTATTTCTCACTGGGAACAGAGGATGCGGTGGTTCGATACAATCTATCAATATCATATGCCGAGAGAAATAAAATCTATGAAGAGGAGTTGATGGTGCCATTCCACAAACTTGCGGAGTACATCATCAACACATTCAAGTTCTCGTACTTTGATGATAAGATTGAGAATGTCAAGCAAGAGGTCGTGTCGTTTATGATGGAGAAGATTAGGCAGTATGACCCGTCCAAAGGTCGGGCGTTCTCCTACTTCTCCATTGTTGCGAAGAACTACCTCATCTTTCAGAACAATACGAACTGGAAACGACTGCGTATTCACGATGAGATTGATGCTATGGATATCAACCGCAACTTCCATAGTGAGCACCGCGAGGTCGAGAAGGATGAAGAGAACAAGGAATTTCTACTGATGTTGGTGGGGTTCTGGGAAAATAATGTTTCAGTATTTTTCAAGAAGGAACGCGATAGGAAAATTGCGGACGCCGTGATTGAGATTCTTCGAAAGGTAGATAGTTTGGAAGTGTTCAACAAGAAACATATCTACATTCAAGTGAGGGAGATATGCCCGTGTAAGACGCAACAGATAACGAAGGTCATAAATGTTATGCGTAAGAACTATGAAGAGTTAGCAAAGCAGTATCAAGATGTGGGTATCGTAAACACTGACAACATTCATAGTAATAGATTTTTCTAAAGAGTTTCTGCTGAACGGCAGAAGTAACAAAACAACAACTAACAAAGAGGTACATATGCATAGTAACACAAAGAAACAAGTTCTAAAGGCAATTCTGGACATAGGTCGTGTAGACACTTATATACTTATGGACGAGTTCCGCCGCCGTGAATATACGACTGGGTTTGACAACACAATTATGCGGTATGTTCGTAGATTGTCAGAGAAGGGCTACTTGAAGCGAACCGCTCGCGGTTCCTACAAGTTGACTGCTCGTGGACGCAAGTTCATGGAGAAAAACACCTAAGTAGTATCCACCCGCAACATAATCCAACCTAAATCAAGGGGAATCGGCATCCGTCCGGTTCCCCTTTTTATTTCCATTCGATATTTATTCTTGAGTAGTTACAACACACAACCAACGGAGTACCCATGGCGAACGACTATGAAGTTTTCAAAGGCAAGGATTTGAGTCAACTTTTTCGTGATATTTACAACAATCAACGAACTACCGCATCTCAAATCACAATACTAATCGACTCCCTACGTCCTCTTATCAAGAACGCGGGTGATGCGGCGGTAATAGTCCCACTAATACGGGACTACCTTGACGTGTCAGTAAAAAACGATTCGCACATCGTTCGACTTGCCGCAATCGTAGAGCGGCTCTACGCCGCAGAGAAACTTACAAGTTCAGAGGGCGGTATAGGCATGCTATCCGAGGATGAGAAAGCCGCATTAATGTTATCCGCAGAGAACGAGCTAAAACAGATTCGTGGTGGCCACGCGGATGTTCAGAAGCAACTGGATACTACCAAGAGTGTAGTCAAGGAACTGACTGCCGGAAGTGATGATGAGAGCGATAGTGACGATGACGATAACACGGACGCACCATAATGCCCTACGAAGTAGACATAAATAGAGCCGGTTCCTCAACATCACGGCAGAATCCAGGACTCCAGTCCGCCGCAACGACATTTGGTAGGAGTGGTGCCGCACCTCACTACCTATTTTATGAGTTAGAACCCGCGCAAGTAATTTCAGTAGACATAACAAGTACAGACGCCCGAAACATTGGTAAGGCGAAAGTCCGTCCATTATATAGTTACGCAACGGTCTCCGACAATGACTGCCCCGAGGCGTGGCCCCTCGACTCGAACATCAAGAGTTATCCACTCAAGGACGAAGTTGTTATCGTTATGGTGTACAATCGTGTTCTGTACTACACTCAGCGACTGAACTTCTTCAACATAGCGAACAACAACATCACTCTAAACCCATTCGAGTCACCGCACAAGGATGGTCAGGACCAGGCCGACTTCGCCGCAACCGCCGCAGGGAATCCAAATGTCGGTGATGATAGCCCCGATGGGACTAAGGCTGGCAAGTACTTCGTCATAAATAAGAAGGTTCAGTCACTCCTTCCTATGGAGGGTGATATCATTTATGAGGGTAGGTTCGGTAGCTCAATTCGTCTTGGTGGTTCGGTGGAGGCAGACACATCTGGTGTCGAGGCAAAATTCAAGAGTTCGTGGGCGAAAGCAGACCGAATAGGTGCCCCAATTATAATTCTTCGTAGTGGTCAGAAATCTGGTGGGGATGAGAAGATACCATACATCGAGGATATTAACAAAGACCCATCCTCAATATACATCACGAACGGGCATATCATACCGTTCATACCATCAAGTAAGAACCAGAAGTCATACAGAGGTTCTGCTCCGTCACTATGGGATGGTAACCAAGTACTGATTTCATCAGATAGATTAGTGTTCAACGCTAGGAAAGAGGGTATGTTCTTCTTCTCTCCGCAGACGATAGGATTCTCAACGGACGGAACATTCAATGTGGATGCCGCAAGTCTCTTCATAGTCAGTAGTCCGTCCATTCGTCTTGGATTTAATGCATCGGAACCGGTTATGATGGGTAATGCGTGGATGAAAATAATGATTAAGTTGCTCGTTGCACTCGCAACACACACGCACCCAACCCCGGCGGGCCTATCTGGTTTCGCGGCGAACTCTAACACATACACTAATCTCATCAACGAACTGAGAACTGCACTAAGTAATGTATCGTGGACGGAGTAAGGTATGCCTATCAATTGGATTGGACTTGAGGATGATATTCGTAAGTACATGAGAAGTGGTGCAGACGACCCAGCACGAACACCCTTACAGACGGCAACCAAGATTGAGGACCTGTATATTAAGGAGATGGAACGAAATGGTAGGGAGCAGTTTGGTAACAAGGTAGTGAGTTTGCCAAAGGGGCCTTTCGCTCTCGCACTCACCGCAAAGTTAATTGACAATGTTGGAATCATTCCAAAGTTAGACCCGGCAGCTATAGTTGCGGACAAGTTGAAGGATGTGATTTCTAAACCTCCACCACTGCCAGGTTTACCCGGCAAACCATCAATTGACATACCGATACCAGATACGCCGAATGTAAATCCTAAATCATTTATGAAGGCGCATATACCGGATTTGTCGGTAAGTATACCAAAACCACCTCTTCCTGGAGCCCCACCGGTTCCACCGATGTCTATAAGTCTCCCACAATTTCCGAGCAAGGAGGCCATCGAGAATGACATTAGAGGCAAACTAAAACTACCACCACTACCGGCACTACCACCACTACCCGCGGTCAGTGTAGACGCGGTACTGAAATTGGTGAATGCTCCAAGTGGACCAGTAATTCCAAACCCCGCGGCAGTGGTGTCTAAGGTGACGGCGGCGATTGACGCGATATACTCATTCACACTGCCGAGTTTCTTGTTTAAGATTAGGTTTCTACTACCACAAGTATTGTTTGAGATTCCAAAAATACCTACACTTGACGAGCTTGGTATTAAGATTCCAACTATTCCAGTGGACGTAAATTTACTAAAGATGAACGCGATAGGAATGAATGGAATCATACTAACATGGCTGGGGGCGCAGATGGGTACGATTTCGCCACCCCCGGGTGCTGCCGCAATAACAATGAACAAAATCATAAGTCCAGGTTCACCGGTTCCAATGAAGAGTGCGTTGGGTGGGGCAGACTTCGCGTCAGAGGTAGTGGATTCCTTAAAAACACACTCAAAGACGGTCTCGGGTCTCATAATAGGAGTAACAATGAATGGGTCGCCCATCACCGTTCCGTGGGTCGGAATATCTTGATAAATGGACGATACCCATATTTATAGGTATCCAAATGCATTTGAGGGAGAACCATGAATAAAACAGAACTACTGACCGTACTACGCGAGATGGTCAAAAATGAACTGAAAGAGTTACTTAACACCAGAGAGGGACGAGCACTCCTACGAGAAATCATTGGTAAGGAAGTCCGCATAGAAGTGGACAAACTTCTTACTGAAATGGAGCACTCAGATTCGTCAAAAGAGATTATTCAGGAGTCACCGAAGAATCAGAAGTTGTCTCGTATGGTTGAGCGTGGCGAACTTCCACCAAAGGGTGTACCAAAGAAGGAGTCACAGACTGTAGCGTTCACGAAGAATCAGAAACTCAATAGTATGCTAAATCAGACCCTTGAGGCCATCCGAAATGGTAAGGAGACGATGCCATCAACCGAAGGTACTGCCGGTCAAGTTGCAATGCTTCGTGAGCAGTATGAGGGCCAACCGAAAGATGAGATGGGTGCTTGGCCCACCATGCCTACTGGAGGTATGAACGCACAAAACTTCAATGCGGTTCGTCCACAGATGGAGGAGAGTACTGGTAAATCGGTAGTATCAATGCTACCCGATAAAGATGTGAATGGCAACCCACTAATGGTTAATCCAAACGCCTTACCTGACCATGTATCAAAGGCGTTAACGCGAGACTACCGCAAAGCGATGAAGAAGGTTGACGAAAAACGGGGATAACACATGGCAGTAATTTTTACAGAGCTCGGTCAGCAAGGTAAACAGTTCGCCTTCAGTTCATCGAGACAAGATAATGCGATAGGTGTAGTTCTTCCATTTGGGAAGTCCGATGATGGTATATTCTTCAAGCAGTCGTTCACTACCATCGAACAAGCAAAATCCAACATCAAGAACTTGATACTTACAATGCGCGGTGAGCGAATTATGCACCCGACACTTGGTAGTGGCTTGTGGAGTCTCATTATGGAACCGATGGTCGGTGATGAGTTTACTGACCAAATCAAAACCACCATTCGAGAGAATGTGAAGGTGTGGTTGCCTTACATCAACATTGATAACTTAGTAGTTACGATAAATGACGCTAACAACTCAGTAACGATTGGTATGGATATTTCGCTGAAGAACGACCCTCAGACGAAAGACACCATGAACTTTTCAATATCCAAAGGGGACTTCTAATGGCCGAAGTAAAAGAAGTACGGTATCTAAATAAGGACTTCTTCTCTTTTAGAGAGTCCTTGATGAACTTTGCTAAGGTGTACTACCCGACAACCTACCGGGACTTCAACGAAACATCCCCCGGTATGATGTTCATTGAAATGAGTGCGTATGTGGGTGACGTTTTATCATTCTACATTGACAAGCAATTCAAGGAGAGTTTCCTATACTACGCGGAGGAGTCGGACAACATTAATAACTTTGCGTATGCCTATGGTTATCGTCAAAAAACCACAACTCCGGCCTCAGTAACTTTAGATGTGTTCCAACTTTGTCCGGCAACCGGAACGGGTGCCTCGAATCAACCAGATTGGCGATATGCTATGAGGATTCGCCAAGGAATGTCTATAAAATCAATCACCAACAGCAATGTTTTCTTCAGGACTACCGAGGAAGTTGATTTTAAGCAATCCGGTTCAGTGAGTGTAACGGTGTATAGTATAACTGGTGGAAATCCAGATTACTATTTACTAAAGAAGTCAGTAGAAGCCACGGCAGGTACATTGAAGTCTGATACATTTAATTTCGGTACTCCACTCAAGTTTCAAAAAGTTCTACTCTCCGAAGATAGTGTTACTGAAATCTACTCCGTTACTGATAGTGATGGGTACACTTGGTATGAGGTTCCATACCTTGCGCAAGATACCATAATGCAAGCAATACCAAATACTTTGACATTTGACGGAGTTATGGGTATCTATACGCAAAACACGCCTTACTTACTGAAGCTAAGAAAGGTTGCTCGGAGATTTGAGGTTCGCGTTCGTGGGGATGGAAAGACTGAGTTAAGATTCGGGTCGGGCGTGTCGGATAACGCCGATGAGGAAATCATTCCAAACACGAGTATGTTATCATCCACATTACCGGATGGGAACATAAACTTTTCACAAAACCTCGACCCATCGAACTTCTTATTTACAAAGACATACGGTCAAATACCGCACAATACCTCGTTAACCGTTCAGTACTTTTACGGTGGAGGCGCTGATACGAATGTTTCTAAAGACAATCTGACAAGTATTAACGAAATGATTGCGGACATTGATACGGTTGGTCTGAATCCGTCATTACTTGGTCAAGTTCGAGCCTCTGTCGCTTGTACAAATCCATCACCGGCGGTCGGCGGTCGTGGCGCAGAGAATCCAGATGAGGTTCGTCTTAATGCGATGGCAAGTTTCGCTGCACAGAATCGCGCGGTAACAAAAGAAGATTATATTACGAGAGTACTATCCATGCCCGCTAAGTTCGGTGCAGTAGCTAAGGCGTTCATTCTTCCAGATACTCAATTAAGTAATCCAAATAGTAGTGACGAGTGGGTACGAAATTCTCTTGGACTAAACTTGTATGTGCTCGGTTATGACATTAATGGAAATCTGACACCACTTAATGTTGCGACAAAAAACAATGTGCGAATGTTTCTCGACCAGTACCGAATGATTACAGACGCAATCAACATTATGGACGCCTTCATTGTTAACATCGGAGTTAATTTTACAATAGTCACACTACCGAAGTTCAATAAGAATGAGGTACTACTTCGTGCCGTAGATGCGGTACGAACCTTCTTCATAATTGAGAAGTGGCAAGTCAATCAACCGATAATAGTTCACGACTTGATTACTACAATCGCCTCTGTAGATGGGGTTCAGTCGGTGATTGGCAAACCAGAGATTGTTAATAACTGGAGAGCGTCACTCGGTTACTCTGGAAACTCATATAACATTGAGTCGGCCACCATAAATGATGTTGTGTATCCGTCCCTCGACCCCGCAATTTTTGAGATTAAGTATCCCGATGTGGATATAAAGGGTCGCGTTGCCACCTACTAAGGAGAGTATAGATGATTTATTCAATAAATCCAGCGAAGGATGCCTCTGTATATAGTGACTCCCCAACTATGAACACTGGACTCGATGAGGTTCTTGAAGTTGCTAAGGTAATGACCACCGCAACATCGAGGCGTATGACGCGCACACTAATTCAGTTTGACGTAACATCCTTCCCCGCCACATTTATCTCCAGTAGTGTCGCCGGTCGCCGCAAGTTTGTCTTGAAACTTTATGCGACCGAACCAGAGAATCTGAAAAGTAACTATACGATTGATGTCCTACCAGTCACCGCGAGCTGGACAATGGGTTCTGGCAAACTATATAATACACCGATAACAACAGAAGGCGTATCATGGGACTACAGAAATGGATACACGACCGACTCGGCAAGTGCTGCGGAGTGGTGGTACGTTAGTGCGTCAGTGGGTATGCATGATGATTTCAACGGTGGTGGATTGAATGGGACGGCTGCCTCAATATGCAGTCAGTCATTTGGTTATACTACCGCTGACGCGGACGTTGATATAACAAGTATCGTTGAGGGGTGGATTGCCGGCACATATCCGAACGATGGTTTACTGATAAAGTTCAGTGCTGCGGCGGAGGCGCTAGCAGACACTACATCGTATGGAACATTGAAGTTCTTCTCAAAGGACTCCAATACCGTATATAAACCAAAGTTAGTGCTGAAGTATGATGACTCAGTAACTGGTAGTGGTGTTCCAGTTGCGGGAACATTAAATGCGGATGACACGGTAGTGTATATCAAGGGATTAAAGCCTCAGTACGTGGTTAGCGCATTTGATAAAATTCGGGTGCTCGCGCGGGATAGATTCCCACAGAAAAGTTTCGTCTACAGCCAGTCGCAGTATGTTTCATTCACTTATCTACCGACCTCTTCATACTACGGCGTAAAGGATGCGTACACGGGTGAAATGGTAGTTGATTATGATAGTTCCTACGGTAAATTGAGTTCGGACACAAGTGGTAACTACTTTAATTTCAACTTCGGCACGCTATTTGTCGGTAGATTGTATAAGTTTGTACTCAAAGTGGAGAGAGGTTCACTTACTCAGTTCTTCGACACCGACTCATACTTTAAGGTGATTAGGTAATGGCCCAACCAACCGAAAATGTACCGGTAAAACCGTTCATCCAACCGGATAAAAACGCTATAGATTACCCAGATGGCCCAACGATAGTAGAGGCACCACACCCCAAACTATCAGTACTGACAGGTGACCGCTATAGTAGGTCGGACTTTGCTACTCTGAACGACTCCGAATTCACCGAGCTCATCTCATCCATAGAGGGTATTGGTATAGACGAGTTCTTCTCGCTGTATGAGGAGTTGAAGGACACTATTACTCCCGGAACATTACAGATAGGATTTGATACCTCTGGCCTTGGCCCAAAAGATACACTTAACCTCATCAATGAGTCAATCACACTTCTTGAGAACGGGGACACGGTTGGGTTCGCCGCAAATATGGACAAGTTAAGTGGCATGATAAGTGCGTTGACCGATGTGATTGGGATTGGTGGGGCCACACCAAAAACTCACGCGTGGCTGGTTCAGTACTCCGTTCCGTATGTGAAGGAACTAAGTGAACGATTCAAGGCATTATTCAACCTACTCGTAGACCTACTCAAGCGTAACGCAGACCTTCAGGCGCAAGTTGACGCACTAACAAAGGAGAATGAAGAGCTCAAGAAACTCGTTAAGGAACTGAACGACTTGATTCTGAAACTTACGGCACCAGAGGTTGTTGGATTCCAAATCTTCCCAGACTTGTTTACGGTGGACACGGTGCCTGGTGGACTATGGAAAGTTGGTGACCCCGTTAGGATTACGGTGTGCGGTAGTGCCGCATACACAATGGTTCCTCAAAAAGGCTATACATATCAAGAATTGAATTGGGGTGACGCACGCCGACAACACGACCCGTTCAGTGATGTAACTCAAACTTTTAGAACCGACTTCGCGTGGTCGCAAATACCAGAAACATCAACATGGGAGATATATACTAATCCGGCGACACTTGTAGGCAAGACGGTGTATATCACGGCGGAGTCGGCGGAGATGACTGCCGCAGGTAAACCCACTGAGCAGATAGTATTTGTGTTCCCGGGAACTCCAATCATACCTCCGGGTGGTGGAGGTGGTGGAACACCATATGTGCTTCTCGTCAATCCCCCAATAGATAGTACTATAGCACTCATTCTTCCAGTTAGTGGCCCAAGAGACGAGACAAAAGCCACCGATACCGTTACGGTGTATAATGGTCACGGCCCGTACACCGCCGTAAACAATGTATCCGACTGGTACTACTCAATTACGAGCATAGAGCAACTTGTAGGGAACAACTCAGTTAAGGTATCACTATCTGCGATTAAGAACGGGCGTAATGCTCACGCATTGACTATCAGAGATAACGATGGTGTCAGTATTGATATAGAGGTTATCGTAAATTCCGAGGATGTTTCTGTTCCATATGTACCAAAAGATGTTTATATACAGGAATCTATAACCGTAGAATCGCCCAGCCTTACAACTGCATACATTACCAGTGATGAAGCATTAGGTTCTTCAACTGGTGGAGGTGGTGGCGGAACTGGTGGTAGCAACTCGCTCGCCGCGTTGGATGTTGGAATTGGTGGAGTAGTATTACCTCCGGGTGATGGTGGACACCCATCATACGATGTAAGTTTGAGAGAAATCATCGCAGTAGGGACTGATGCCGGTGCTCACGATGATGTGTTTACCATCAATAGAAATATATCTCGTACATACACGATTGATGCTGATAATGTGAAACGAGTAACAGAGGAAATACAGATAGTGCCGATGGGTGGGGTTGGGCAGTATGATATGATAGTTACTGGAGGCCCACGAAGTCAAACATACACCGATGACACTGGTATTATATGGTATGGTGCGAAACACTTTATTCTCAATGTTCAATAACGGATGAGTTGAATGGCAAATAACTACACACTAATTGCACCAAAGACAAGGTTAGACGCGAAGGATGTAAAAATTCTGCATCCTACAATCGTAACTGAGTCCATAACATATACAGGTCCCTCGACTCGTCAAGGGAATGTGGTGCAGATGCACGCCTATGACTCTGACGATAATCACATCGTGTCTGTACCGAATCTACAGGCAGTACCAAGTAGTAGTTTTAGTTTTACATTTAGTGGTAGTCTTGGGCATAGAGGAACGACTTTCTATACAGATGTGACTGAGGATGTAAAGAACCTCGGCCTTCTGAGTGGTACATACAAGGTAGTTTACAACTTCCTAAACTACTACTTAACATTCGCACCATTAGGCGTTCTACCGTGGTACATACAAGACATATCAACATCGAGGCGAGAGGTTCGTGTCATCACGCCTACTCTTAGTGGAAGTAGTGATAGGAATGTTGTCGGTACATATATTACAAAACCGAGACTAACTGCCGCAGTGAATAATTTGTACACCACCGTACCACTTGGAACATTCTTGCTTGACCTCGGCGATAACAACTTCGCCGTAGTAATCAATCAGACCGTTAGTGGGGATGCACTACTATTCAAGCTCTATAAACCACTACCTGATAACATAGAGGAAAAGGCACCAGTAGCTCCATTTTTTGAGATGGCCAACCCATTAGAACTATTTACCACGGTTGTAGTTCCAAGTGATGAAGAGAAACCACTAAACACATTAAAGGGGCCCAACACCGATGTATTCGCGGCTCAGATGTATGATGTGGGCACATCGTACAAGTCATGGGACGACCTACTCTCGACAGACCCACAAACATCAAGGGACTTGCTTGACCACTTCCTAAGCTCTAGCAATCACACAGAGACAATCAATGTTGACTACTCGAACTTTGGTAACTTCGTTCACTTCGGCTCCTCAGAGGAGCGTGTGCGAAACTTCCAGTACAAGTTGAAGTTACTTGAGCAGTATGACTCAACACTTGGTGCGCTGGTGTCGCCTATGGCCGCAAGCGGTTCAACATCAGTGGTTCAGAATGTTACATACTACTCGACTCTAAAGAGTGCTCTTCTGAATGGGTTTGATGGGTATGAGAACTGGTTGTACTGGGAGAGTGGTTCATCATACTCGAGCTCACTCGGATTCGGCCCAGTAACTCAGTCAACATGGCCTAAATCTACTGCTACATATCCGTACACACTATACTCAGTCACATCGTCTCAAGGCGTCAAATGGTTCAACAATGAGGTAGGTGTTGCGAACACCTACGATAGAAACAACCCACACAACCTACTCAAAACTGCGCCATTCCATTTGAGAGAAGATGATGTAAACAATGAGTCCTATCTGACCTTCCTTCAAATGATTGGTCAACACTATGACTTGTTGTGGACATTCTCAAAGGCAATGACTCAGAGGTACGATATACAGCACAAGTTGAGTGAGGGGGCCGCAAAGGATGTTATATGGGATACTATGAAGTCTCTCGGTATGGACTTGACTAACGGAAACGATGTGTCATCGCTATGGAAGTATGCCTTTGGAACGGATGTTACTGGTAGTTATCCAACCAACATACTCTCTGGTCAGAATGGTTTCTACCCTATGTCATCAGGTGATGCTACAAAAGAGGTGTGGAAGCGCCTCTTCAACAACCTACCGTACCTACTCAAGTCGAAGGGAACGGTTCGTGGTGTTAAGGCACTCATAACTTGCTACGGTATTCCGTCAACTATTCTTCGTGTGAAGGAGTATGGAGGACCAGACCCAGATATAGAATTTGAGACAACTAAGTATGTCGCGGACGAGTTCACTTACGCACTCGACTTTACCGGTACACAGATGGTAAGTCAGTCGTGGTCATCGTCCGCCGCACCCGGGACTTCTGCTCCAAACTCTGTAGAGTTTAGGTTCTTAATAGACCCAGTAAACAGGCGCCGAATGACTTTGTTTGAGGGCTACAATGTGGCGACCCGAACCAACAACTTTAAGTTGTCAGTCTCCCCAACATTCACCACTTTCTCTCAGAGTAATTATGTAGCTCTGCCTAGTTCGATAAAGAGTTTTGCTCTGGACGATACGATTTCCTCGTCATTTGAAACATCCACTTACGCTACGATGAGTGGATACCTTGTGTTTGAAGTTAGTGGAGGCTCTCAGAGGCAGGCGGCGGTATCATCGGAAATACCAGTATACAACGGCGCGTACTGGTCTGTTCTTCTTGAACGCGCACAACCAACATCAAGTGGGACATTCAATCTATGGGCAAAACAGGCACTTGATGGACGAATCGTAAACGAGGCATCGTTTACTACAACCTTAAATGGTGCCCTATCAAATTCGTGGGATGGTGCAACACGATTTGCAATCGGAAGTAGTAGTGTTGGCGGCGAATCATTTACTGGTACTATGCAAGAGTTTCGTTTATGGAGTTCTACACTGAACGAGGATGTGTTTGACAATCACGTTCTTGCGCCACTCGCGTACAATGGCAATACCTACTCATCATCG
>Ga0315284_10005171_pt1 | contig 18534 bp, 23 predicted proteins | sample YL17G09_16_MG_FD_203696 | JGI IMG/M metagenome (GOLD analysis project Ga0315284, IMG submission 203696) | Sediment microbial communities from Yellowstone Lake, YNP, Wyoming, USA - YL17G09_16 | ecosystem: Environmental > Aquatic > Freshwater > Lake > Sediment | place: USA: Wyoming | collected...
CACGACGCAGCTCATCGAGCAGTGGCTCACGTCGATCAACATGTTCCTCAACATCCCCGACGGCGTCGGGATGATGGGGGACGGAGAGTTCAGGTGGCATCACCCCGTCGTCGTCGCGACGTACCACACGCTGGCGGCGCGCGCGGCCACGCTGCCGGAGGAGATCCGCCGCTGGTTCGGGATGATCATCTGGGACGAGGCGCATCACGTCGCGGCGCCTACGTTCGCCAGGAGCGCCGACTTGTTCTTCGGCCACCGCTTCGGGCTGACGGCGACGCCGGACCGTTCCGACGGGCAGCACGTCATCTACAACTTCCACATCGGCCGGGTTCTCTTCAAGGACCTGACGCAGAAGTTGAAGCCGAAGATCTTCTTCAAGTGGACGGGCCTCTCCCTCGACCCGCAGGACTCGTACGTTCAGATCGAAACTCGGGATAAGAACGGCGAGCTCCACATAGGGAAGACGGCTGTCTTCTTCGGGCAGTGGCGCGAGAGGCTTCGCGCCGTGCTCAGCGAGGTCCAGTTGGCGGTCTCGCAGGACCGGAAGATCATCGTGCTCTCGCAGTCCGTCGACGAGGCCGTGAACCTCCTCGCGCTCTGGAACGGGCGCTCTGACAACGACCTCTACACCGACGTGCCGAAGCCGACAGAGCGCGACGTCGGAGAGACCATCATGCCGGCGATGCTCTCGACAGAGTCCAAGATCTCCCTCGTGAAGAAGCTCGCGGAGCTGCGCAACCTGCTCAAGGACCCGGCGCTGAACCCCATCAAGCGCCAGACCTTCGAGGAGAAGGTGAAGAACATCAGGTTCCGCCTCGACCAGGACCGGGTCTCAAAGAAGATCGAGGCTCTTCGGAGGAAGAAGCAGAAGGCGTACCTGAAGGAGCTCCTCGCGATGCCCTCAACAGGAGGCCTCATGATCTACAAGGTCGAGGCCTCCGCGCGCACTGCGATGCTTCGGAGCAAGCAGGTCACGTTCGCCATCATGAAGTACGGGAAGGAGGGTCTCGACGAGCCGGCCCTCGACACCGTCATCGTCAGCACGCCGATCAGCGACAGGAACACGCTGCAGCAGATCATGGGCAGGCCATCGAGAGAAAAAGAAGGAAAGAAGGGGCCCATTGTTGTATTTCTAGAGGACAACGTCGGGCCGATGATCGGGATGTGCGTGAAGCTTCGATCTCATCTCAAGGGCTGGGCCATTGAGGAGGGAGGACCTTACTCCTACGAGTTGATCGACAATCCCGCTACCACGAACAGGAGACAGTCATGGTCGAATCAGTTGAGGGTGTCTGGGTCGTAGCAGTGCTTGACGGGACGCGTGCAATCATTGGGAAGGTGAAGGGCGTGAGGGAACTCACGGCCGAAACTAAGAATCAGATCGTGTCGTCGAAGAGCCCTCTCGCGCTCGAGAGGGCATTCGACTTCTTCTCCCCTCTCCAGCAGCTTCCGCCGACGAGCCAGGAGGAGATGCAGCGCGGTCAGCCGCGGATCGGGCGTATTCCGATCGTGATGGGCTTCGAATTCACTTCAGGAAACTGCCCGACCTACGTGCAGTGGAGCATGCTCTACATCGTCGACGAGATGTCAAGGGACGACCAGGAGACGTACAAGACCTTCATCCAGGGTGCGATGAAGCAGGAGACGGAACAGCGCGCGGCGCGGGCGGGTATCGTGCTGACGAACAGGGCTCCGGCACCCCCTACGAACGGGAACGGCAGCAGCATCCTCATGGGGCGCTGAGCCGTGCCGGACGCCAGGAAGAGTCTCGGCGAGCTCCGCGCGGAATGGGCGGACTGCACGCGCTGCGACCTCGGCGTTCGTCGGCAGAATATGAACGGCTCCTTCGTCTTCGGTGAGGGGACGAAGGGGACGATCATGTTCATCGGCGATGGACCGGGCGAGAGTGAAGAAGAAGAAGGTCGTCCGTTCGTTGGACGTTCCGGAGAGCTCCTTCGCAAGGTAATGAGTCGTCTCAAGTTCAACGACTATTACATCACCAACATCGTTACGTGCCGCTCCTGCGACGCCGTACTTGATGACCAGGGGCAGCCGCGCTTCCGTCGTGGTCGCGGCCGGGGCCCGGCCCTCCCGCTGTACCGGGACCAGCCGCCGACGCCGGCACAATGGAAGACCTGTCTTTCTAGGCTCTACGAGGAAATCTATCTCGTCGATCCGAAGATCATCGTCTCGTTGGGCAACACAGCTGCAGAAGCGCTTCTCGGTCGCTCCATCACGATCACCCGCGATCGAGGGCAGGAAGTCACGATCAAGGTTCCCGGCGCGGGCTTCGACGCGTCCCTGACAGAGAAGAAGCAGATCTGGTACCGCAGGGTGAACGGTCAGCTAGTGAACCCGGTCACGCAGAGCACGGTCGACTACTTGTTGATCCCCACCCTTCACCCGACGTACGTGCTCCGGATGATCGGAGATCTCCATCCCGAGAAGAGCCCCTTCGCGCAGTTCACGAAGGACCTCAGAAAGACACTCAAGATCTACGAGCACTACATGCAGGAGGTCTTTCACCAGTTACCCACTGCGACCTCTGACGTTTCGTATGAAGAACTCACAGACGTGAACCGCTGAAGGAGAAAACACATGGCTAAAACTGTTGCCCCTACTGAGATCCCCGAAGTCCAGGCATTCTTGGAAATCGACGGAGAGATCCAGAACATGAAGAAGACCTACCCTGGTATCTTCGAAGAGCTGATCGAACTCGCTGAGCGACGCAACACGCTACTAGAGGCAGCGGACAAGGCCGTTAGAGAAAGAGACGTCTCCTGCGGGCCGTTCAACCAGTATCAAACGGCCACAACGTATAACGCCGAGAAGTTCCTCGACGCGGTCGGACGCGAGGACTTCTTGAAGCTCGGGGGCTCCATCGAGACGGTTCCACAGTACAACATCGACAAGTCGATGTTCGACTCCCTCGCGGCGCAGGGGAAGATCCCCTCTGCCATCGTCAGCGCCGTAAAAAAGGTGAGCCCCCGCTACAAGAAACCGGAAAAGTTGGTCATCCCGTGAGGAGATCATCACTGGATGAGGACATGGACAGCTCGACTCGAAAGAAACAAGGCCGTCGTGGCTGAGCTCACGGACTACTACGAGGACGAGTTCGCAGAACTCATCTCTCCGAACACCCCCAAAGCGCACGTCGGATGCACCTACAAGCGCGCGCTTCAGTCGTATGGGGGTGAGGCGCTGAGCTTCAACGTCTCCATCGAGTGCGACCAGAACAAGGCGGCGATCGACCGCGCTGGAGAGCTCGCGATGATGAAAGTCCTCGAAATGCTCGGGCAAGGCGTCGACCTCTTGGCCCGGTTGGAAGAAGAAGCTAGAAAGAACAAATGATCCGTGGCACCGCGAAGATCGACGGCATCGCACTCGGGGAAGGCACATTCAGCTTCCTCTCACCCGACAGCAAGCTCACCGCCAAAGCAGCGTTCGTCAGCTCTACGAGCGGGCACACGCATGGGTGGACAAGCGCGCAGGGAGGGTGGTCGAAAGAAACGCTCCTGAAGTTGAAGGAGCTTCGAGAGTCGATGGAACGCGACATCGCGGCGCTACATCTGTCCGACGTGATCGAGGGCGCTTCTGGTCCTTCTGCTCTCCTGTCCCCGGATGCTCGCGGACCCTCGGGTCTTGGCGATCATCTGGGGGCGGGGGACGCCACCCAAGCCTAGCCACTATTCCTGGGGCCTGTAAGTGCGCGTGGCTACTACGCCTTGTGTTGTACTGTCCCGTGTTGACAGCGACGACGCGTGGAGGTCAGGGTAGTTCTCCCATTCGGCGCGTGGACGTCCCGGCAATAGTCCCCCTACCGCGGGCATAACTACCATGCGGGGCCCACGGCCCTTGGTTGGAGGAGAAAAGCGCATGGCCAATTGCGAGATGCAGTTGATTTCTCGAGTAGTTCGAACGGGTCAGCTCTCTCATGTCATCGACTGGGGGATCAACCACCTGGACTTCAGGACAGCGGAAGCCCGCGCCGTCTGGCAGTACATCGCGGGGTACTACAGCACGCCGGAGACAAGGGGCTCGATCCTCGGGACGAACGTATTTCGCAACGCGTTTCCACTGATCGAGCTCACTGATGACAACCTCGTAACGACCGACGCGCTTTGCCACGAAGTCCGCAGAGCGCGCATGACCGCCGAGGCGAAAGAAGCCTGCATCAAGCTTACTGACGAGATCGAGATAGACCCCGCCCTGGCGATCAGCGTCCTGCACGGGCACATGCAGAATCTTCTGGCTCTAGGTGTCTCTAAGAACCAAGACGTCACGTTCTCCGATGCGATGAGTCGACTCGTTCAGCGCTACGACCACATCAAGAAGAACCAGTTCGCGTTCTCGAAGATGGCATGGCCATGGGAGCTTATGAACGAGCTGACGGGCGGCATCCAAGAGGAGGAGTACATCGTGCTCTTCGGTCGGCCCAAGTCGATGAAGACGTGGGTGCTCAACGCGATGCTCGCGTCGGCGTATGAGCAGGACAAGAAGGCGATCATCTACACAAAGGAGATGACGCCGGACCAGATCTACCTGCGCATCGCCGCGTGCATCGCGAAGTTCCCCTACCAGGAGCTCCGCACGGGCAAGCTCTCCCCAGACGACGAGTACGTTCTCAGCCGCCTCGCAGAGACCGCTCGCGACAGGTACAACCCCGCGAACTTGATCTGCCTCTCTGGAAGGGACGCGCCCGAGGGACAGGACACCGTCTCTTGGCTTCAGTCGAAGATCGAGAAGTACCGCCCCGACGCGATCTTCATCGACGGCATGTACCTCCTCTCAGACGCCGGGGGGAACAAGCGCACGGCGGACTGGCTCCGCGTAACCAACATCTCGAGGGCCATCCGGAGCATGGTCCTCAACACGCGCGTCCCGGCCATCTGCACGATGCAGGCGACACGCGGTGCGGCGAAGCACGCGAACGGCAACCTCGACGAAATTGCCTACGCTGACGCCGTGGCGCAGGACGCGACGCTCGCCCTACGCGTCATCAACGAGAAGTCGACGCCCACGATCGCACTCGTGGCAGCCGGCTCCCGTGAATTCAAGCTCCACGGTCTTCGCATCCACGGCATCCCGGCCACGAACTTCAGCTTCAAGGAGATCATGACCGAGAAGGACATCAAGAAGGCCGAGGAGCAGGACGTGACGATGGACGAGCCCGACGACGCGGAGGCCCACGCCAAGCCCCGTGCAGCGAGCAAGAAGGGCCTCCGAACGCCTTCGAACGAGAAGTCGAAGAACCAAGCGGACAACGACGCCAAGCTCGCGCAACAACTGGCCGGTGTCGGATGAGCGACGACGTTCTCGCGATCGCCCAAAGGCACCTACACAAGGTGAAGCGATCGGGGCCCGAGAACATCATGGCCCTCTGCCCATTCCACGACAACACGGACACCCCGTCGTTCACAATGAGCATCACGACGGGACTCTACTACTGCTTTTCATGTCAGGAGCGCGGCAACCTTCACACGTTCCTCAAGAACCTGGGAGTCACACGGGTCATCATCGAGCGCCAGTACCGCGGCCTCATCGATGACCTGAGGAAGAACGCGCCAAGGAGAGCAGATCCCCTGCGCCCCGAATCGGGCAAGTTCCAGAACGCCGAAGTGCCGGAACATCTCCTCGGACTCTTCGATCAGTGCCCTCTCGCGCTCCTGGAGGATGGCTTCGAGGAGGAGCTTCTGCAGAGGCTCGACATCGGATTCGACGAACAACATATGCGCATCACGTACCCCCTCCGGAAGCTCGACGGCACGCTCGTCGGCATCAGCGGAAGGACGGTGAATGGCGACCGACCGAAGTACAAGGTCTACGACAGGGAGTTCAAGGACTGGGATCTCCCGCTGCACAAGACGTACAAGAGCCATCTCCTCTGGAATGGTCATCTGGTCTACCCAGAGATCTACTTTGCGAGGAAGCCGATCATCGCGGTCGAGGGCTACAAGGCGTGCATGCGGATGCTCCAAGCAGGAGTGACGAACACTGTCGCTATCATGGGCAACGAAGTCTCGGAGCAACAAAAGTGGCAGCTAGAGCGCCTCGGGAGCGAGGTCTGGCTGTTCCTCGACAACAACGAGGCTGGTTTCTTAGGCACCGTACGCGCCGGGATGAAGATCGGCCTGCCCATCAAGCTCTTGATGTACCCGGACGAACGAGAACAGCCCAGCGACCTGTCCCCGGAGGAGATCAAACAAGCGATCGACTGCCGGAAAGACTTTCATCGATGGCTGCTTGATACGCCCGCGGCAATGGACGAGTATCAGACACAACGAAGAAAACAAGAAGCCTGGAAGAACAAAGAACAACAGTACGACGACTGAAGTAATTCTGGAGTGAAGGAAGAAGAAGATGGCATACGGCAAGGACAAGAGCACGGTTCAGTCCCTTGGTTCGTTCCGTCAAAAGGCGAACGCGTACGCGGCGAAGAAGAACGAGGGCAGGGGCAAGAGCTCCACGCCGTTCTTCGTGGGGCAGTACAAGCCCTCGACGGGGGACGTCGACACGATTCGCATCATGGAGGGCCACTACACGGTCCAGCAGGTGGTCGGGAACGGGGACCACGCGACGCTCGAAGATGTCGAGCTCCCGTTCTTCCCGTACACGGAGCACTACGACGGGCGCAACGAGCGGAGCTGCATCTGCTCGGCGGGCCCCTTCGCGAACCACAAGGGGAAGGCCCAACCCTGTCACGGTTGCGCGATTTTCTGGGCGACGCGCGAGACGCAGGCGGACGGAAAGAAGAAGTCCGACCGCATGTCGCGCCGGGAGATGTACGCGTTCTCCGTCCTCGACTACGGCAAGTACCACAAGATGCCGCAGGTCGATAAGCAGACGGGCCAGGTCCGTTGCAACGACAGCGGCGAGCCCTATTACAACTGGGAGAAGTGCACGGGCCTCGGCTGCAAGGGCTGCATGGACCAGCGCATCGAGTCGAAGCAGGGCAACCTTCGTCACTGGGCTCTCGGCTGGGCGCACTACAAGACGATCCTCGAGACGGACAAGGAGATCGGGAAGAGCTGCCGCGCCTGCGGTGGCACCGATTCCGTCGTCAGCCGCGCGTGGCTCTGCCCGGGTTGCGGTGACTGCGCCATCGACATGAGCTCGACGTCGTTGAATCAGAAGCAGATCGACGAGCTCACTGAGCGCCCGTACCACTGCACCTGCAAGTACGAGGGCTTCCTCCAGGAGATGATCGAGTGCCGGCAGTGCACGCCCGTTGGTGGTGTGGCGTCGCGCGCGACGATCTTCGACGTCGACATGAACGTAAAACGCATCGAGACGGCGACGGGGCAGGGCAAGCAGACGGCTCTTCAGATCTCCCGCTGGAGTCCGCCCCGCCCCATCGACCAGAACTTCAAGACCGCACTCGAGAAGCCGCTTGACCTGCCGAAGATCTACGCGCCCACGGACCTCAAGATCCAGGCGGAGCAATTCGGCGTGTCGGCGAGCGACCTCCCCGGCCCTCAGGCGCAGCGCCAGCCGGTCAACAGCGGCGCCGCGCGCCCGTACGGCGGCAGCCCGATGCAGCAGCAAGCTCCCGCACCCGTGCCCCTCTCCGGCCCTCCTTCCATGGGCGGGCCTCCTCCGATGGGCGGCTACGGCCAGCAGCAGCCCATGCAGACAGGGTTCGCTCCTCCCCCAATGCAGCAGCAGCAGCAGCCGTACGCGCCCCCGCCGATGCAGCAGCCTGCCCCGCAGGCGGCACCGACGCCGGGTCTTGGTGGTCTTCTCCCGCCTCCGGGCGGGAACCACTACGGGTGATCTAGGCCGCTAAAACATGAGCCCCACTTCTTCACGGAAGTGGGGCTCATGCACCGCTGGAGGAACAACCGATGCCCTGGAAGATCCACCTACCCACGGAAGAGGGTAGCGCGGACGCTCTCGTGCGACAAGGAGACATCTAATGGGCTGGAACGCGCACCTCCCAAAAGCCGAATGGCATTCCCCAACGCCCCCGGCCGTTGGGTCTCGCTGGGTGAATGACACGAAGGACTGGATCTGGGATCCGGAACCCATCATCCGAGAGCTAATGGCTCAAGATGTAGTGGCGATCGACACGGAAACGACGGGCCTCAATGTAATGAAGGACATGCCACTCTTCTGGTCTCTCGCCTGGGGAGAGCGCCGGGTGTGCATGTCCTCAAGCACCTTGCCGTACTTTCAGCAGGTGTTCCGAGATCGAAACAAACGCTGGATCTTGGCGAATGCCAAGTTCGACATGCACATGTTAGCCAACGTAGGGGTGACCCTCGCGGGGGACGTGTGCGACGTCGCGGTGATGCACGCTCTTCTCTATGAAGAGGCTTCCCACAGACTGAAGGACATGGCGAAGACCGTCCTCGGCTGGGGGTGGACCGAGTTCAAAGAGACGTTCGGCATTCGCACGACGGCGGACGGGATCATCGGGAAGACCCTTCTTCTTACCGAGCAAGAGAACCTCCCGCTCCTCGTCGAGTACGCCTCGAACGACGCCTACGGCACCCTAAAGGTCTACGAGGCTCTGAAGAAGGAGCTCGAGGAAACGAAGACGTTCTCTTTCTACCAGGAAGAGTTCAACACGATGGGGGATATCTTCTTCAAGACGGAGATGCCCTACACGCGCGTGCTCTGGAAGTGTGAACGCCAGGGCATTCCGATCAACGCGGCGTACTTGAAGAGCATCGAAGGCCCCTGTCAGCAGGACATCGATTCGATCCAAAGGAAGATCGTCTCGCTCGCGGGCTCGATGCTCAACCCGAACTCTCCGCTACAGCTCCGGGACTACTTCTTCAACCACCTGAAGCTCCGGCCGATAAGGTACACGAGCGGAGGCAAGACAGGGGTGAAGAGCCCCTCGACGGACTCCGACTTCCTCGAGCACTACGCCCCCACCGTTCCGATGGCGCAGCTCATTCTCGACTTCCGCGAGCTCGAGAAGCTGAAGGGAACATACATCGAGGGGCTGCAGAGCCGGATGGACCAGAACAACCGGATCCACACCCGGTTCAACCAGGACGTTGCGCGCTGCATGCCGGCAGGGGAGCTGGTCCTCACTTCTCGGGGATACCTCCCCGTGGAGAGTGTTGGTGTTGGCGACTTCGTCATCACACATACGGGCAAGACGCAGAAGGTCGTGGAGTGCTCTGGCCATCCACCCAGGAGCATCTTCTTTGTCCAGCTCGACAATGGCCTCACCCTTCGGACCACGGGGAACCATGAGTACTGTCTCGCAGGGGAGACTCCTGATTGGCGAAAGGCGAGTGAGCTCCTGCCCGGAGACATCGTAGCGGTTCATTCTTCTGCGGAGGAATGGCGAGACATCCCGCACTGGTCCAACTTCGAGGTCTCCTCTTGGGGACGGGTACGGAACAAGAGGACAGGGAATCTTCTGGCTCTCCAACCTAAGAACGAGTGGGGTCACCTGAGGGTCACTCTTCGCCGGGAAGGAGCGCAGTACCGGGGAGAGAACCTCAAGGACTATTCGGTTCACCGACTGGTCCTCATGGTGTTCGAGGGCCCCTCAGACCAAGAAGTACGGCACCTCAACGGAATCGCGTGGGACAACACCCTAGCGAACCTCAAGTACGGCACGGCACAAGAAAACCGAGAGGACGCCCTTCGTCACGGCACCATGAGCCAGCGACGAGCAGGACGCTCCATCCTCACGCAGGCCGACGTAGACACCATCAGAGCCACGGCGCGCGCAGGGCAACCACCCAGCAGCACGTCAAAGCTCACACAGGAGATTGCCGACAGCGTTCGTGCAGAAGCAGCAATGGGCGCTAGCGCCCTCTCTAAGAAGCACGACGTGAGCTACCAGGCTATTGACAGCATCCTGAAGAACAGAACGTGGGTCCGTAAAGCAGACCCGAACGCTAGAACAGCAGAAGACCTGGCGAATCAATACGGTGTGTCCGCTGGAACGATTCGTACAATCTGGTCAAACGAGCGGTGGCAGCCAGAGGATTACATCGAAGGATCTTTCGCGTCCTTCCACGAAGCCAAAGTGGTCTCGGTAGAAGTACAAGCGCCTGAAGTCACTTACGGGCTCACCGTAGAAGAAGACCACTCACACGTAACGGGCGGTATTGTTACGCACAATACGGGACGGCTCTCCTCCGCCGACCCGAACATGCAGAACATCCCCACGGTGGAGAACGACAAGTTCAAGCTCCGTGGCGCGTTCATCGCCGCAAACGACAGTGAGGAGCTGATCGTTGCCGATTACGAGGCGCTCGAAATGCGCCTGCTCGCGTCCGCTTCGCTCGAGAAGAAGATGATTCAGATCTTCCTCGACAAGAAGGACATCCACATGGGCAACGCGGCCATGGTCTTCGGCAAGAAGTTCAACACCACCTACGAGGAGATCGTCGACGCCAAGAAGGTCGACAAGAAGGTGAAGAACGGCGAGCTGCCGGAGAGCGCGATGACGGAGCGCCACCACCTCTGTCTCCAGCTCCGCGCCCAGGTGAAGAACATCGCCTTCGGGCTCAACTACGGGATGAAGGAGAACAAGCTCGCTCGAGATCTGAACGTGACCAAGGAGCAAGCGCTCTCTCTGATGAGCGAGTACATGGACACGTACCCCGCCGTGAAGCAGTTCTACGCGGAGGCGATCGCCGAGACGCAGCAGACGGGCTACTCGTACACGTTCATCGGCCGGCGCCGCTATCACCCCGCAATCGGATCTATGCGCGACATGGACCGCTGGGAGGAAGAGCGCAAGGCAGTGAACAACAACATCCAGGGGACGGCCGCGGACGTGGTCCGCTTCGCCATGCTCCTCTGCGATGCCGCGGGCCTCGAGTACAAGTACGGCTGCAAGATGAACCTCCAGGTTCACGACGAGCTCGTCTTCGAGTGCCCCAAGGAGACGGTCAAAGAGGCGAAGGAGGAGGTGAAGTACTTGATGGAGCACCCCTTCGTTCTCGACATGGCCGTACCGCTCACCGTCTCAATTGGAAGTGGGCCCTCGTGGATGCACGCGAAGTGAGGGCGAATCGATGACATGCCGAAGAAATCTCGACGGGTCCGCGTAGTCACGAAGGGCGAACTCGACGAACGCGTTGCGATCGCCCTGGGCAAGAAGAGAAGAGACGTCTCCCTCATCACGGAGACCCTTCTCAGCATGGTGACGGAAGAACTCGCAGAGATGAACGCCGTCCATCTGAACGGCCTCGGTGAGCTCTGCGTATCTATCCGAAGGGGCCGACGAGCGTCTCATGCGGTGCTCACCAAGGGCACGTTCGGTCGGAAGAAGACAGAAGAGCAGACCGTCGTCCGCGTCGAAAAGAAGTACTATGTGATCTTCAAGAAAGCGGTCCCCCTCGCGCTCGCCATCCGGGTGAGACAGGGGGTTGCTGGGAAAGTGGTGAAGGTCATGGAAAAGCTCGGCGTCGACGAACAGCGAACGGAAAATGAGAAGAAGGCGAGCGACGGTTGCCCCCTCTGTGGGGCGAAGGTCGAGCGCCACGGGAATGTCCTGGCGTGCCCTACCCACGGCACCGAGCCTTTTGAAACCAAACGACACTAGGAGCAACCGATGGCGCTGAAGACGAAGAAGGACAAGGAGAAAGAGGCAGCTGCCCCGACGAAGGAGAGGACGCTCGCGCAAAGGAAGACTGCACTGCGCGCTCTCATGAATCGGGCGAACACGAAGGCCAAGCACACGGTGATGGCCTTCGCGCACGACATCGAGGCGCCGTACTTCCTGCGTCGGCCGAGCGGCATCGTGCAGCTCGACATCGACACGGGGGGCGGCGTGTCGGCTGGTGGCGTCAGCATGCTGAGCGGGCCGGACAACAGCGGCAAGACGTTCCTCATGTTCAAGTACTTCGCGATGCACCAGCGCCTATACGGGTCGAAGTCCTTCCTGGCGTACGCGCCAGTGGAGGGCGCGCCGGACTACTTCTTCATGAAGAAGTGCGGCATCCGGGTGGCGATCCCGGACAACATGATCGCGGAGAGGGCCGACGAGCGAAAGCTCCGAGGTCTTCCCCCGTTCACCAAGGAGCAGCTCGCCGAGTTCCGAGACCAGGTCGGGGAGTTCGTCATCCTCGGCGGGCAGACCGGGGAAGACCTCCTCGACTGCGTTCTCGCTTCCACGAAGGACAACATCTTCGGGATCATCGGGATCGACTCGTTCACGGCGCTGCAGCCCGAGGCACTCGCCGAGACGGGCTCTCTCCACAAGGACCCGCAGCGCGCAGCGCAGGCGAGCCTCCTCACGCAGTTCTTCCAGAAGTTCTACCCGTTCATGATCGGGCTCTGGGGGCGCAATGACACGTCCCTCATCTGCACGCAGCAGGTCCGCTCGAACCCCGCCAAGGCGACGGCGAGCGGGCCCATGGCGAAGTACGTCCGGGACTGGATCCCCGCCGGCGCGTACGCGGCCAAGCACGGCAAGCTCCTCGACCTTCTCGTGTGGAGCGGGGCGAAGGAGCGCGAGGGTCAGACGGAGCAGAACAAGGCGGGCGTCGTCTCGGGCAAGTGGATCAACTGGGAGACCATCAAGGGCAAGGCGGGCACCCACGACAACATCCGCGGCGACGTCGAGTTCCGCTACGACATCCTCACGAACGACCTCGAAGATCTCGTCACCACGGCGATCCGCTACAAGGCGCTCGTCGAGAATGACGGGAAGTTGAGCCTCGTCAACCAGAGCACCGGAGAAATCCCCACGCAGTTCGACGGCATCCAGGGGGTGAACACCTTCATCGAGATGATGAAGGCAGACTTCGAGATGGAGCTCTCTGTCCGTCGAGAAGTCCTCGCCGCCGCGGGCATCGAATGCGCGTATCGGTGATCCCCGAAACGCAGCACGGCGTCTGCGCGGGTTGTCACCTGCCAGGCGCCGTGACTGCGTTCACCATCACGGTAGGCACCGGCACGGAGGCTTCACCCGCCCTCTGTGCCGGTTGCCTTCGGGACAGCGGAGAGGTCACCGTCGACGTGGACCAGCCCGTACCCGACACCCGACCTGGGCCTCCTGACCACCGCGTGAAGCGCACGTCGAGGAGAAACGAACAGGACATTGCAGTCCGAATAGGCGGAAGAAGACAACCGGGCTCCGGAGCTATCCCAGGCTTCAAAGGAGACGTCCGCGTACGAGGACATCTGCGCGTGGAACTGAAGGACAGCTTCTCCAAACAGTTCATCCTCACAACGGCCGTCCTCGACAAGATCCGCGGCGAGTGCGACCGCACGGAGAGGCCGGCGCTCATCATCAGTTTCAGAGACCGCCACACGCATGAACTCCGGGAGTCATGGGCCTTGATCCCCATCGAACACTGGGAGGAGCTTCTGAATGCTAGCAACGATCGCTGACCTGGAACGACCCACCACCGAGATCACTCCCTACCTCGCGCTCGCGCAATCGCTCTCGAAGCGATACGACTCTCTCCTCGAAAACTACCCGGGGGACAGCCACAAGAGACGCGCCGGAGTCCACGCATCTGAGCTCGTGAAGTGCGTCCGACAGGTCAGCTACTGCCTGATGGAAACGGAAAAGAGAGAGGAAGTCGACGCCCTGATGCGTAAGCGCTTCCTAGTCGGGCACTCAACACACGACATGGTCCAGAAGGACCTGCACAAGATGGCCGCACGCGAGAGCGCAAGGCAGCAGATGGAGGCCGTCGCCGCAGGGCATGGATGGATCATGGACTTCGAGCCGGAGGTCCCCGTGGCTCCCGAGCTTCAGGCGCTCGCGCGCGAGTACCAGATCACTTCAAGCTGCGACGGCGTCTTCACCTTCCGCTGGGACGAGGAGTCTCCTCCCTTCCTTCGCGTCGGGCTGGAAATCAAGACGGAGTCACCGGACGGCTACGCCGACCTGAAGGCCCCAAAGACCGACCACATTGAGCAGGTCACGATTTATCAAGCCTGTCTCGATCTCCCCCTCGTGTGGTTCTTTTACTTCAACAAGGGGAACCAGAACAACACACCGAGTACGGCACCCTGGCTCATTTCCTTCCAGAAACCGATCTGGGAGAAGCTTCGAACTCGTGCAGAGCGCGCGATTGAACATGTCGCACTGGGAACTCTCCCAGACCGCGAAGAAGGGTTTCATTGCGGCTTCTGCCCGTATGGGTACACGTGCCAACCCAAGTATCTCGTCAACAAGGGACAGAAGTACGTTTCCGTCCGACGACCCGGCGGACCGTGAGGAAACCATGACGTCTGAACGATCGCCCGTACAAGGAGGTCTTCGCGTTCCGAGGAATATCGGGATAGCGGAGAGTGAGCAGAAGGCAGTCCACAACCACTGGGACACGATCGGAAAAGTAGAAGGCGCGCTCGCTATGGAGGGCTTCGTCACAATGGACTGTCCTACGTTTCAGTGCCCGTTGGTCACGGAGGAGGTGTTGACCACGGCGGACAGCAAAGCGTACACAGAGGCGTACGCGCAGCAGCTCGCGTGGTTCAACTACGCCTCACAGACGCTCGCTCGAGCGACGGCGCATCTTCTCCAGGTCACCAACGAGATGGAGATGATCGAGGCGAGGATGCGCCGGCAGTTCCGGGAGGGGATCCGGAACGGCGGTGGCAAGATGACGGACAAGGAGATGACGGACGAGATCATGCTCGATGATCGCTACAGCGAGCTCCTGCACTTCAAGCAGGTGACCACGCAGCGGAAGATCGAGCTGAGCGCGTTCACGGAGGGTGTGGAGCGCGGCCTCAAGGTCATCAGCCGTCAGGTGGAGATCCGGAAGATGGAGATGGAGCAGAGCCGGGTGAACATCCCCGGCCGCGGCTACGGAGTGAGGGGAACATGAAGTACAAGTGGCACAATGACAGGCTGCCTGAAGGTACACGTCTAAACGAGGAATTGGAGGACCTGGAGGACAAGGGGTGGGAGATCTTTTCCGTCTCTCCCGCGGGTCACGAGAAAACCAAGTTGGATGGGACCGTCTACTTCTACTGCATCCTTGCGAGGAGAAAAGGAAGAAACGGCTGATGATCTACCTCTCCATTCCGAGCTTGCCGCCGTCGTCGAACCACGCCTACTTCAACCTCCCCCACGGAGGCCGCAAGCTCACGAAGGAGGGAGAGAAGTACAAGAACGAAACCATCGCCCACTTGGCCCAGACGTACCGCCAAGAGCTGAAGCTCTTCAAGCTGAACATCGGGTACCAAATCTTCTTTCGCTTCACGTGCGAGATGATTCAGAACAAGTTGTGGAAGCCAGGAGGGAAGGTAAACAGGTATAAGAAGTTTGATGGGGGCAATCTGACGAAACTGCTCGAGGACTGTTTGAAGTCCGTGGGTGGCATCGACGACTCGCAGACCTTGGTCTCCGCATGGCAGAAGAAGGCTGGTCTGCCCGAACGAACTGAGATCTGGGCCTGGTCCCTTGAGGAAGAGAATGACCCGTTCGACATCGACTTCTACCTCGACACCCTTCGAGGCTCTAAATAGTACAGAATTGTACCAGATGGCGCGGCACGCTGGTCTCGTGGTATTGCCGAGCGAAACGCGGGAAAAGATTATTGCTTACCTCTTAGGGGAGGAAGAACCTCCCAGTATCGAGCACGGGTTGAACTCCTGGAGGCACGGCATCATGGGCTTTGTGCTCGAGCACTGGCGCGCGCTCGAGACCCAACTCACCTGCCCTGCAAAAACGAAGGACCCCCGTGCATGCTTCCAGTGCATCGACATACAAGTGACTTCTTGCATTATCTCGAATGAACGAGATATCGACTTGATTCAACTGCACCGCAAGAACCAGCCCTGACGAGGAAGACTATGAATGGAACGTCCATCGCCCGTATGACTCCGCAAACCGCGCCCCGTACCTCCGTAGAACTCGCGAAACTTGGCATCTTCCAGATCCGTCTCCTAGTTATTGACTGCGGCGGACTGGCCGATGAGCCGTCAAAGCTCGCCTTCGCCAAGATGACCGCGGACCAGAAAGTGGAGCTTGCGCGACAGCTTCTTGAAACATGGGACCGCGCCAACGGGGGAGGCGGCGCTCCTCTGCAGAATGGAACGACGATGCACGGAATGGTTCCCCCGCCGGCCCTACAGCAGCAGGCACCCATGCAGCAGATGGTCCCGCAGGGGTACGCGCCTCCGATGATGACCCCGCAGGAAGTGAACCCGTCGGCACTCGCGACCGCGGCCGGCACCGTCGAGCGCTCCCCGTCGAACAGGCAGACGAAGAAAGCGGGAGATCCCGACCTCGCGGCGAGCGTTCTCGCGGTACTGAACCAAATCGTTTCGGCGCAGGCGGAGCAGGCCAGCGTCTTCGGTGCGGCCATCCGTGAGGTGCGAGACGCCATAACGGAGCTCCAGAAGCCTGCCGGAATGGAGGAACACCTGAAGAGCCTCGATCGCAGCTACGGGGGAGTATACAACGTCCTCACGACCTTCGATCAGCGGCTCACGCAGGCGAACCAGGCTGCACTCTTGTCGATCTCCCTCTCGATGTTCCTCGCTGAATCCGTCCTCAGCGCGCCGCGGGATCAACTCCTCCAACTGGCGGCGGGTGAGCTCTCGTCGATCCAGAGCCTGCTAGGAGCGGCGTCGGGAAAATAGTAGCGGCTGTAGACTCTCTCTGGCCAGGTACTCGTTCGCCGATGTCCGAGGACTTCCTCGAGATTGACGAGCGAGTCCTGACCCTGATGACCGGACCCGATCTCAAGCGGCTGGCTCACGAGATCGGGCTCCCCGTCGATGAGAGTCTCTCAGCCGAAGCGATTCGAATCCGCATCCACCGTGCGGCCTGGTAGGAGAAGAAGATGAATCACTGCGCATTCGGGATCCTCATCGGCGTGTTGTTCATCGCCTGCAATACACCACCGAAGCAGACTGCACCGACAGTCGGCCCCCTATGGGAGTACAAGCTCTTCACGATCAGCGCGCCGACACATGAGCGGACTGGTCCGAACGCGCTCGCGTCGAACGAGATCATCGTCGATGAGAAAAAGCTCAACGAGTTCGGTGCCGCCGGCTGGGAGCTCACGGCGACGTGGCTCGAGCCCGAAACATCGTTCCCGAACATGAGCGACAACAGGTACGTGACGGGGATCCAGTCGAACGTGCGGCCTTCGCGCGCCGTTCTTCTCTTCCGCCGCACGAATCGATAGGAAGGAGGGGGCGCCCGCGGCCCCCTTTTTCTTAGCGTTTTCTTGTCTTTCGTTGCCCGGCGAGGATCGTCGGGCCCGTCGTCTGCTTCGCGCGCGCGGCGGGACCTGGTGCCGTCGTGCGGGCCTCGATGATGCCGCCTTCGCCGAAGTGGTAGGGGACGTCGGTGCCGTCCATGTACCCGAAGCTAGCGACGTCGGGACCGAGGAAGAGGAATCCCCTCGAGATGAACCCGCTCCGGAGGCTCACGTGGCCTTCGTTCTGCGCGCGGGCGCGCCGACGTTCGAGACGACACCGCCGCCTGCCGCGTCTCGAATCTGCCAGGAGAGCAGGGGGGTCATGCTGTCATCGTCGAAAAGGGTGATCGTGCCGGGGTTGCCGGGGGTTTCCTCGAAGCGGTTGGTGATCATCTTCCGGAGGAGGTCCGTGTTCCCGCCCGTATTGGTGAGGAGGAGCACGTCGTGGTCCGTCCAGGTGTGCCCTCCGTCGGCGATCGCGAACTCGGCGATGAGCGCGTCGCCGGCGGCGATGCCGGGGATTGAGGAGAGATCGAGGAGGCGCTGGTAGTGCCCGCGCTCGACCTCGACGAGACCCGCGTACTTGAGTGTCCACCCCGAGGTCTTGAAGTTCAGGTCCGACCAGTCGAGGTAGCTGTTCGTCGTCGCGCCGTCGCGGACGGCTACGGTCGGCGACCCACCGAGGACCGCGCCCTCCTTGACGATGGTGACGTCGAGGGGGGCCGCAGCGTTCGTCACTTCGACCAGGAGCGACATCGACATGGCTTCAGTCTACTTGTTGTAGCGCGAGAACGTCATCCACATCGCCAGGCGTAGAGCGCTCCGCGTCGAGGTTGCGCGCGTTGTCGTACCCCTCGGAGTGCTGGATCGCCTGAATCACTACTTCGGAGCACCACGCAGCGCGTGCGCTCCGGAGAGGGTTCTTCGCCTTCACCTTGAACCAGCGCTTCATCATAACGACCCAGCCCTGCCCAACGAGGCCGAGGATGTCGTAGCTCGTGCCGAGCTGGTTCATGAGGAAATCTACACCCTTGTTGAGCGGGAACGGTGGGGTCACGATCTTCACGATCGTCTTGCCGACGTCGTAGCCCACCCAGGGCACGAGATGCAGCCCGCCGTGCTCGGTGGCCTCGAGGACCATCGGAACTCCGCGCACGCAGTCTTCCCCGTCGATGACGAACCAGACGTGGCTGTATGGGCGCCCTGTCGCGCTCATGATGATTCGCGCTAGGAAGCTCCAGAAGCCGTTCGCGTGGGAGAAGCCGACACGAATCACGAGGTCTTCACCCGTCCCGTCTTGATGCTCCACGTGACGTCGAGGTTGCCGGACGGGCGCCCCGCCGAGTGCACGGCGATCCTGAAGAACCAGTGCGGCAAGATCTTCTTCGGCTTGATGTCGGGCGACACATCCTCAGTTCCATCGCCGAGGATGCGCAGG
>Ga0315284_10005173_pt1 | contig 18530 bp, 17 predicted proteins | sample YL17G09_16_MG_FD_203696 | JGI IMG/M metagenome (GOLD analysis project Ga0315284, IMG submission 203696) | Sediment microbial communities from Yellowstone Lake, YNP, Wyoming, USA - YL17G09_16 | ecosystem: Environmental > Aquatic > Freshwater > Lake > Sediment | place: USA: Wyoming | collected...
GCGTCTCGAAGACGTTGCCGGTGAGGGTAATGTCCCGCATCAGCTCGCCGACCTTCCCGTTTTCGATCCGGTAGCCATAGGCGGCGGAGAAGGTGAACATCTCCAGCACCGTCTCGCCGCCGAAGTGGCTGAGCGCGTAAATGCCGCGGTCGATGCCGGCGGCCAGTTCGTCGAAGGACTGCTCGCCGGCTTCGACGTAGGTATTCGTCATGCGCACGATGGGCGGCACGTCGCGCTTTTCCGCCCGCGCGTTGCCGGTGGGCCGCGCGCCCATCTTCGCCGCCGTCTCGCGGCTGTGCAGGTGGCCGACCAGCACGCCGTCCTTGATCAGGTAGGTTTTGCCCGTCGGCGTGCCTTCGTCGTCGTAGCGCTGCGTGCCGATGGTGCGGCCCAGCGATCCGTCGTCCACGATGTTGAGCGCTTTCACGCCCATGGGCCGCCCCAGGTGCATCAGCTCGCGCATCTGCGGGTTCTCATACAGGAAGTCGGCTTCGCTCAAATGCCCGAAGGCCTCGTGGGCGAAGACGCCGGCCAACTCCCGGTTGAGCAACACGGTATAGGCGCCGCCTTCGCACGGCGGAGCCTTGAGCAGGGCAACGGCGCGCTGCGCCACCTCCTCGGCCTTTGCTTCCCGCCCGAGCACCACATGATAATCAACGGCCGACGACATACTCTCGTGCGCGCGCTGCACCAGCGAGCCGTCGCGCGCCACCGCCATCAGGCGCAGGGTCACGCGCGGGCGCTCCTCCATATAATAGGCGCCCTGGCTGGAGGCGAAATGGACGGTGCGGAAGGACTCGCTGTAGCTGACCCCCGTCGATTCAATCGCCGGATCGGTCTGCAGGATCAGGTCGTTGTAGTTCGTGACGAGCTTCAGCTTCTCGTCGAGCGGCACGCCGCGGAAGTCATGAATGAGCTGCGCGGGCACTGTCACGTCATCGGGCGCCGCCGTCTCCGCCAACTGCGTGGTCTCCTTGCCCACCAGCGCGGCGCACCGGCAGGCCTCCTCCACCTTGCGGGGGAGATCGTCGAGGGTCTCGAAGGTGGCCAATCCCCAGCCGCCTTTCACGCACGCGCGCACGATCCCGCCGGCGTAGCGGCTGGTGGACGCCTGCTCCACCTCCTTGCCGCGATAGCCGAGGGTAGTCGTGTCCAGCGTTTCGAAGCGCACTTCAGCGTAATCCGCCATGCTGTGCTTCAATGCCTCATGCAAACGGTCTTTCACGGATGCTCCTTTCCGCGAGTCCCCACTCGCTTCTCAAAAAGGATTCATGCTCATACTCTTACTCATGCTCATGCTCATGCTCTTTCATGCTTTCCGGCACATCGCCACCAGGTGCGTGCCCATGTCCAGGCATCCCGGCTCGCGGCAGGCTTCCAGTTCCATCTCCATCAGGTGCCGCCAGGCTGCGCTGTCCTCGGGGATCTCGCGCAGTTGCTCTCCCCAGGTCGCCGACAGCACGTTGCTGGCGAACATCAGCTCGATCGGCAGGCCGATGCTCTCCAGCAGCCGGCGGAAATCAGCGGCGCGGTACATGCGGCAGTGTTGCTTTCCGATGTTAAGCGACGGCTCCAAGTCGCCAGTAGCGACGATCTGCCGGTTTAACGACGGATCGATCGCCAGCACGGAGGGCAGCATATCATGAATGATGCCCCACAGCGTCATCACTTCCAGGAAGATGGGGCCGCCGGGTTTCGTCACGCGCATCAACTCGCGGATGCCCTCTTCCGCCCGGTCGAAAAGGTAGCTGACCGGCCCACCGTAGCACACGGCGGCGTCGAATTCCTCGTCGGCAAAGTGCCCGCCCAGGTCGCTCATGTCGCATTCCACCCGGCGCTCGACGGCATGATCGAAACCGAGCGCTTCCGCCTGCCGCCGGTTGAAGGCAAGCTGGCCGGGCGAGATGTCGGCGACGGTAATGCGCGAGGTGATGCCCGCCAGCACCTGCGTGAACCGCCCGGCGCCCGCGCCGATCTCCAGCACGCGCACGCCGGCCGGCAGGTATTGCTGCAGGTAATGCACGTGCACGAACCAGCGGATGCGGTGCACCGGACTCTGATCCCAGCGTCCCCACTCCTTCTCGGGGCAGGCATCATAAAACTCGCGCACCCAGGTTGGATTATACAGTGTCATTATAAATCCCTCCGTAGATCGCATCGCAATCACATCGCCAGAAGCAGTCCACGGCGGTGAAGCCGTTCTCGCGCAGGCGGTCGAGGTGCCAGGCGAGGGGTAATTCCTCCCCTTCATAGGCGCCCAGTGCCGCCGTCCGTCCGGCAGCGAGCTCGGGTCCGACGGCTTCTTCCAGCTCATGCACGAAGGCAAACCAGTCCTCCGCGTCCTGATGCCTTTCCTCCGTCCGCATCAATTGGCGATGCTGCTGCCAGTATTCCTGTATCCCCGCCGACTCACTCGGCAGGTGATCGGCATTGAGGAAGATGCCGCCGGGCGCCAACAGATTGGGCAACTGCCGATACACCTGCTCGAGCTGGCGCGCGGTCAACCAGTGCAGCGCGGTGGCGGAGATCACGGCGTCCACCGGCGCGGGCACGGCCTGCCGCCAGTCCGGCACGCGCAGATCCGCTTCGATGAGCCGGGCGTGCTCCTCATAGTCCACCAGGCGGGCTTTCGCCAGGGAGAGCAGCACCGGGTCCACGTCGATGCCGATCACCGCCGCGCCGGGAAAGGCGTCGAGGATCGGCAGCATGGTGCTCCCCGGCCCGCAGCCGAGATCGAGCACCCGTGTCACTGCCGGCTGCGTTGCGCGAATCAGCTCGATCAGTACGGCAAAGCGCTCGCTCCGCCGCACCAGATACCGCTCCTGCATCCGCTCCCAGCGCTCGACCCAGTGCTGCCAATCAACTCCCGCCGGTAATCCTGATTCGGTGACGCTTTTCATCAACATACTCCTAAACCTGAAACCGGAAACCAGAGGTAGCGTCCCCTCACATCGTACTATGTTGATCAATGAGAGTGCCCGGTCCGGTGGTTGAGTAGGCACGAAAGCTTTTTCGCCTCTTTCCGCCAACCTCGTGCCGTATCGAAACCACCTCACCGATAGCGCTCGTTCAGGAAAAGCTTTCCCATCCCCGCGATGGTTTCGATACGGCGCGGGAACCACGGAAAGATACGACAGGCTCACTTGCCTACTCAACCATCGGACCAGGTGCTATGTCTGAAAAGCTGGATACAATGCGACGTGCCGTTACAACCACAAACCACAAACTAGAAACCAGAAACGAAAATCCCCTCCCGGAAGCTCCGGGAGGGGGTAAAGGTGTGCGATGACATCCCGGAGGGCCTATGTCTCCTTAGCGGTATGGGTATTATTCCAGTAGGAACGGAAAACGAAAGTCATCATCATCTCCGGGAAAGCGATTGAGTTGCTGATTGCAGTATAACGGAACGGCAATTTCGCGTCAATTGTCATTCGCGGTCAGGTCTCATCAATTTTCCGCTGGCAGTTGCCAGTAGCGATCGAAGAAGCCGTGCGCCAGCGTGGGAGGCGGGGGTTGATCCGCTGCCGGTGTTTGCTTCGCCCGGTTATCGAACACCACGAAATCGAAATCGGTGGTGACCGCGCGAATGTTGGTCATCGCTTCGGCGCTGACGCCGGCATTGATTACCACCAGCCGCGCCGGATTGAGCGGGTTGGGGTAGACCAGCCGATAGCCGACATCCTTACCCTCAAATCGCCGGTTCCCCAGGAAAACGGCCTGCCCGTCGATGCGGAGGGGCAATTGCGGCTGGATCTTCGCTGTCAGCGCGTTGGAGGCCGGCCCGCCGAAGAGGACCAGGTTGTATCGCTGGATATCCCCGGCGGTCACGTCCTTGTCGGCCTTCATGATGGGTTTGTAGAAGCGAGTAACGCCGAAATTCGCCGCCTTTTCCGCTTCCGCCTTGTTGGCCGCCGTCTCCTCCGCGGTGCCGGTGGTGCCGTAGACGATCAGGCCGCCCGTCGCATAGGGAACGTGCCAGATCGGCCCGGACAGCTCCGGAGTCTTGCGCAGCCCGGTCGGCGCCGGATCCTGCTGCACCCAATCCGTCACCTCGGCGTCTTCGGTCTGCGCATACAAAGTCTGCGACCGGTTATATGGCGGCGCCAGATAAACGAGCTTGCCGTTGAGGTAGACACGCAGCGGCTGTTTGAAATTGAACAGCGAGCCGGGCAGGTTGAAGGTGACTTTCGCGACATTGTCCGTGGTGATGGCCAACTGGTTGCCGGGTAACGCCTTCGCCTCGATGCCGGCCGGCTTGCCGGAGTCGATCATCCCGTCGATGGACACCCAGTAGGCGCGGTGGTGGCGCAGCCAGTCGGTGCGGTAGGTGACGACGCTGGGGTCGGTCACGCGCCGGCGGCGGTCCATCCAATCGAACAGCTCGCCCAGGTCGGTGACGAAGACGCCGTGACCGTATTGCGGATACTCGCGGTAGGTGACGTCGTATAGCAGCTCGCGCAGGACTTTGTCCATCTCGCGGGCGCCGGCAACCTTCACCGCGGCGTCGCGCGTGCCGTGGATGATATATACCGGCACGTGGCGCAGGTTCTCGGCGAAATCCTCCTGCCCGGTGCCGCAGATGGGGGCGATGCCGGCGAACAGGTCGGGGTAGGCGATGCCGAGCGTCCAGGAGCCGAACCCGCCCATGGAGATGCCGGTGGCGAAGACGCGGTCCGGATCGATTTTATAGTCCTTTTGCACCGCGCGCAGCACGCTCAGCGCGTCATCCTCGCCGATGCCCCAGACACCGAATTGTCCGCGGCCCCAGGGGGAAGCGAGGATATACCCGCGCCGCTCGGCCTCCGCCGCCAGGTCGGAGGCCAGCAATTCGGTGCGCTCGGTGCCGTCGGCGCCATGCAGCACCAGCACCAGCGGGTACGTCTTCTTCGGAGTATACGATGACGGCACATACACCACATACGGCTGGTAGGTGTCGTCGATGGCGGAGCGATAGACGTTGAGCTGCATGCCGGCGCCGAGTTTGCCGAGGGATTTGCCGGCGGGCGTCGCTTTCGCCAGTTGCCGGATCCGATCCGTGCGGTCGAGCGAGCGGGCGATGACGGCATCCGGTTTTTGCAGAAACTCGGCAACCAGGTCGATCAGGCTGCGCCGTTCGGCCAGGTCGATGCCGGTAGTGATCCGTTCCGCCGCCGCCGGCCCATCGATCAGGTGGTAGGAATACTGCAGCGACGCGGCATCGCCCGGCAGCACGCGGGTTTTACGGCCGACCAGCTCGAAGGTGTAGCGGTCGCTTCCGCCCCAGCGCAGCACGTTGCGCACCTGCGCCGGGTCGTAGATGCACGCCAGCGCTTCGCGGGTCTTCGCGTCGCCGACGAACCACCAGCCCTTCTCGGCGGGATAGTATTCGCTGAAGGGCATCTCGGCCGTGCCGATGCAGCGCGCCCGCGAGAGCCGACCGCCGTCGTAGAAGAAGGCGTAGTCGTCGCCCGCCTCGCCGCCGCCGACGTTCCACATCGGATTCACGCGCACCAGCAGGTTCATCGGCTCTTTACTGATATTCCAATACTTCACGTCCAGATCGAGGCGCGTGTCGAGTCCGGCGAGCGTAAGCGTCCGTTCAATGCGGATGCTGCCGCGCTCCGCGCTGAGGGTCACCCGGCCGGATTTCTCATCGATCGAATAGCGATAGTCGGCGCCCATGAAATCGCCGGGCCACATCACGCAGCCCTGCTCGCCGACCAGGTCGACGATGCCGCCGCCATTTTCAGGACGCCCGTCCGGCAGCAGGGCTCTCGGAACGACCACCAGTTGATTGTGGCCCGACTTCAACAGGCTATATTCGATCACCCGCCCGCCGGCCGAGGGCAGGATCACCACGCGCGCCAGGCCGTTTTCCATCACGATGGAGGGCCGGTCCTGGTAGGGAACGGTTTTGATGGTCACCTGGCCGGCCAGGGCGAGAGCGGCATCAGCGGCAATAGCTGGCAACGACAGCGGCAGCAAGGCAGCGACAGTCAGACAAAGCAGCATGCTGAGAGGAACGGTCTTCATATCGACATCCTTTCATGATGACTCCACCCCCGTGACGCGGGGTTGATGTATGTCAATATTCTATATCGAAGATCACTTTCCTCTGCTAAAGAAGCATTTTCCGGATACCCACCGATCTCCGGAAAACCGGTGGGCATCCGATCTGTGTTAATGCGTCATCGTCACCCGCAGCACTTCATCCACCGTGGTGATGCCTTCGACCGCCTTGCGGATGCCGTCGGCGATCAGGGTGCGCAAACCGTCCTTGACGGCAACGCGGGTCAGCTCTTCAGCGGAGGCGTTGCGCAGGAAAGCCTCGCGCAGGACCGGGGTGAATTCCAGCAGCTCGAACAGGCCGATGCGGCCGCGATAGCCGCGCTGAGCGCACTGCTCGCAGCCTTTACCCTTGTAGAAGACAGCATCCGTCGGCAGCTCGTACCCGCCCTGGTGCGACAAGTCGCGGATGTGCGCGAGCACTTCCTCGGCCAGAGTGACCGGCTCCTTGCAGTGCCGGCAGATCACGCGTGCCAGGCGCTGCGTCATGATGCCGAGCAGGCAGCCGCTGGTCATGAACGGCTCCACGCCCATGTCCGACAACCGGATGAGGCCGGCCACCGCGTCCCCGGCGTGCAGCGTGGTGTAGACCAGGTGGCCGGTCATGGCAGTCTGGACGGCGATCTCCGCCGTTTCCAGGTCGCGGATCTCGCCGATCATAATGACATCCGGATCCTGGCGCTGGAAGGCGCGCAAGGCTACCGGAAAGGTGAGTCCGGCGCGCCGATTGACACCGGTCTGGCGGGTGTGTGGGAGAAGGTACTCCACCGGATCCTCGACCGTCAGTGTGTTCTTCGTCGGGCCGGCGGCCTCCAGCAGGCAGCTATACAGCGTCGTCGTTTTCCCGCTGCCGGTCGGGCCGGTGGCGATAACCAGGCCGCTCGGTGTACCGTTCCACCGCCGCAAGCGCGCCAGATCCTCCGCGGACATCCCAAGCTTCTCCAGCCCGAGCAGGATGCCGCCCGCGTCGAGAATGCGGCAGACCACGCTCTCGGCAAGGACGGTCGGCAATATGTTCAGCCGCAGGTCATAGTCGCGCTCGCCGACGCAGTAGTGAATGCGCCCGTCCTGCGGCAGCGAGCGTTCCTCGGTGTTCAGGCCGGCCATGCTCTTTATCTGGCCCACCAGCGCCGGGTAGAGCGTGCCCGGGATGCGCGCCATCTCGGACAGCACGCCGTCAATGCGCAGTTGCACCAGGATACTTACGTCCTCGCGCCTCCCCGGACCGGATTCAGCGGTCAGGCGCTCGGGGGTAAAGTGGATGTCGCTGGCACGGCTGGCGATCGCCAGGCTGATGATGCGTGCAATGCACGCCTCCAACAGCGCCTCCATTGCCGGGTGATCCGGCAGCGGCGGTACCTCGGCTCCCAGCTTCGCCAGCTCACTCGCGAGGGCGTCGAGTAGCGTGTCCGCCTCCGCCGGTCGCACTGTGGACAGCGCCACCGCCTGCGGCCCGCGCTCCAGGTAGGCCTGCAGGTCGGTGATGCGGAAGCGCCACTGCCGGCCGACCTTCCGCCCCTTCACTTCGCCGCGCTCGATCATGCGATAGAGCGTGGATTTGCTCACGCTCAATTGATCGGCGGCCTGTTCAAGCGAGACCAACTCCTCGCGTTCCGGCTCGGATGTCATGGTATTTCCTCCCCAGTTATCAAAGTCCCACCGGTGGTCTACTATCACATTACCGCCTGATCTGTGTGTTGTCAATATGTTTCAGAGTGACTGTTGCATATTGATGACTACTGACTATTTATGGGGAGAAAAACGGCCGGGTGGCGGAAGAATTGCGTATATATCGGAGTGCGGCGGCTTGACGCCGCTTTCACTGAGCGCAAGGCTTCCATATAAATATTACGGTGGGCCTATTGAGCCGGTAACATAAACGAGTCGATAGACCCACCGTGACGCTGTTCAGATCACCTTACGCACAATGAAAGCGGCGTCGAGCCGCCGCACTCCGATATTATGCCGGCAATCCCACGAATAACCGGCTGTCCGGATCGGTGAGCGGATCGACCTCCCCGGTGGCGGCGGCGTGGGCAAAGACGATGCCGGGGTAGTCCGAGCGCATGGCGCGGGCGAGGACGGTGAAGCCCTTCGGTTTAGCCGGCTCGCGGACGCCGTACCCCATCTGATAGGCTTCCGCGGCGGTGCGCAGCAACCCCTGCCGGCAGATAGGGACGATGGCGAACAGCTCCTGCGGCGTCAGGCCTTCGCGGAATCCGTGACGGATGGGCACAGGGAAGTCGCAGATATCCGTCGCCGTACCGCGGGGACCGACGAGCTGGAGAAGGTGGCGCAGTGAACCGCGGGCGCCGCTTTTGACCGCCAGCAGTTGCGGGCCAAGATCCTCATCGGCGAAATCGGTGCGCGCCGCCAGCCGGTCAAGTAGGCTCTCGGCATAACGGTTCCAGGTTTCCGGGTTATCATCTTCCGGCGCCGGCGGAAGCGGCATGTCTTCGCCGATAAATGGGCTGATGGAAGCGCCGGATTGTTTTGCCGACTGCAACCCCGTGTCTATCAGGCGCTGCAGCAACTCCAGCATCTCCTCGGCACGGTCGGGATTGAACCGTTCCCGCAGCGCGGTCACCATGGCATCGCGCGTCAGAAATCCTTCCGGCATCGCTATCTCGCCGAGCAGGCGCTGCAGCTCATCCCGCCCGGCCGGCGTCAGGCTCAACAGCGCCAGCCCCCAGACGATCTCGTTATTGGGGGAGAACCAGCGGATCACCTCCGGATCGCGCCGCAGGTGCCCGGCGACTGAGAACATTTCCGCCGCCTCGCGCTGCCCTTCGTCGGTGAGGGGGAGGAAGACCGCCGCCTGGTCGCCGTCATAATCCGCGTTCATTGCCGGGCAGGCGAGCGGATGCAGCCGGATGACGCGGTCGGGGATGCGCACCGGGTGAAAGGCGATCAGCGCGGTGGGCATGAAGGTGGGCGCGCGGTTGAGCAGCACCCAGGAGCGCGCCATGATGTCATCCAGCACTTTCGTCGCCCGATTGCTTCGTGCGGTCACCTCTTCCGCGCCGTCCATCTCCCGCTGCACCAACGGACCGAACAGCGTCCACGCCATCTCCTCCGCCAGTCCGAGCTGATCCAGCCGCAGCCCCACGCCCGGCGCGAGGACGGTGCGCCCGCTGAAAAGCACTCGCGCGCTCATATGAAGCTGCGATTGCCGGGTTGCTTTCTCAAATCCGCCTGCGGGGGCATAGGGGGAAGAGAGCAGGTTGTCGAAATATTGGCGAAGGCGTTCCGCCAGCTCCTCGACTGCCCGATTATGCAGGCGGGCGGGCGTGCCGCCGGCGATCATGCGGGTCAGGCGTGTATTGGCCTCCGTCACCGCGGCGCTGCCGGGCACATCAGGCAGCAGGCCGATTTCTGCAATGTCGCGTTCCGGCAGCCAGGGGTGCGGCACCGGCTGCGCGAGCTGCAAGGAGGTATCCTCCTCCGGCGGGACGAAGTGGAAGGCGATCGTCTCACCCTCCAGCTCCGCACGAATACCAGCCGCCGCCAGCCGCCGGCGCACGTCGTCCCATTGCGGCGAGGGAGGGGGAGCCTGCGAGATCGGCCCGGCGACAACACGCTCGGCAAGGGTTCCGGCATCCGGTCTCCCGGCGGCACGCGTGTTATACGTCTCGCGAATGGTCGCAAAGGCGCCCAGGTCGCGCATGGCGTAATATTCCATCTCACCTGAGCGCTGGCAGGAGCCTTCGGGGGTCACAGAGGCGTGGATCTTGTCCAAGGCGATATGGACTGTCCGCCCCCAATACACCCAGCCGACCAGGCTGCGGCGCATCAGCGGTTGCCCATGATCGTAGAGCTGCTCCATGCCGTCCTCCGGCAATCCCGCGTCCGCCAAGCACCGGCGCACTTCCTCCTCATCCGGTGCATGGAACGGCGGGGTGACTACCGGGCCATTGGCCGCGCGAGCGATGCGGCCCAGCACGGCTTCGCGCTCCTGGCCGAAATTCTGCCTGGTGTGCAGCGCGACGAAATTATAGACGAGCTCTACCGGCGTGCCGTTGAGTAGGTGCGGCATCTCCGCATCAGGCACGATGCGGCTGATCACCCCCTTGGTGCCATGGCGGTTGCTGAATTTATCGCCCGGCTCCACCGGATTGGCATAGCGCAGGCGCTGCGCGCACGATTCACTGATGAGGATGGCGTCCTCATAGGTATCCTCACCCCAGGAAATAAATGCCGTGAGCAGGTTGAAGCCGCACCAGACGCCGGGCGCTGCCGGCTCGGTGCCGGTCTGCACCAGTGCCGGTTCCGGCTGCGCGGGACGGATCCACTGCCGCATCTTGTTGACGCCGAAAAGCTGGCGGTTGGGGTCATTGTGCTCCAGCAGCGGCACCATCGAGGCGATGAGGCCGAGCGCCGTTTCCGGCCGATCGTCGGTGATGACCAGCCGGCCGTCGGCAATCTCCGCACCGAGGGCAATGCTGAAGACGAATCCGATGTTCGGGCCTTCCGGCATCTCGAAGGGGCAGACGCGGCCGAAGTGGCCGGGATTCAGCACGTGCTCGCGTTCCGGGATGGCCAGCCGGCGCAGGTGGGTGCGCTCGGACAGCCAGTTGGTGTCATCCAGCCGCTGCGCGTTGGCGGCGAGGAAATCACCCCACCAGACGTCCAGCGGCAGCCAGGCGCGGGCGATCGTTTCGTCGCGCAGCATGCTGGCGGGCGCATCCGTCAGGCGCTCAGCCAGGTAATCGTAGAGCTGTTCCCCGGCGCAGCGGATCTCCGCGTCTTCCAGATATTCCGAGGAAGCGAGCGGCACCACGACGTGGGGCTGCCCGTCCAGCGTGAACAGGCCGTCCGCATCCGGCCGCGGCACGGTAAAGGTCAGCGCAATATCGCCGGCGCCGTTGGCAGTAGCCAGTGTGACGGTGATCTGGCAGGTATTCTCCTCGCCGGCTTCCGCCTGATAGCCGATCAGCGGCCCGCGCGCCGCCAGCAATTCCGGCAGGCGCTCGTTCACCAGCTTGTCGAAGGATGCCCGGTGCCAGGGGGCGGAAAAGCGTGTGGTCATCATCGTTCCTCCTCATGGTCATGCCATTCTCGGGCAAGATGCTTCCGGGCGTAATACAGGCGCGACTTGACCGTGCCCTCGGGGATGCCGAGGATTTCCGCCACGTCGTGGATCTCCATCTCCGCTTCATGCACCAGGCGGATCACCTGCCGCTTCTCCTCGGGCAGGTCCTCCACCAGGCGATGGATCAGGTCGCGCCGTTCCGCATGCTCGCACAACGCCTCCGGGTCCAGCGAGGCGGCGTCGAGCATCCAGCCGGGAGCGGGGTGCTCCTCGTCATCGATTGGTTCGAGCGGGAGCTCCTTGCGCCGGCCGAGGGAGCGGAGCTGGTTGTAGGCGAGATTGGTGGCGATGCGCAGCAGCCAGGACAGGCAGGCGCCGCTCCCGTCCCACTGTTCCGCGCGCGTCCACACGCGAAGGAAAGCCTCCTGAGTGAGATCCTCCGCGCCGTCCGCATCGTGCACCATGCGCAGCAGGTGCCGGTGAATGCGGTCGCGATGCCGGGCGTAGAAGGTCTCGAACGCCCCGGCATCGCGCCGGACAATTCGCCCAATCAGCTCCTCATCGGACAGCATCAATAGTGCCCTCTACCGGGGATGACACCGGGGGAACGGGGAAGGTTCAACAAGTCAATGCAAAATGAAAAGTGAAAAGTGAAAAATGAAATGCTGCCCGAGCTACCAGTCGCGTATTACTCGATAAGTCTCAACATATAAAGCCGTGCTGCCCTGCTCCTGCGGGTTGCCGATGAAACAGACGGCTTTCATAATGATTTCTCCATCAGGCAGACGTTGAACGGAAGCTGCGGATACTGCTTCACCCCGGTGGCGACGAAGCCCAGGCGGATATACCATCTTTTCAACTCGGCGTGCTCATCGATAATCTGGAGACTTATCTTCTCGCCGCCGGCTTGCAAGGCCTGCTGGCAGGCGAACTCGACCAGCCGGGCGCCGCAGCCCTGATGCCGGTGCTCCGGCAGCACCGCAAGCCGTTCCAGGGCGAAACTGCCGTCATCCAGGCGCCGCAGGCCGACCAAGCCGACGGAACTGTCACCCTCCTGCAACACAAACAGGCGGAGTCCCTTATCTACTTCGCCTTGCAGCCGCTCCTCCGTGAGAAACGTCGGATGCCAGGGGCAATTCTCCAGCGTCAGACCGAATTCCTCGGCGACGGTGGCGAAGGCGCGGCGGATGATGCCGGCGGCGAGGGTGACTTCCCCGTTCGTGATTTCGCGGATCATTCGGGCAGGTATCCTTTCTCCACCGCCAACTCGACCAGACGCCGCATATAGTCCGCCAGCGCGGGAGCGCCGGCGGCGAGGGTGGCGTAATTCTTCGACCGCACCTGCTCGGCAATGACACCTTTCTCCCGCCACATCTTCCCCTGTGTGTAAATATTCAGCAGCAGCGGCTCCACGCGGTCGAGGGCTTTGGCGAAGCGGGCCTTCAGCGTCGTGCCGGCCTCGAATTCCTCCCAGAGGGCGCGGATCTCCGCGGTCTGGTCGGGCGGCAGCAGCGTGAAGATGCGGTCGGCAGCTCTGCGCTCGCGTTCGGCCTTGTCGCCCTGCTCACCGTAGATGAAAGTATCGCCGGCGTCGATCTCCACGATATCGTGCACCAGCGCCATCTGCATCACGCGCGGCAGATCGATCCCCGCGGGTGCATATTCCCCCAACACCATCACCATCATCGCCAGGTGCCACGAATGCTCCACGTCGTTCTCCCGGCGCGAGGCATCCAGCAGGATGCTCTGCCGCAGCACGTGCTTCAGCTTGTCCAGCTCAAGAAGGAAGTTGATCTGCCTTGTAAGGCGCGACTCGTCCATCGATGTCTCCTGCATTCAGCGGTAATTCACCTAATGATCATAGCGCCCGGTCCGGTGGTTGAGTAGGCAGGGGAGCCTCGCGGTTCTTCCCACAGCTCCCGAGCCGTATCGAAACCATCGCACGGATAGCGCACATTCCCGCAAGGCTCTCCTGTCTACACGGTGGTTTCGATACGGCATGAGAGTAATGGAAAGAAGTGAGAAGGCTTACCTGCCTACTCAACCACCGGACCGGGCACAATTTCTGATAAGCTAAATCCAACGTGATAACCCATTATACTTATGCAAAACGATATTCCGCGTAATCGCACACCGGTCGGTAACCGATTTTCCGGTAAATGCTGTTGGACGTCGGGTTGGCCAGATCGGTGAATAGGCAGCAATACCGGTGGCCCGCCTCCAGCGCGCGCTGACTGACGGCGGCGACGTTGGCGGTGGCGTAGCCGCGGCGGCGGTGCTCCGGCGGTGTGTAGACGCTGCCGATGCGGGCACTGTTCGGCGTGGAGGGCCCGAAGAGCGCGCAGGAAACCGGCTTCGGGTCTTTCCAGACGAGGAGCCGCCGGCTGTCAATATTCCCACGGACATATTGCTCGACATCGGTGATGGTGGCATGCGCTTCGGTGACGAAGGCGTTCGCCCACTCTACCAGTTGCACGAAATCCTCCAAGGTGGCCTCCTCGGCGTGCCCCGGCACATCGGCCGGCAGGTCCACACGATCGAGACGGTAGAGGCGCAGCGACATGGCCAATTGCGAAGATTGGCCGGTGTGCTCCTGCCAGAATTGGGCGAAGCGTTTGGCAACCGCCCGCGGGCCGACGACGCCGGGCAGCGGAATGTGCTTGAGCTGTTCGGCGATGAATGCGGTGATCTCCGGCGCTGCTTCGGTGAGGATAAGGTTGTACGGCGGCGTCTGTGTGGCCGCCGCGATGATCCCGCCGCCCTCCCGCACCATGAACAGCCGCGCCGGCTCGTCCCCCCAGCGCGCGGTGCCGTCCGCCAGGCGGATGATGATGCTGATCATCAGGTTGTTCTCCACCTCGCGCTCTAGGAGGAAAGGCAATACATCGGCGCGGAAGGCCGCCGCATCAGAATAGGGTATCAGCTTCATTCCGTCACCTCCTTTAGCCACCGGGCGAAGTCTTCGTCGCCGGTATACTGATACGCCATCCCGCCGCGCGCGCGGAAGCGCTCGGTATATTTCGCCTTGTCGTCGATGAGCAGACTGTTGGCGAAGTCGCAGCCGTCAAGCCGGCTGAAGGCGATTTCCCACATGCGCGCTTTGTCGTCCGTCCGGTACTCGGCGGAATTGACGATGACGTCGAAGATGCGGTCGAAACCGAGCGCCGTGACGATGACGCGCGAGAAGATGTCGAAGTTCAATGTCACCAGCGCCGTTTTGCGTCCCAATTTGCGCTGTGCTTGCGCGAATTGCCAGATGGCCTGGTGCAAGGCCTGGCGTGCGCATCCTGCCGCCAGTTGCTCCAGGATATGCTCGGGTGACAGCCCGCTCAGCCCGGCCAGGTGATCGGCGACAATCTCCGCGGTGAGCTCGCCCCGGGCCCAGGGGTCGCACCATGTCGGCGTGTTGTCGCTGAAGATCTCCCGGTCCACCAGCGCGTCGAAGTCGGGCCCGAGCGCCTTGAAATAGTGGTCGGAGCTCAGCGTGTCGCCGTAGTCGAAGACCACGCAGCGGATGTGATCCCAGTTGACGTCCGTCATTTGACCTCCATGACTCCGGACACGATGTCCGTCACCTGCTCCAGCGTTTGGCAGCAGAATTGCGCTTCCGGGCGCGATTTGCGCACCAGGATGCCGGGAATGCCCACCGCCGCGGCGCCGGCGATGTCGTTGGACATGCTGTCGCCGATCATCCACACCGCGCCGGATCCATCCAGGGTTTCCAGCACGTTGCGGAACGCCCGCGGGTGCGGCTTCTCGTACCCCGTCTGCGCCGAATTGAACACCGCTGCGAAGTGCGGCGCCAGTCCCAGATGCCGCAGGATTTCCGGCAATTCCGGAATGTGATTGGACAGCAGCAGGTGCCGCCATCCCTGCGCCGCCAGGCATTCCAGCGTCGGGATCGCATCGTCGAACAGGCGCCAGGCGGTCGTGTCCGGATACACGTGGCGCACGTGCTTCGCCAGCGTGTGCGCTGTTTCGTTCGCGAGGCCGGCGCCGGCAAATGCCCGCGCGAAGACCGGGTCGAGCCGATCCCACCATTCTTCCGCCGTCTGAATCTCCGTGTGGGGCGTCTCGGGTGTCAGCCAGGGGAACCCGGTCTGCAGGTGTGGCCAGAGCAACTCCCGCCGCATGTTCACCTCCGGCGCGTGCCGCCGCAGCACCTCCAGCAGCGCCCCTTCCCATTTCCCCACGCGATAACCCAGCGTGCCGTCGAAATCCCAGATCAAATAGTTCATGATTATTGTTTCTCCGCCTCAGGTTCTACCCAGGGAACTCACGGATTAAGGGTGGCGCCGCATCCGTTCCCTCCCTCCCTGGTGTTGTATGCAAGCGAACAGGGTGTTAACGTAAAACATATACGTATACAGAGTTAACAACTATAGTGTGAATCGAAAGCTCAAGCCATGCTGCGTCATCCCGCAGCGCCGGTAAAACTCGTGCGCTTCGGCGCGGACGGCGTTGGAGGTCAGCGACAGTTTGTAGCATCCGCGCGCCTGCGCTTGCTCGCGGGCGAATGCCAGCAAGGCGCGGCCGATACCTTGGCCGCGATACGGCTCATCGACCACGATGTTTTCCAGGATCGCCGCCGGTCGGCCGTTGCGCGTCATGTTGGGCAGAATATATAAGGTAAAGGTACCGGTCATGCGGCCATCCGCCTCGGCGACAAAGATTTCGCAGCCGGGATGCGCGGTCATGGCCGCGAAGCCGCGTGTAACCTCCTCCAGCGTGGTGGTGTCCGCCGGGTGAAGCTGCCGGTAGAGCCGGAACAGCTCGGGTAAATCATCCTGCAGGCAAAGCCGAATGATCGCGTTCATCGGTCTCGCTCCCATTCTTCCTTCAATAAGGAATACAGCACGCCGTCAACAAAACGGTCATGATGCCGCCTGACCTGGCGGAAGGTGCCTTCCAGCGTGAAGCCCAGGCGTTCGGCCACCGCCCGGCTGCGGGTGTTCATCGCCAGTGCGCCGATCTCCACCCGGTTGAGGTCGAGCGTGCCGAAGGCGTGATCGATCAATGCCCGGCAGGCCAGGGTCATCAGGCCTTTCCCCTGGTATGGCTCCCCGAGCCAGTAGCCCAACTCCGTGTTCCGCACCCGCCTATCGATGCGGAGCATGTCGATGGTGCCGGCCAGCTCTCCCCTGTGCCAGATGCCGGCGAGGAAGCCGTTGCCTTCGGCAAACCGCTTCAAGCACAATTTGAGATAAGCCTGCCGTTCTTCCAGTGTTTGGGAAGCCCATTGAAACCAGCGGCCCAGGTGCTCGCGATTCGCCTCGACGAGCCGGTTGAACTCTTCGAGATAATGCAACTCCATCAGCCGCAGCTCGGTGTCCTCGGTCAACGCATGCCGGAAGAGGACTACCGGCTCCGCCTGCCATTCGTGCGCCAGCAGGGAATATTCCAGCACATCGAGATATTGCCCGTTGACCGGATACTGTTCCCGGCGAATGCCTTCCGCCGTGAATCCGAGCCGCTGTGCGACAGCCTGACTGCGGGTATTTCCCGTCGCCGAGCCGATCTCGATGCGATGGGCGCCCAGGTTGCCGAAGGCATGGTGAATCAGTGCCCGGCAGCCCAGGGTGATCAGGCCTTTGCCTTGATATTCCTCGCCGAGCCAGTACCCCAGGGAGGTGCAGCCGCGATGGATCGGGTTCAGCCGGATCATGCCGGCCAGTTCACCCCGGTACCAGAGGCCGGTGGGGAAGGAGCCGGTTTCCGCCAGGTCGCCCAGCATGCGCGTGATAGATACCCGCCGGTCATCCGCGGATTGGAAGGCTTCTACCCACCCGAACCAGCGCTCCAGGTGCTCGCGGTTGCCGTCTATCAGCGCGAACTGCTCCTCCGCATGCCGGGGCTCCAGCAAGCGCAGCTCGACATCCGGAGCCAACGAGTATGAGAACACGAGTCACCTCCTACGACACCTTCCGGGCGACCACATAGATCCGATGCGATAAACGATTCACCGGCGATCCATCCTGATCGCCATAAGCCGTTTGCCAGGCCAGGCCTGCGCGCGCGAACAGCCGGCGAAACTGACCAGGCGTATACAGGCGCACGGAAGAGAAGCTTCTCCGCTCCCCCGCGGGATCGTGGATGATCCAGGTGGCCTCCACGCGCTGCGTGGCGGCATGCCAATTGTTCCGCACCGTCAAATCTTCCCCGGCAAGCCACGAGCGGAAGTTCCGCAATACATACTCGCGGTTCGGCTGGTCGATGAGCAATAGTCCGCCCGGTTTGAGCGCGCGCGCCAACCTGCACAGCACATCGGCGTTTACCTCATCGGAAAAGTAGCCGAAGCTGCCTCCCCAGTTGACGGCGGCGTCGAAGACTCCGTCATAATCCAGCCGGCGCAGGTCACACACAGTGAATTCGCCGGTCAGCCTTTCCGCGGCGAAACGCTGCTTCGCCCGCGTAATGTGCTCCGGCTTCAGGTCCACGCCGGTCACGCGGCAGCCCGCCTGCGCGAGCGGAACGCTGATCCGCCCGGCACCGCATGACGCATCCAGCACGCGGTCACCCGGGCGAAGCGCAAGTGCACTGAGGATGAACGGCGCATCCGCCTCGCCGGTCTCGTCGTCTTTCAGCCACAGGACTTCGTCGAAGGAATTGAACCACTCGATCATGTCAATGCCTCCTGCTGAAAACGAAACCCCCTCCCGGCATCCGGGAGGGGGTTGAAGGGAAAAGCGCGTATGCCCGGATGCGACGGTCATGTCTCCCAGGTGACGGTAATGACGATATGCAGTTCGGGCATACAGGTGATGCGCATGGATAGCACTCCGGCAAGGTGAAACACCTTGCTATGGCAGCAGTGTAACCGGTTTCGGAAGGGTTGTCAAATTTGGATAGAACTAATGGGACGTATAAGACTTATGCTCAAGTGATGCTGGTCGGCACCTGTTTTTCCCCGGCGCGCGGTTTGAAGGCGGCGCGGCGGGGTTCCAGACCGAAGTTTTCGATGGCGTTGTCGCGCAGCAGCATCTTTCCCACTTCCAGCGCGTAGTCTTCGCTGAAGCGGCCTTCCTCGACCTTATCGCAGAGCACGCGGGCGATCTCGCGGCGGGCGATTTGCGCGTGGCCGTAGCTGCCTTCAACGAGGATGAAGTCGCCGCCGAAGCCGTGGATTTTGTTCGCCGGCACGGTGTCCAGCATGTCGGACAGCGCGCGGCGGCCGGCGGCGGGGTCGATGATCCACATCCAGCAGAAATCCACCGTCACGTTGGGGAAGTTCTTGGCCAGCGCCGCCAGCTCCTCCTGATACGGGTAGGAGATATGGTAGATGTCGAACGGCGTTTGCGGGTATTTCATGAACAGGTTGGCGAGCAGCGCGGCTCCACGGTGTCGTCGGCGAAATCCTCGATGCCATACAGGTCGTGGAGGGCGATGCGCAGGCACTCGCAATACGCCGTGTTCCATGCTTTGCGATACCACGGCTTCAGCAGTGCCCAACGCT
>Ga0315284_10005174_pt1 | contig 18530 bp, 16 predicted proteins | sample YL17G09_16_MG_FD_203696 | JGI IMG/M metagenome (GOLD analysis project Ga0315284, IMG submission 203696) | Sediment microbial communities from Yellowstone Lake, YNP, Wyoming, USA - YL17G09_16 | ecosystem: Environmental > Aquatic > Freshwater > Lake > Sediment | place: USA: Wyoming | collected...
GTGGCTCACGAACGCCAAGAGGGCGAGGAGGGTGAGGTGCTGGCCATCTTCCCGCCGCCCATCATCCTGACGGCGTCCACGGCCGAGCTTCAGGACTTCGTTTTGAAGGCTGGGGATAAGCTTTTCACCGAGGATATGGGCGAGCTCCATCGGAAGCGTCCGTCTGCGCCCAAAGCCAAGCCATCCCTACGCAGAAGTCACCGGCCCAAGTAGCCCACGGCTCTAGCGGCGCGATCGAGCATTGAAAGCGGAAGGCGCGAAGCCCCGAATTCCCATGTCCTCGCTTGCACGCCTGTCCGCGGTCCCGTCGGGGGCTGGTCGGGGACTCTCGATCCGGGGATGCGTGGGATTTGGAGACCTCCGCACAGCACTGCCGCGCATTGTACGGAAGGGGTTGTGCATCCGCGCGGCGGGGGCAATCGGGATTCGGGCAACTTAGAGGAGAAAACCGCGCTCCGACGGAAGAAACATCCGTCGTTTCCATTCAGGTGCCTGGAACCCATGACCGGCTCACAATGCACGAATTTGAAACGCCGCGCCGATATGGAGGAACTCCGGTTGCAGGAGTTCTTCCTCCAAGTGCATATCACCAACCGCTGCAATCTCCGCTGCGTCCACTGCTATGGCAGTGCACAGGAGCCGCGCGATTTGTCTCTGGATGAGTTCCGCCGTGTGACGGAGCAGTTGATATCGCTTACACAGTTGCTGGCTCCACAGCGCCGCTGGATTCAGCTCACGGGCGGTGAGCCGCTGCTTAATCCCGGCTTCCAGCGCATGATGGAGTTCGCCGTGGAGCATGTGGGCTCGGTTAGACTCCTCAGCAACGGATTTTCCATTGACCAATCCGCGGCCACCAGGTTCGCGGAACTGCGTGTGTCCGTGCAGCTCTCCTTCGATGGTTTGAGGGAGAACCACGACCGCTGGCGTGGTGACGGAGCATTCGACGCCGCGTTGAGGGCAGCGGAGATTCTACGCTCCGCCGGCGTCCGAGTAGTTGCCCGGATGACGGTTTCCAGGGCGAATCAGGACGACATCCTGCCCCTCTGCGATCTCCTACGCGAACGCACTGACCTTTTCAGCGTCGCGCGCGTGGTGCCGATTGGCGACTGCGAAGCCGGTGCGCAGCCGGATGTCGAAGTCTATCGCCGTGCGCTGTACGGTCTCTACGGCCGCCGATTGGAGGGCGAGAGAATCAGCCTGAGAGAGCCGTTCTTCGGGCCGATAATCGCGGTGGACCAGCCCGACACGCGCTTTGAAGGCTGCAGCGCGGGACGAACGGGACTGACGGTGTTGGAGAACGGGGATGTCCTTCCGTGCCGCCGTTTGCCCATAGTGCTGGGTAACGTTCTAACCGATGATCTAGCAGGCATATACTTCGGCCATCCGCTGCTGAGGGCGCTGCGAGAGCGCAACCTTGATGGACGGTGCGGCGTATGTGAAGACAAGCGCCGGTGCGGCGGGGCCAGGTGCATAGCTAATGCCTTGAACGGGAATCCTTTGTCGGAAGATCCCGGCTGCATATTTCATGTGTCACGGAGGGAAGAACCATGAACAGTCTGCCGAAGGCCGAAGAGGTCCGGCTGCCGGAGCAGCTATACCTTATGCTCACCGACCCCGAAGCCGGAGATCCTAGACCGAGATGGAGAGAACGCATCAAGCGGTTGCTGGCGACCAGCATCCTCTGGGAGTTGATGGAGGAAGGCGTCCTCGGCATTGATGCTGACACTGGAAGGTTGGTCGTGCTGAGAGATGTTGACGTCGGCCTAATCTATATGTGGCGTACGCTGATTGAGGTACGGATGCATTCGCCCGTCACCCCGGCCAGAGCAGCGGTCGAAGTCGCTGCCGCGCTCCATCCAATCTGGCGGACAATCGGCGAAGGGATGGCGCACGAAGGCCTCTTGCACGAAGATATCCAGAACCGACTCCTGCTTTTCCACCGCAAAGTGCTGTTCCAGATGAGCGAAGCTCGAAAGGATGAGATCGAGCTGGAACGTGATATGCGTGAAGCGTTGCGGGCGCTCGGTGATTCGCACGACGAGGACGTGATCGCCTCTCACCGGCGACTCGTGGCGAGGATCGTATTGCTGGACAACTTCGGGATGCTGAAGCAGTTGGTGGGTTCTGATGTCTACGAGCGCGCATCCTCGCATATAATTGCGCTGAAAACGCACCTGCGGGACATCCTGCAAGCGCCTCCGAAGCGTAGGGAAACCGGCACCACGGATGACAGTCTCCCCTCCACCTACGACGGCGATGGAGGCGACGGAGGGCTCTGGTTGCTTGACTATTCCGGCGGCACCGGCATATCTGACGCTTGCGGCGATGCGGGATCGGACTTCGGCGGGGGTGAGAGTGGCGGGGCCGATGCAAGCGGCGACTTCGGCGGGGGCGAGAGTGGCGGGGCCGGTGCGAGCGGCGACTTCGGCGGTGACAGTGGGGGCGGCGGTGACAGTGGCGGCGGCGGTGACGGTGGCTGTGGCGGCTGCGGCGGTTGCGGGGGCGGTTAGTGGCCGAACTCCGGAATCACATTATTCTCTGTGGCCTGGGCCATATCGGATCGCGGATATTGGAGGTCCTGGCTGGCCAATCCGTCGCGGTGATAACACTGGCCTGTGACGACAAAGCCAGGCAACTCGCCGATAGTATCTGCGCGGTGGTCATCGAGGCCGACGCACGTGACCGACGGATCCTCGAAGATGCCGGAGTAAGGAACGCTGTTGCCCTTATCGCGGTGACGGACAGCGATCAAGCGAATCTTGAGATTGCACTGGATGCGCTCGAGCTCAATCCCAATCTGCGCGTGGTCATCAGGACCTTCGACCAGAGTTTCGCCAGAAAGATCGAGCAGGCATTCGGCGTGCGGCAAGCGATAAGCACATCCGCCATTGCGGCGCAGCGGTTCACCGCGGCCGCGGCCGGTGAGCGAGTGGTCGGAATCATAGATGTGGAAGGCCGTCCGCTCAAGTTCTGCCGCGATTGCCCGGATACTACGCAAGAAAGGGAAGGCAGGGCTTTCCTGTCACTGGCGGGCAAAATACTCACTGTGTCCCGAACATCCCAAGGTCCCGGTCTGGTAATCGCGTTTGGACCGGATTGTCGGCGGCACTGCGAGGAGGCTGCCGCCCGCGCCCTAAAACCTGGCGCTGGTCATCCGGCGGCACAGCAGATCCGTTTCCCTTTTCGATACTATTGGAGACGCGTCTCCGGCGTGTCCCGATGGCTGATGCTGGGCTTTCTGTGCGTATTTGGCGCGAGTGTATGTGTTTTCCACAAATGGTTTGATCTCAGCCTGGCGGACGCGGTTTATTTCACCGTCACCGTGATGACCACAACAGGATTCGGCGACATAAGCTTGCTGGGAGCACCGGCGCCGCTGAAGATCTACGGCGCGTTTGTGATGCTCGCAGGGGCTGCGATTCTGGCGACGCTATACGCGGTTATCGCCGACCTGGTTCTGTCTTCCAGGCTTGAGCAGATGCTTGGCCGCCGACCACATCGCATGCGGAATCACGTTATCGTAGTAGGGCTTGGGAATGTCGGCTACCGAGTGGTCGAGGCGTTGGCTCGAATGGATGAGCGGGTTATCGCGATCGAGCTCTGTCCGGAAGGCAGATTTGTCGAGGACGTTCGCAGAGACGCTTCCGTGGTGATCGGGGATGCCCGACGTGAGCGCAGCCTCTTGGCCGCAAATGTCAGCCGGGCGAAGTGCATCGCTGTTCTGACCGACGAGGATCTCTTGAACCTTGAGATAGGCCTTCTGGCTCGTGAGATGAATCCCGACATTCGTGTAGTGCTCCGCACGTATGACCGGGATCTGGCCGCCAAATTCAGGAATGCCCTGCAGATTGACTGTGTGCTCAGCACTTCAGAATTGGCAGCGCCCGCGTTTGCCGACGCCATCCTCGACACCGAGGTGATCGGATCATTCGAATGGCAGGGGGAGCGGTTTATATTCTCCCGCCGGGGCGCGGCGCTGATGCCGGAAGACGAGACGCCCGTCCTTCACAAACCACCAGGCACGCGGGATTTCGAACTGGTGAAACAAGGCGCGGTTCCCGATGACGGCGAGGTCGTGACGGTCAAGCTGGCGCCGGGCCGGTAGTTACCAGCTTGGGCCGCCAAGTGCGTTGGCCGGAATGCCGCCTAACCCGCCTTCGACCGTTTGATCCGCACCACCGTATCGTGAACGAACTCTGGTACACTCACCACGGCGTAATCGCCACCCGATATTGCCGCCGCTTGCGAGTATTCCCCCGTAACCGGCGAGTAGATCGAGACCGAATAGGACCCCTCGGGCAGATGCAGCACGATCTCTCCGGTGATCGGCTTGCCGCATCCCTTTTCCTCCATCTCGCGCGAGTCCGCCAGATAGACGCAGTAATCCTTGCCATCTACCCCGAGAACCGATTCCAATGTGTGTGGCGGAACGCTCTTGACCAGCCCGGTCAAGGGTCGCGCATTGGCCAGATCCGCCGAGTGTATGAACTCCGAAAGGTGCTTGAACCACTTCCGCACGCAACGTTGAGATTCGGAAGAGCCGGTTTCGCTGCCGGGCAGAATCGAGAACTCGATGAAGTCATAGTGGCAGCCACAGAAGAGCGTCGTCCAGGCGCGCTTGCGTTGGATCGTCCAGCCCTCGGCATCCTTGAATACGTTGGCGACGTTGTCTTCGTCCAGGTTCAGCGGCTTCGGCTCGCGCTGTGTCGCCAGGCAGAAGTCCCGGACGGCGCGAAGCTTGAGCTGTTTGGACTCGAACGCACCCATATCGTAGGTTTTCTCCGCGTACCGCATGCCCGGCAGTGGGTGAACGTTGACTATGTCAACCGGAAAGCTTCGGAACGATCCGCCGGGTGACTGCCTCCAGTCCGGGTATGCCAGGGCTTCCTGCCCCGCGATCAGATGCTTGTTGGGCAGTTTCGACTCGGCCTGACGGATGACCTCGGCCACAGACCTCTGCCATTGGTCCACTTCGTCAAGCGAGGGATTCTGTTCGTCGCCCGGCGCGTAGCCTGCCGCTTCGTTACAGATTTCGTAGAAAATATTATCGTACTTGTTCGTTTCCTCAACTATCTTACGCGCGAAATCCGTCTGCCTATCCAAAAGCTTCGAGTGACGCGAAGTCGTATATTGCTGCCACTTGATCTCCTCGACATTATTGATGTTGTTCGGTTTGTTGAGGGGATTGAGCGCCCAAATCCGGTCGTTGTAGGTGTTGCTGAACAGGACTACCTCCACAACGATCCCAAGTTCCGATGCGCGTCCGATGAACCTGTGCAGCCGTTCGAAGAACCCCGGGTTCCAGCGGTCGAGGTCGAACATCGGCAGGCCATCTGTTGCCGTCCCAGGCCCGGGTCTCTGATACGGGGCCACGTAGTCCTCCGGCGGAGGTTTCAGCGCGGACATCGGATTCTTGGGTGTCTCAATCTCGCGATACAACATGAACTCGCGGGTGAGCGTCATACGCTTGTCCGCCATATCGGCCAGATATCGCTCGAAGTCGAACTTACGATTCAGGATAGCCCCATAGTGCTCCGTGGCGGTCACGAACACCAGTGGCTTGCCTCTGAATTCAAAGCATTTTGGATTCTTCGGATGTATACGAATCGGTGTGTATTGCTGCATCTCTTGCCTTCTCTAGTCGGCCAAACGAGTTGACCGGAATCCCATTTTTGTTTAGGCAAGTGGCGGCGGTTGTCCTTGTTTTCTCGCGCCCGACGAGACATCGTGCAACGATTCCTTAAACCCCTTAAGGCCGTTTTTGCATGTTTCGCTAAATTTCGAGCAAATGCAGGAGGAAATGTCGGAATGGCCGGCTAAAAGATAGATATAATGGTTGGGAGATGCCGAGCCCGGCGCGGGAGGGTTTACCGTTAGCTCACGGCATCCCTATATGCCACTATCGTTTTTTTGCAGCTTGTTGGAGGATCCGGATGTACTGGAATAAGGAAGCCGAATGCATGGATCGCGCGCAACTGCGCGACCTGCAGGGGCAAAGGCTTCGACAGACCGTTCGGCACGCATACGAAAACGTGCCTACATACAAGAAGAAGCTTGATGATGCCGGGGTGGCGCCCGACGACATCAGGACGATTGATGACATCACCAAGCTGCCTTTCACCGTAAAGGACGACTTTCGAGAGAATTATCCGTTCGGCATGTTCGCTGTCCCGCTGGATCAGGTGGTTCGCATTCATACCAGTTCGGGCACGACCGGAAAGCAAACGGTAGTCGGATACACACGGAACGACATTGGCGTCTGGGCCGAGGCGATGGCGCGAACCCTTGGCGGCGGCTGCACGCACAAGGACGACATAGTCCAGGTCGCTTATGGCTATGGGCTGTTCACCGGCGGGCTGGGAGCGCATTATGGAGCGGAGAAAATCGGCGCATTGGTGATCCCGATGTCGGGCGGGAACACAAAGCGACAAATTCAAGTGATGCAGGACTTCGGCAGCACCGCGCTCTGCTGCACGCCATCATACGGTGTCCTGTTGGGCGAAGCAATTGCGGAAGCCGGGATAGACGCGAAGGCCATGCCGCTGAGAGTTGGCTTCTTCGGCGCGGAACCGTGGTCGGAGAGTATGCGCAAGGAGATCGAAGCCAAGTTGGCGATTGACGCGCTGGACATATACGGCCTTACCGAAGTGACCGGCCCCGGCGTCGGATATGAGTGCCTCGAGAAGGCCGGTTTGCACATAACCGAGGATCACTTCTACCCGGAAGTCATCAACCCGGCGACCGGCGAGCCGGTTCCGCCTGGAGAGCGCGGTGAAGTGGTTTTCACGACGCTGACAAAGGAGGCGCTGCCGCTCATACGCTATCGCACGCGGGACATCGCCGTGATGAACGATGAACCTTGCGCGTGCGGGCGGACATGCAGACGGATGACGCGAGTGCTGGGCCGCACGGACGATATGTTGATCATCCGAGGCGTGAACGTCTTCCCATCGCAGATCGAAGCCGTCTTGATGGAAGCCGAGGGCACCGAGCCTCATTACCTGATCGTTGTAGATCGGCGGCCGGGCAAAATGGACGAGATGGAAGTCTGGGTGGAAGTCTCGTCGGAAGTCTTCTCGGATGAGGTCAAAGGTCTGGAGTCCCTGCAGCGTAAGATCATGACGGAGCTCGAGAGCACGCTCGGCATATCGCTTAAGATTAGGCTGGTGGAGCCGAAGACGATAGCGCGCAGCGAAGGAAAAGCCAAGAGAGTAGTGGACAGGAGGGACTTGGGTCAATGAGAGTTAACCAGATTTCGGTCTTTCTTGAGAATAAATCGGGCAGGCTGGCGGACGTGACGCGGACGCTGGCGGAGAACGGGATAAACATCCGCGCGCTCTGCATCGCGGACACAATTGACTACGGCCTGTTGAGGCTGATCGTCAACGATCCCGACAAGACAAGGGAAGTCCTGCACAAAGCGGGCTTCACGGTGACGCAGACGCCCGTTCTGGCGCTGGAGATTCCTGACAGGCCGGGCGGACTGGCGGAGATCATCCGAATCCTGGCGGAAAAGGAGATTAATGTCGAGTACATCTATGCTTTCGTCGGGAAATCCGGCGAAAACGCGGTTGTGATCTTCCGCGTCGAGCGGATTGACGACGCCATTCAGACGCTGCAACAAGGTGGCGCGAAAATTCTGAGCGGGGAGCAGGTTTATTCAATCTAGGGCAATCGGCGGCTGTTGGCCGATGCACATAACCCGATCTTGGCAGTTGGCCGGGAGCGGGGCAATCTAATGGGGTTCAGGCAATTGATGTGGCAGGTGGACCGCCCCCCAACCCCTCCTAAGAGGAGGGGGGATCTAACTCCCTCTCCCTTTGGGGGAGGGTTGGGGAGGGGTCTCCGGAGTGTCAGGTCATTACCCGGAACTCACTAGGCAGTTACAACAGGAACAAGGAGGACGAACCAGTTATGAAGAGAGCACTCATTGTTCTCGGGGCGGCGGCTCTGTTGGCCGTTGCCTGGACGTCGGCTTATGGCGCTGAGACGTATAAAATTGGCGCCATCTTCTCGATCACCGGGGCGAACGCGCCACTGGGTGTCCCTGAAAAGGACACGGTCGAGATGATCGTTGAACAGATCAACAAAACCGGCGGGATCAACGGCCACAAGCTCGAAGCGATCGTCATGGACGATGCCGGCGACGAGACGAAGGCCAATCTCGCGGCGAAGAAGTTGATCGAAAGCGACAAGGTTTGTGCGATTGTCGGGCCGAGCCTGACGGGGACTTCACTCGCGGTGGCGGCTGGAGCCCAGGCGGCTCGTATTCCGTTGATCTCGTGCGCGGCGGGCGCGGTCATTGTTACGCCGACCAAGCCATACGTATTCAAGACCGCCCAGAGCGACATCCACGCGGTGGCGAAAGTCCTTGACTATCTGAAAGCTCACGATCTCACGAGAGTCGCTTTCCTGAACGTAACTAACGCTTTTGGCAAAAGCGGCAAAGACCAGATGCAGAAACAATCGCCTAGAGCGGGGATCAGGGTCATAGCCTGGGACGAGTTCGGCGACAAAGACACAAACATGACCGCGCAGCTCACCCGCATTAGGGGCAAGAACCCTCAAGCCGTGGTGTGCTGGGGAACAAATCCCGGACCGGCGCTCGTCGCGAGGGATATGAAGGCGCTAAAGATGAAGACGCCCTTGATTATGAGCCACGGAATAGCGAACAAGAAGTTCATCGAGCTGGCCGGCGACGCGGCTGATGGCGTGATCTTCCCCGCTGGCAGGCTCATAGTAGTAAACGAGATCGCCAGAAACGAACCTCAGCGCAAGGCATTGCTCGGGTACGCTGCCGCTTTCAAAAAGAAGTATGGTCGCGACCCCGATACCTTCGGTGGGCATGCCTGGGATGCCGTGATGCTCGTGGTTCGGGCTATGAGGAAAGTGGGCGACGACCCCGCAAAGATACGAGATGAAGTCGAAAAGACGCGCCTGGTGGGAATCAGCGGAGTTTTCGCATTCTCGCCTACTGACCACAACGGTCTGGGCAAAGACGCCTTCGTTATGGTGCAGATCAAGAACGGCAAGTGGAAAATGCTCACGTAGGGCGTGGCGGAGGGTTTACCGGCTGAGTGGATCTCGCTAGTCAATTGCTGCAATACCTGTTCGCCGGAATAACGGCGGGCAGCATATATGCGATAATTGCCCTGGGGTTCACTGTCGTCTACAATTGCACAGAGGTTATAAACTTCGCTCAGGGCGAGTTCGTCATGTTGGGGGCAATGGTTGCAGCGTGGTCAATAATCACGCTGCACCTGCCCCTTCCTATTGCGTTTCTCCTCGCGGTGGCCGTCACGAGCGTGGTCGGGATCGGCCTGGGGTGCGTCGTCATACCCCCGCTCAAACGCGCTTCAGTCGTGACGCTTATAATCATAACCATAGGCGGCTCCATTCTGTTCCGCGGCCTTGCGATGCTGATCTTGGGCCAGGACGCCCTCCCGATGCCCCAGTTTTCCGAAGGTTCGGTCATGGTGGCCAATGCGGTCATAATGCCCCAAAGCCTGTGGATTCTCGGCGTCGGATTGGCCTGTGTTGTGCTGCTTAGGCTTTTCTATGACAAGACGATGGTGGGCCGGGCGATGCGCGCAACGGCGTGCTCCAAAGAAGGCGCGCTGACCGTCGGGATCAACATCAACCGAATGGTGGTCATCTCCTTCGCCCTTGCCGGGGCCATTGGGGCCGTCGCCGGAGTGATCGTCGCTCCGATCTCCCTGGCTTCTTTTGACATGGGCACAATGCTCGGCCTCAAGGGCTTCTGCGCCGCCATCTTCGGCGGGCTGGGCAATTTCGGCGGTGGCATCCTGGCCGGGCTGATGCTTGGAATCATCGAGTCCTTCGGCGCGGGTTACATATCGAGCCAGTATAAGGACGCGATAGCGTTCGTGCTGCTCTTGGGGATACTGTTCTTCCGGCCACAGGGGGTGCTGTCGGGGAGGAAACGCGAATGAGCGCCAGAGAGTCGCCCGCATCTCCAACATCGGAAGCTTTGGCACAGGTTGAGAAGGGGCATCTGGATCGCCGCGTGCTGGGCCTGAGCAGGCCGACCTGGCCGTTTGTCCTGGCTTTGGCGGTGGCGATGGCCATCCTGCCTTTTTGCTTTAATAATACCTACTACATCACAGTGCTGATCTTCATCGGGATCAATACTATAACGGCCGTGGGACTGAACCTCCTGATGGGCTACGCGGGCCAGGTGTCGCTCGGCCACGCCGCGTTCGTTGGGTTAGGGGCCTATACTTCGGCGATCCTGTCCACAAAGCTGGGGCTGCCGCTCTGGGCGACGATCCCAGCGGCGGTCGCGCTGACGTCGCTGATCGCGTACCTGGTCGGAATGCCGACTCTTCGCCTCCAGGGACACTACCTGGCGATGGCAACACTGGGATTTGGCATCATAGCTTACATCGTTTTCAAGCAATGGGATCTGGTAACGAGCGGCACATCGGGGATCGTGGACGTGCCGCCGCTGTCGCCTTTTGGCAGAACCTATGCCGAGACGCCGCGGCTCTTCGACTTGCAGACCTACTATATCGTCTGGGCCGCGGCCTGTCTGCTGCTGGTTTTGTCGGCCAATATTGTGGACTCGCGAGTCGGCAGGGCTTTTCGGGCCGTTCATGGTAGCGAGGTCGCCGCGTCAACTCTCGGCGTCAACGTCTCAGGTTTCAAGATACAAGTTTTTGTGTTGAGCGCCGCATACGCGGCGCTGGCGGGATGTTTGTACGCCCACTACGTCAAGTTCGTGAATCCGGAGCCGTTTCGGTTCACGTTCTCGATAGAGCTGGTGGTGATGGTAGTCATCGGCGGCATGGCCAGCGTATGGGGAGCGGTAGTCGGCGCGGGGACGATAACGATCCTGAGCGAACTGCTGCGCAGCGTCGGCGACTACGACGTGATCGCGTTCGGCGTGATCCTGATGGTCATAATGACGTTCATGCCGCAGGGACTCACGCGGGCGGCGTCCGACTTGCTTCAGGCGATCCTTCGCGGAAGGAGGAACCGCTAAGAAGTGAATCAGGAGTCGCCAATTCTACTCGATGTCAACTCGGTGACGAAGGTCTTTGGCGGACTGGTGGCCGTTGACAATCTGAGCTTCGCGGTGCCGAGCGGAGAGCATATCAAGTCTATAATCGGGCCAAATGGAGCGGGAAAGACAACGGTCTTGAACATGATTGCCGGCGTACTGAAGCCGACGTCCGGCAGGATAGAGTTTGAGGGAATGCCGACTTCGGGTCTGGAAACGCACGAAATCGCTAGGCTTGGCATTGCGCGCACATTTCAGAACGTGATGCTCTTTCCGAATATGACGGCGCTGGAAAACGTAATGGTCGGATGCCACTCGCGAAGCGTCGAAGGATTGTTGAGTGCTGCGTTCAGGATGCCTTCGCAGAAGCGAGAGGAGCGTTCGATTGTGGAGCGGGCGCTTGCGAAACTCGAGCTGGTCGGATTGGCTGACAATGCCGCGGAAGCCGCAACCAGCCTGCCATTCGGCAAGCAGAGGCTGCTGGAAATCGCCAGAGGACTGGCGAGCGAGCCGAAGCTGCTGCTGCTCGACGAGCCGGCTTCGGGCCTGAGCGCGCGAGAAGTCGTCAGTATGGCCGAGGTATTAGCTAAGATCGGCAATGAAGGCGTCACGGTTGTGCTGGTGGATCACGACATGCAGTTTGTGATGGACATATCGGACGAGGTAGTTGTGATGGATCAAGGTAGGAAGATTGCCGAGGGGCCGCCGATGAAGGTGCAAAACAATCCCCACGTGATCGCCGCCTACTTGGGTGAGGAGGACTGACCGGTGCTGACATTGCGGAGCGTGGTGTCCGGATACGGCGGGATTGTAGCCTTGAAGGGCGTCTCGCTGCACGTCGCTCCGGGCGAAATTGTGGCGCTGGTCGGCGCGAACGGCGCGGGCAAGACCACGATCCTGAACACCATTTTCGGGATGCTTCGCCCGCGCTCCGGTTCGGTTATATTCCAAGGCACGGACATATCCGGCTATCCGCCCGAACACGCGGTTCAGCTCGGCATAGCTCACGTGCCGCAGGGGCGGCAGTTGTTCTGGACGATGACGGTGCTGGAGAATCTTCTGCTGGGCACTTACCGTCGGACGCGCTCCGAGAAGAAGCGTGAAACGGCGAACGACCTCGACCGGGTCTACGGGATATTTCCCATATTGAAGGAGCGCGGAAAGCAGCTCGCGGGCACTCTCAGCGGCGGCGAGCAGCAGATGCTCGCCGTGGCGAGAGCTTTGATGAGCCGCCCTAAGCTGCTGCTGCTGGACGAGCCTTCGATGGGTCTCGCACCGTTGGTGAGCAAGCAGATATTCAAAGTTATAGCCAATCTGCGCAAGCAAGGAACAACGATGCTTCTGGTTGAGCAAAACGCGAAGGCCGCGTTCTCGATAGCCCAGCGGGGTTACGTGCTGGAGACGGGCAGCCTCGTGCTTGAAGGAACCGCCGGCGAGTTGGCTCATAATACAGAGATACAACGAGCGTATCTTGGCAAAGGATACAAGCAGGTCTTTGAGGAAGAAGGCTTGGATTAGCTATGCCGATCTGGAACAAAACAGCTGAAACAATATCGCGAGCCGAGCTTGAGCAGGTGCAGTTGGAACGGCTCCAGGCCGTGGTCAACAGAGTGTACCGCAACGTGCGTTTCTATCGCCGCAAGTTCGATCAGCTCGGCATCGCTCCGGAAGATGTGTTCGAGCTTTCGGACATTAGGAAACTGCCGCTTACCACGAAAGGCGACCTGCGTGACAGCTATCCCTATGAGATGTTCGCTGTCGCGCTTAGAAACGTGGTGCGGATTCATTCCTCACAGGGCACGACGGGCAAGCCCACGGTATGCGGTTACACGAAGAACGACCTGCGGATGTGGAGCGAGCTGGTGGCGCGGGTGCTGTCCGCGGGCGGCGTTACCAAGGACGATGTGGTGCAGATCTCGTTCGGCTACGGGCTATTCACCGGCGGCTTCGGCCTGCACTACGGAGCGGAGCGGATTGGCGCTTCGGTCGTCCCAGTTTCCACCGACGATGCCGAACGGCAGATACAAATACTTCAGGATTTCAGAATTACCGCGCTTATAGGCACACCTTCCTATGCCCTTTACATCGCCGAGCGGATGGAGGAAATGGGCGTCAGCCCCGCCAGCCTGTCGCTCCGCGTGGGGCTATTTGGCTCCGAGCCTTGGTCCGAGAGTATGCGCAAGGAGATCGAAACGCGCCTGAACATCAGCGCGACCGACAACTACAGCATCAGCGAGATCATCGGGCCGGGCGTTTCCGGCGAGTGCGAGTTGAAGAACGGCCTGCACCTCAATGAAGACCACTTCATCGCCGAGATCATTGATCCAGAAACCGGCGAGCATCTGGATCACGGCCAAGAAGGCGAGCTGGTGTTGACTACGCTCACCAAAGAGGCGTTCCCGCTAATCCGGTATCGGACAAGGGATATCACGAGGCTGATTCCCGATCAATGCCCGTGCGGGAGGACTTTCGTGCGAATGAGCCGCGTGCACGGGCGGACGGACGATATGCTCATCATCCGCGGGGTGAACGTGTTCCCGTCGCAGATCGAGGCGTGTTTGATCGAAATCGAAGGCGTCGAGCCTCACTACCAGATCATCGTGGAGCGTACCGGCGCGCTGGACGATATGACGCTGCTGGTTGAAGTGTCCGAAGATATTTTCGCCGATCGAATGGTCAAGATGCTCGAGCTTGAGGAAAGGATTCGCTCGAAGATACAGACTGTGGTAGGCTTTACGCCCAGGATAAAGCTCGTCGAACCGAAGTCAATCGAAAGGTCGGTTGGCAAGGCGACACGAGTGATAGACAAGCGCAACCTGTAGGGGCGGACCTGTGTGTCCGTCCCGTTTTGCCGACAAGGAGGTGATGGCAAGGCAGGATTCCAACTGAATACGGATTCGGGGTTTTGAAACTCCAAAGTGGGATACCAACCACGGCCGGCGCGACAGGGGAAACTTGGACAACCGGTCGGGCCGGACACGAGCGGCATCCCAAAACCAAAACACTAGGGAGGAAAACTAGATGGCAACCTACAGAAGAATGACCACGATGATCGTGGCGGCGGCGCTGCTCGGCGTTTTCTGCGGAGTCGCGCTTGCGGTGGAGGTGGCTCCCGGCGTTCAGGTGCATGGTTACATGCTCAACCGTTTCTATACAGCGTCGGGTACAAGCGCAGAGTTCCGAATGGAGCGAGTCTCGATCTCCACTATTGCGGCGCTAGCTAATGACAGCAAGGCGTACTTCGAGATGTACTATCAGCCGGGCTTGTCGTCTCTCTCATCTACAGCGGGATCTATCTATATTGAGAGTGCGTATTTCGACACCCCGGTTGGCGAGGGACGACTAAGGATCGGCAAGGGCCGAAGGGTGACGTTCGGCATCACGCCGGAATGGTCGAAGCGGCGAACAACGAACTACGGAATCGTTTCCGAGGCTTTCACGCAGAGTCGAATCCAAGGACTTCAGTATAGTCTGCAGAAGGACGCACTCGACCTCGGAATCTCGCTGCACCAAGGATTCCGGCTGGGCTCCAGGGTGCTCGGGGAGATAGCGGGCGACCCCAGAGCAGTGCATGAAGTGAAGCACTTGTGCTTCAAGGAAGAGACCGGCAACCTCATGGGCCGCAAGATGGAAATAGCGGCCAGGCTTGGCGGAAAGTGGGAAGGCGGATTGAAGGCCGGCGTCTCGTATTCGACTGGTAGGCTGGAAGACGTAGACTTGGCGAACATGACGTCTATAGTGGCCGCCAGCACACTCAACACGGCTGGTGGTCTGGGAACTTCTCTCGTGCCAACCACAGCGACAAACAAGAAGCGGAACGTTTGGGGGCTGGACTTCACGTATGAGCACCCGTCCGGCTTCTTGGCTCAGGGCGAGTACTACGATGCCTCGGTCAGCGCGCTGGACTATAAGGCCTGGAACGCCCTGCTCGGCTATAAGAATCCGCAGGGCTGGATGTTCTTCGCCAGGTACTCCAAGCAGGATATGCCTGCCAGCCGGCTGAGCGCGAACGAGTTCTCTTGGGACAACAAGCAAGTCAGCCTGTCCATCGTGCAGCCGCTCCGCAAGGGCCTCTGGCTGCAGTGGGAATACGAAATCAACTCAGAGAAGCCGCCCGTGGGCATTGACACTAAGAAGAACAACCTGTTCTTCGTTGAACTGTTCACCGGCTTCTAGGTCTCTGCAATTCCGGCCGTCCCAGCCTCAATCCACCGAGGCTGGGCGGCCATCTTCTCCATTCCCCCCGATTCTTTTTTCAAAATACCGCAATTGCTCCGCTTGCGTGCCGGTAAGTTCTGTGCTAATATGAAAGTGTAGATAGCGCAAAGGGTTTCTGCCCTGCTGTGCTCGTGATTGTCGAACCAGTTTTGAGCCGACACTCATAGATTTGGGAGCCTCTCTCGGCGAAGCCAAGTGGTAGTCCCGAGCAATCGGGAAATCGCGCGGCCAGCCGGAAGGCACCCACTGGTTGATACTCGGGTTCAAAAACCCAGTAGGCACACGGCACCGGCGGGGCAGATTTTAATGTACCTCCCTGGGGGAGGTAATTGCAGATTCCAGATTGCATATTGCAGATTGTGGATTCCCCGGGTGAGCCACCGCGTCCCGGCCAATCTGAAATCTGAAATCTGGAATCTGCAATCTCTCACACCTCTGCTATAATGAATCCCAACTACGTTTGAGGTGATTTGCTTGAAGGCTACTCTCGATCCACTGCTTTTCTTCCAGCGGGAGTATGATGGTGTCACTCCTGCTCTTTCGTTCACCGCTGCTAAACCGGAGGAGGCTTACGCCTGGCAGCGCAAGGCCCGGATTCGGCTGAGGCGCTTGCTCGGCGACTTCCCAAAAGTCACCGGCCCGGTGAAGACACGCGTGCTGGAGGAGCGTTCGTTCCCAGGCTATACGCGCACGAAGCTGGAACTCGAACTCAGACCGGGGCTGCTGGCGATCGGCTATTATCTACTTCCCGGCGACCGGGCGAAGCGTGGCCCGGCGGTTCTGGCCGTGCCTGGACACGGCAAATCGGTTGACGATCTGGTGGGCGGCTTGGATGGGGAAGGGCATGTCTACGACTATGCCCTTCAGTGCGCCATGGCCGGCGTGCCGACGCTTGCATTGGAGCAAATGGCGTTTGGATATCGGCGTGACCCGGCAGCAATCGAACAGGCCCCCGATGGCGGCACGTCTTGTCTGATACCCGCTGGAGCGGCCTTGATGTTGGGCCGGACGCTGATTGGATATCGCATTCTCGATGCTCGCCGCGCGCTCGACTGGCTTTCGGCCAGGCCGGAAGTGGACCCGGCGCGCCTCGGGATGACCGGCATCTCCGGCGGCGGACAGATAACCTTCTACACGGGAGCGATGGAAACCAGGCTCAAGGCCGTCTTGGTGTGCGGGTACTTCAACACCTATCTGGATTCGGTGTACTCGATCCACCACTGCCCGGACAACCACATCCCCGGCGTGCTCAAATGGTTCGAGATGCCGGATATCGCCGGCCTGATCGCGCCGAGGTATGCCTTCTTCATGCAGGGGGAGGATGACCCGATCTTCCCGCTGAAAGGCTTCCGCGCCGGAGTGGCAAAGGCGGAGAAGATATACGAGGCGTTCGGCGTGGCGGAACGCCTCGGCTCGCACGTCTACCCCGGCGGCCACGAGTGGAATGGGACTAAAGGTGTGCCGTTCTTTGTGAAGGCGCTGAGGGGCTGACCGGCGGACTACTTTCCTGCTTCCGACGCCGGCGCGGCTTTGCCACAAGCGGGGCAGAACTTCCAGTTCTTGTCCAGCGCCTGGCCGCAAGCGCAACGTGCTGACATATCTCGGGCGCTGACGATGATCGTCTCTCCGGCGCGTTGAACAGTGAAATTGGGCGTGGCCACATACCTGATTGCCTGTTCGATGTCCACCGCTGAAAAAGCGCCTTCAGCGCCGCTGGGTGCGTGAATGAGGACCGGCTCGTTTCTGGCTCTTTGGTCCACGAGAACCTTGGCGCCGGTCTGCTGCCATATTCCGCGTATCGCCTCCTCAGTGGAGGTCATGGGGTCAATCGCTATCACGAATCCCTTGCCGTCGTCGGCCCGTTGGACGTGAACCTTCGACGGTGGAGGCGCTTCGCCGGTCCAGGAGATCAGATAACGCCCATCGTCGCGAGCGTCGGCGGACCAGCTCCCGGCATCCATCAAAATTTGCAGGGCGTCCCCCAGCTTGGCGTTGGTGATGTTCATAGTTGCCGTAGCGCCCTGCGCACTAGGAATATCGGGGCCTGGGCTCGCGGAGTCCATGATGTAATCCTTTTTGGCCGCCTTTAGTAGATCAACGATTGTGTCCTTGATGCTCCCTTGTTCCATGGAGATGTCGAAGGAGTCAGCGCCCTTGGCGGTCACCGTCGCCCATACCGGCGACACGGCCAGGATCACCGATATAGCTATCAGAAAAAACATTCGCATCTAACTACCCTCCTATGGTGCCCAATCCCTAACACCTAACCCCCAACCCCCAATCCCCAACACCTACTCCACCCACTCCTTCAGCTCCGCGCGGCTTAGATCCCGCACAGCGGTTGCCAGGCGTTCGGGGTAGGGCATATTGTTGACCTTGAAGTAAGGCTTGATGTAACGATCAACGAAGCTCAGGCTGGCCAGCGTGGCCTGCGCGATGGATTCGCGGCTGAGGCCGGGCGCCATGTTGCGCAAGTCGGCCAGCACGTCCTGGGGCAAGTCCACCTCCAGGTCGCGAGTTCCCGCCGTGATGCGGTCCGGGGTGTATATGCACCGCAGCATATCCACTACCTGCAGCCGGCCCGTCTGCGCCGAGTCATACCCGTGCCAGATATTGCCGCGCTTTAGTTCACGCACGTTGACCATCCGCTGCATCAGGAACGTGACCACTCGCCGCTGTAGAAAATCCTGCGGCTCGATCTCCTGCGCTTCCTCGTCGCAGCCTATGATGGGCAGCGACGCGGAGTCTCTCTCGAAGAGCATTTCGTAGTTGATTCGCGACGGCGGGTAACTGTAGCGGCCGGAGTAGTAGAAGTGCATATCTACCCGGCGAAACATACTCACATCTTCGAAATGGACGAACACGGTCTTGTCCGCCCATTTGCTCTCGCGGTAAGCAAGCACCGGGCCGATCGCCACGAGAGTCTTGGGCAGGTCGTTGAGAAACTCTTCGATCCGTCGAGTCCCCAAGAGGATATCTAAATCAATATCCGAATATTCGTCGGCCATGCCCGTGGCGAAACTGCCCGAAAGCGCGCACGCAATCACTCTACTGTCCTCAGCCAAGGCGTGCGCCATCCGCGTGAGGAGCTCACGCGCGTCGGCGAATCCACACATGTCAGGTATCAAAACATCCATAAACTAGGCCTTTAGCGGGAACCCCTCTCGCGGAAGATTATATCACAATTACGCCGCCGAGTCAGCCACCGAAGCCGCGAATCGCATCCAGCAGTTCGCTGTCCGGCGGCATTCCGGCCTTTATGTACCGTATTCGCCCCTCGGCATCCACA
>Ga0315284_10005176_pt1 | contig 18529 bp, 15 predicted proteins | sample YL17G09_16_MG_FD_203696 | JGI IMG/M metagenome (GOLD analysis project Ga0315284, IMG submission 203696) | Sediment microbial communities from Yellowstone Lake, YNP, Wyoming, USA - YL17G09_16 | ecosystem: Environmental > Aquatic > Freshwater > Lake > Sediment | place: USA: Wyoming | collected...
TGTCACTCCCGCTTTTGACGCTGCTCGTTACCGGGCAACGTTGGGAGTCAGGCTAGATGGGCGAACGGGAAATCTCCCATCGTCGGGACTCTCACCCGACAAGTCACAGCAGCTAGTGAGGCTGCACAATAGAACAAATAATCCCGCCCTCCAGCCGATCCGGACAGAGCCGAGCGCGTAAGCAAGCGGATAATGTAAAATCTGAGTTTCAAATGGTTTGCAGCGAAACAGACTTCAAATATCCGCTTGCTTACGCGCGCGGCTCTGTTTTCCTGCCAGACCATGTGACCGTGGCCAAATATCAAAAACTATGCGGCATTGGGCTTTAGCCCGCCCATTGGCACACTCCAGTCATTCATTTCCATGCACCTGGGTGCACCCACGGTGCATGGAAGACCGCGGTGAACTTTGGATTTGGTTGCGGCTTCGCCGCGCCGTGTCATTCGCGGCTGTTTTTGCAGTTTCTGAGCGAGTAATTCTCCCGATCGTTATTTGTTGCTTTTCTTGGTCACGTTGGGCGGAGTCGCCGGCTTCTCTTCCTTCTTCGTTACCTTCGGTGGAGCCGCGGCCTTTTCTTCCTTCTTGGCTGCCGGCGGGGTGGACTTTTTGAGTTTTTCCTCGCTGTTCTTGCGCCCCTGCTCCAGGTCCTCCCGCATCTGCTGCTGTTTCTCGTCCGCGTATTTGCCGACGTTGCGCAAGGAGTTCTTGAGGTCGTCGGTCATCTCCCGGAAGCGCTCCGGCGTCCTGATCACATGGGGTGTAATCATGATCAGCAGCTCTGTGCGCTGGCCTGAATGAGAAGTGCGCCCGAAAAGGGCTCCGAGAATCGGGATGTCGGACAGAAGCGGCACGCCGTTGCGAGCATTGCTGTCGCTTTCGCGAATCAAGCCGGCGATGGCGACGCTTTCCCCATCCTTGACGGCCAGAGTCGTTTCCACGTTTGTGGTCGTGAAAGTCGGCCCCAGGGTGGTGTTGGCGCCGGGAGAGCGCAGATCATGGTAGATCTGAAGTGTCACGGTGCCGGAGGCTGAGATTCGGGGCGTGATCTGCAGCGACGTGCCGGTATCGGTATAGTTCACGCCGGTCGTTGCGCCCCCCGCCGCCGATACGTAGCTCATGGCAGGGACAGGGACGGAACCACCGACCTGGATCCGGGCCGGCGTGCCATCGAGGGCAAGAATCGAGGGTGCTTCCAAGATCCTGACCTTGGTTTTCTGCCGCAAGGCGCTCAAGTTCATCAGGATCTCGCGCGAGGCTCCGACAAAGGCGAAGCTCGCTGCTGAAAGCGCGCCGGTAGTACCATCCATGGATCCCGTGGTCAGTTGCTGGTCGGTCGGACGCGCCTGCAAGGTTGCCGACACGCCGAAACTGAGATCATCGGTCAAATCGATTTCGAAGATGCGCGCATCGATGATCACCTGACGCGGCAGCACATCCATGCGCTTGATGGTTTCAAGAAGAAACGCATAGTCTGCCGCACTGCCCTGGATGATAAGAGAATTGTTCAAATCGTCGGAAACGAGTCGGACCGTTCCCTGCAGCCCTGAGAACTGGCCGGCATTCAGCACCATTGCGGACATTCCTACGCCTTGGGAGAGACGCGGCCCTGAGACGCTGTTCTGTCCGCCGAAGACGCCCGCTCCAAAACCATAAGGATTTGCCGCATTATTGCCGAACCCCTGCTGCGTCATGCCCTGCTGCGCACCACCATACCCGGTGTTTCCGCTCATCCCGGTAGTGGATCTCGATGCGCCGGACGTGCTGCTCTGAAACGGGGTGCCGACTCCGCTGCTGCTGCGCCCACCGGCGCCGGTTCCACCCTGAGTTGCGGCACCGGTCCCAGTCTGCTGCGTATTCACCGGGGCGCCGCCTTCTCCGCCGCCAAACAGCATCGAGAGCACCATGGCGATATTGGACGCCGTGCCATTCTCAACCGTATAAATAAAGGTTTGGACACTGCGTCCGGTGGTAGTATCCAGCCTGGTAATCCAGCGTTTCACCTCCTCCAGGGCGCGCTTCGAGTTGGCCATTACCAGAATGGCATTGAGGCGATCAAGCGCGACCAGGCTTACTCCGGTGCTGCCGTCTTTGCCGGCGCTGAAGACCTTCTTCAAATCATCAAGGACATCCGCCGCAACATTGAATTTGATCTCGATCAACTCGAGCAGGTCGGCATCGAGATAGCTGTTGTCTAACAGGTGAACCACTTCCATCAGTTTTTGGACATTGTCCGTGTAGTCGGTAATGATCAGCATGTTCTGCCTGTCGTAAGGCATGATCACCCCGCCTTCCGTCATGAACAGTTTGAGCGGTTCGATGAGGGTCGTGACGGGAACGAATTCCACGCGAATGACGTGCGTGGCCAGCCGGGAAGGCTCGGGAGTTGGAGGCTTCGCGGGAGCCGCTGGAGCGGCTTGGGGCTGGGGAGAGACCTGGCCTGGTGCAAGTGCTGCTTGCGCCGGGGGCGGATTTCCGCCTGGCGGCGTGGCCTGCCCGGTCGGCCCCGCTACCGTGGGCTCCTTCTTGGCCGAGGCCTTCTCCTGATCCGGCTTCGCCGGCGGCAAGGTCTGTAAGATCTCGAGCCCCTCACGCAATCCTTGAGATATGGGCACGATCTTATAGATATTTCCCGCCTTCACCAGAGCGGCATTGTTGTTCTTGAGAACCATGGTGAAGATCGGGAACAGGTCTTGCCTGGAGATGCTCGTGCCTACTGCGCTATGGATGTATACCGTGCCCTTCACGTCAGGATCAATCAGGATCGGGGTAATGTTCAACGTATCGGCAATCTGGTTGATGAAGTCGACCAAGGAGCCGCCGTCGTAGCTGAGGTTGATCTGGTCCGGCAGCAAGGGGGCTCGCTGCACGATGCTCGGAATAGGCGTTGCGGCCGGGTTTTGCGCCGGCGGCGCCGGATTTGCGGTTTGCGTGGGCGGCGCAGTCTTTTGCATATCTTGCAAAAGCTTCTCCAGTGCCTTGCGCCGCTCTTCCGCGGTCTGATCCTGAGACTGCCCGGGCCGACCCGTTGGGGGGGGCGCCTGGGAAGCAGCGCCGGTCAACGTGATGCTGCCGATAACTGCCGAAAGAATAACAATGCAGGTTATCCGTGAATTTTGCGTAAGCGTTCGCACGTGACTTCCTCTTGGTTACAGGGTTGATTACTTTTTCACTGGCGGCGGAGTGGCCGGCACCGTAAATTGGCCGAACGGTGAGTTGATTACGGTCTGGCCCTGGGAGTTGACTCCCTGATTCCAATTCGTTCCCTGGGGTGCCTGGCCGCCTCCTGCTTGTCCCTGGGGCCCAGTCCCGGTGAATCCACGCGCTGCATTGACATTAGCGGCGGGTAGAACCGTACGCTGGGCATTACCGGTTGCCGGAGGCACAGCCGATCCCAGCCTACCCGGCGCAGCAGCCGCCGTACTCACGCGATTTGGCGTAACTACTGTTGCGCCACCGGCAGAACCTGCGCCGAAATTCACGACTCGAGTCGCAAGAATCGGTGTCTTCCCCGATTGCGACGGTTTGGCTGTGTCGTAGAGCGGGATCACTTCGCGGCTCGCGCCGTATTCGAGGACCATGCCGCTCTCAGTAATATCGGTCACCACGAACCCGCGATAGTTGTCGCCGAGCCTCATGGTCTGAGCCTTGCGCGTGCCCTGAGCAGTTGCGCTTGCGGGATCGTTGATCAAAGCCAGCCGCTGGGATCCGGAAATGATGACACCCACCAGGATGGGCTTGATGTCCAGCAATCTGTTTTCCACCGGCGGCGGAGCTTCCGTCTTTTCCTCGCGCTTGCGGGCCTCGGCGAACAGATCCTGCTCGGGAATAACGGCAAAATCCGACTCGGAAAACTTCTTGGCCGGCTGCAGCGCAGGCAGCCCAGCCTCGGCCGCGCCCTTTTTCTTGGCTTGATTTCGGGCGAGGGCATCAAGCCTGTTTCCCTCATTGAAAGCCTTCGTGGCAACATTGAGCTGCCAGCCGAGCAGCCCTGCGGTCAAAAGCAGCATGAGGTTGATGGCAATCCATTTTTTGGTCATATAAGCCTCGTTTCTTTCCGACTCCTATTTTCCGCCTCCAGCCTTTTCTACAGGCTTCGCCGCGGAGGGCGGCGTAGCAACCAGCCCGGCCACCTTAAGCATGGGCCGGATTTCGTCCCGGTTGCGCAGACGCATTCCCTGAATGAAAAGTTCATCGACTTTCAAAAACTTCTCATAGTTCTCAATCGCAGCGATAAACCGCACCAGCTGGTCAAGGCTGCAATTGATGTCCAACTGGACCGCGACTTTCGTCAAATTCTCCGGCAGCTTCTGCTCCGGCAGGATGGTTTTGCGCGAGATCTCCATCTGGAGCGAATCGGCGAGATCCTGCAGCACCTTCTGCAATGCGGGCCCGGCAGCGGCAGGATTATCCCCGGGGAGCAACCGGCCCATGAGCTGGTCCAGCCGTTGCCGGCCCTGGGTGATGCGCGCCTTGATACTCTCCTCCTGACTGATCAGATCTCTCTGCTTTTGGAGCATGCTCTTGTTCGTCTCGACCTGGACAGAAAGATCTTCCGGCAGGAGCAGCGGCACGAGGTAAAACGCGAGTCCAACCAGCGCGATGCCGCCTCCGGCCAACAGAAACCTCTTTTCTCTTGTCGATATCTTCACGGTCTATTTCTCACACTTCGAGGAAAGGGTGAATACGTCTTTGCCTGTCTGCATATTCTTAAATGTCGCCGTTGTCGTAATCACATCTTTCAACAGCGGCGATTGTTCGATTTTGGATATCAGGTCCGAAGAAGAAGCCGGCGGGCTCTGCCCCTGCATCGTGATCGTGCAGTCCTGGTTTCTGAAGAGCGTAAGATAGGTATCACTGGGAAGCAGGCCGGTCAAGGCACGCAGGATCTCGAGATTCTGATCGCGCTTGTTGAGCACTTCCCCGACCGAGGAGACCCGCTTTTCGATGTCAACCATCTCAATGCGCAATTTTCTGACGCGATTGGTAGATGCATCCAACGCTTTGATCTCCTGATCCAGTTTGCCGATCAGAACTTTCTGCTGAATCATCTGGCGGAAGCCGAACCCGGCCAGAATGAAGGCTAAGCATAAACCGAGAATGATGGTGGGAATATATGCCCAGCGCTTCTGCCGCAAGCGCTGGTCGCTGGGCAACAGGTTCAATTTCATGGATAGCCCGCGGGCAATCCCCGCATAGGCCAGCCCCAACGAAGTGATGGCCTCTTTGAGCTGCGACCGGTTTTGAGGCGACATCTGGAAGCGCAAACGGGAACCCATCAGCTCACAACCGGGCATCTCCTCCCCCAGCTCTTCGAGCGCAGTCTCGGATTCCTCTCCGGCCAGGATAATGCCTTCGATGGTCTCCTCGGGATCCAAACGCACCTTCCCGACCGCGATCTCTATCTCGTTCAGCAGGAGCTGCTTCGCCGAACACTCACCGGGCCGGGCAGATTCCCTGCCATAGACGAGCGCTCCGCCGCGCAGGACAACGAGTTCCATTCCATCATGCTTCAAATCTGCCAGCAGGAAGGTCTTGTCCTTGCCGCCGTCGAGGGCGCCCAGCAGCATGTTGGCCAGCGCCACGGAGCCGGCCGTGACCATGGAAGGACGAACGCCGAGCTGGTTCAATACCTGCAGGTGAGCATCCAAACTGGATTTCCGGATCATGACCACCAGCACCTGCAACTTTTTGTCGGCCTTTGCATTTTTGATCAGTGCAAAATCGTAATACAGCTTCTCTTCCTCCGTCGGCTCGAAGGATTGCACCTGATAGGCCATGACCTGCTTGAGGTTGTCTTCCACCTCCCTGGGCAGATCGAGATAGCGCAGAATGACGTCCTTGCGGGGGATGCCCAGCACGATGTTGTCCCGGCTGACCTTTTCCCCTTTGAAGAAACCGTCAATTTCGTGCCGCACCTGCTCCGGCTCGCGCTGACGGTAACCGGCGATGCGAACGTATTTCGTGAACACACCCCCGGTAAAGTTCCTTTTTAGACAGGAGATGAGCAAATCCTCTCCCCTGATTTCAATCCCCACGCCGGCTTTTAGATAGAACACTTTTCAGCCTTACCAGTTCGGAACGTTTTCGTTCCAATAAAGGGTCGTATATTTCTCCTGCGACCCGGGATTATTGATCCGTACGACGGTACGGATAACCCTGCGCGCTTTCGAATTCAGCCTGTGAGCCGATGCATTCAGCGTAAAAATCGCCGTTCGCGTCCATGAGATGTATTGGAGAATCGCCGGTCCCGGATTGGGTACGATTTCTCTGTTGATCTCATCCCAGCTGGCAAACGGTTTACTCTGTCGACGCTCGAAAATCGCCTGTGCCGCCCCAGGGGGCATGCCGGGAATCGACAGCAGCACCGGCAACGGCGCGCTGTTGACATTGATACGTTGCCCGGAGGAATAGACGGTCAAATACTTCGAAAGGCCGTATCGGTTGACGATCTGGCCATCGGGCATTTTTTCCCGTTTCCCGTAGTAGTATTCCGGAGTCACACCGCGTATCAGCAGAAGTTCCTCTACGGCTTTCATTCGGCCGCCGTCCGGCCAGATTGAATACGAGGGCAACAGCGATTGGTAATAGTCGTCCTTGGCGCCGTTGGGCCGGGCAATGGGCCCTGGAGTGCGCCAGTCCAGAATGGAATCCACGATGATGGAGGCATCGGGTTCGCTGATGCCAATCACCTGAACCAGGTTTCTGAGTTGATCTTCTCTCAAGGTAATCAGGCTGATCTTCCCAGACTCGTCCTGGATGTCCACCTCGTACTCCCCGTCGCCAAACTGTCCCGTGACTTTGCCCATGTCGATGGGATCGGGCTGCGCCTCGAGGCTGGGCAGACCCGTCCGCGGAGTCATGTAGATCTTTTGATAGAGCTGATAGGTGGTCATGGCGATGCCGGCACGGGCGATATAATAGGCATCCACAAGATCGCGAGAGTTACGTGCCGTGGCCACCTCGACAAAAGTTTCGCGCGAGAAGCTGAGGGCGATGACCGAGAGAATGGTAAGGATCCAGAGCAGTGCAATCAGAATGACACCCCGCGCATCCTTCTGCCTGTGGATCATGGGAAGTAGATCTCCCTCTCTCTGTATCGACGGACGGATCATGACGGCCGGCCTCCCCTGCGCCCACTCTGCCGCGGATCAGGATTGCCCTGCCTTCCATTAGGACCGCCAGGCAGTGGATTCATCATGCCTGGTCCGCCCCTGCGGCCGCCCGGCGGCGTGCCGATATCTCCTGGCCTGCCGCGCCCGCCAGGGGGTGGGCCCATGTCTCCGGGACCGCCCCTGCGACCCGGGGGTTGTCCTCGTCCCGTGCGATTGCCCTGGGGAGGCATCATGCCCGCGGGGCCGCCGCGGCGGCCGTCAAACGGATCCACAAATCCCGGCGGAGAGTTGTCGGGCTCAGCCATAATAGGAATAATCATCTGGCGGCTCTGAATGGCGCCCCTGGCATCGCGCGTGCTGATGGTCATCGAAACCGCGAGCGGCAGGCTCGCTCTTTCCTGCGCATCCCAATCCGTAACCCATTGTGGAGGAAGATCGCTGTTGCCCGGATCATAGTATTCAAAAGAGGCGTCGGCCAGATGATCGAGGATGGTAGTTGCCGGCAAGCCGCTTTCTGCGAAACCGACCGCCAGGGTAGGATCACCGCCGAGGTACATGGTTTCCCGTTGAACCAGGGCATAATCTCCTTCATTGCCGGGCACGACCTCATAGCTGGCCACGGTCAATCCCGGATTGTCGCGGAAGCGCAGCTGCGAGAGAGAAAGGAACTGGACGCTTTTCGCGGTCCCGACAAAAATGGGCGCCTGGCCCGCCCCCGTCTGCAAGTCGAGCGCGGGGATCAGGCCTGATATGGAAGCCATTTGCTTCTGAACCAGGTCGAGCGTCGTCCGGCGGCGCTGGTTCTCATCCATGGATTCGGTGCCGCGCTTCCATGATGCGATGCTGATGCGTAATACCGCCCAAACCGACAGCGCGATCAGCATAATCAGAGTGACCGAGACCAGCATCTCGATAAGGGTAAATCCCTTGGCCGACAGGTTGCGCTGGATATTCACGCGTCTTCTCATCGCGACACCCTGCCCCCTTGCTGCGTTAGCGGCAACGGGCTGATCAGCTTCAATGTCTGCAACTGGTAATCCGGCCGTACGGAATTCGGCCCCATGACAACGACAACATAGGAGAGCAGCTTCGGCGCCAACGCCTGGATCTGCTGCGACGCAGGCATCACCGAGGGCAGGGGCGGCACATCCACTTCACTGACTTGCACTGACCAGCGCGTGCCGTCCTCCATGACGTCCTGCAGCGAGGTCGCTCCCTGAACGGCATCGTTGAGCAACACGTTTTCCATGACCGTCTGCGCATCTTCGATCAGCCTCGTGTTCACTCTTACCTTGCGGATGTTGCCCAGCGATCCCGAGATCAGAGACATAGTCAGAGCCACGCCCACAGCCATGACCGTCAGCGCGATCAACACCTCGAGGAGAGTGAACCCGGCTTCACGCTTCATGGCGTTTTTGCCTCTTCGTTGGACAGGACCCGAGCCGAACCGATGATCGGATCCAACACGATCTTCAGGTATGCGCCTGTGTCCGCCTTCACCAGGATCAGAGCGTCATCCGAGCTGCCGTTGGGCAGAAAGCGAATGCTCAAGGGGCTCTGCAGCACCTCCTCGCCCGCGGAAGTGAGTCCCGTTACTTTGACATCATCAGGCGGATGGAACGTCCGCGCATCCTCTCCCACATCGGTGGACACGGTCACTTGCTGGGCCTGGGCATCGATCAGCACCATCATCACTTTTTGTTCGGTCACGGCGGTTTCCCGGGCCACCCGCAACGAATTGATCACGTCCCGTGCGACCGCGCGCAAGTGGAAGGCCGTTCTGCCTCGCGACATCGACGGATAGGCGATCGCCATAACCAGGCTCATGACCACCATGACCAGGATCAATTCGAGCAGTGAAAAACCGCGCTCGCCCCGTGGCGACGAGGTTTCATTTCCAGTTTCCGATTTCCTCGCCTTGACCTTCGACACCGGCTGCTCCTAAAGAAAACAGATCGAATTCAGTCCCGTGCGTGCTGGGGAAACGGTAGACGTACGGTTTTCCCCACGGATCCATGGGAAGCGCTTTGTTGATATAGGGCCCCTTCCATGACTCGACGTTTCCCGGGTTGGAAACCAGGGCCTCCAGCCCTTCGGCGTTGGACGGATAGCGCCCGACGTCAAATGCAAACATCGAGAGAGCTCCCTCGAGTTCCTTAACCTGGATGCGAGCAATCTGCTCCTTGCTCTTGGACAGGTGCTTGGTGATATTGGGGACGACCACAGCCGCCAACAGCCCCAAGATCACGAGCACAACAATAAGTTCGATAAGTGTGAACCCTTTTTCCGAGTTCCTGGATTCAGTGAATACAGACATAATCCCTCCCTGGCGCCGTCCACGCGAACCGAGGTGATGCGGCGGGTCTGCCGCGATGTGAGGTAGCTTGCCAGTTTCTGACCTTTTCATAATCATACCATTCTCGATTGTGCCGCGAAGCGGTCTCTTGCCGAAATCCCGGTATCGCGCTTACAGCGGCACATCGTTGATGCTGAATATGGCCAGCAGCATCGAGACTACAATCGTGCCGATGATGATACCCATCGCCAGAATCAGCGCCGGCTCGAAGAAGGCGATCAGATTCTTGATCGCGTTGCGCACTTCGACGTCGTAGACTTCGGCAACCTGGATCAACATGGTATCGAGCTTGCCGGATTCTTCCCCGACCTCGATCAGATGCATGGCCAGCGGCGGAAATACGCCGCTCTGTTTCATGGGACGGGCAATACCCTCCCCCTTCTTGATGCCATTGCGAATCGGCTCGATGGTAGTGGCGATACCCTGGTTGGAGAGAATCTCACGCACGATGTTCATTCCCTGCAGCAGCGGCACTCCGCTATGAAGCAAAGTCCCCAGCGTGCGTGAAAAACGCGCCACTTCGATCTTGCGCACCACGGCTCCCCAGAGGGGAATCCGCAGCAGCCAGCGATCCCATTTCAGGCGGCCCTCCGGGCTTTTCCGAAAACGGCTTAAATAGAAAGTGACCAGGATGATTGCCGTCAGCAGCAACCACCAGTAACCGTTGAGGAAGTTGCTCAGCGCCTGGAGGACAGCCATGGGCAGCGGAAGTGGCACTCCGATGTCGCGAAAAACGGCGGAAAAGCGCGGCACCACGAACATCGTCATGACCGTGATACTTCCCACTGCCACCGCCGACAGCAGGGCGGGATAGATCAAGGCGCTTACCACATAGGAACGCAGGTTTTCGCTGGTCTCCAGGAAGACAGTCAGGCGTCCGAGGATTTCCTCGAGGACTCCGCCGACCTCGCCGGCATGAACCATGTTAACGTAGATCTTTGGAAACACCTCGGGATATTCACCCAGGGCTTCCGAAAACGACTTCCCTTCCTTGACCGCCCTGAGCACATTCTGAATCACTTCGCTCAGCGCGGCGCTTTCCGCCAATTTGGCCAGGACGGCGAGGCTGCGGTCGAGTGGAATGCCGGATCGCACCAGTGTGTGCAGTTCATGGGTAAAAACGAGAAGGTCCTTACGCCGGACCCTCCGGTTCTTCCACGGCCAGGGAATGTCGCGGGTGAGAAAGGTCGACTTGCCGGCGGCACCCACGCGGATCGGAATCAAGCTCATTTCGTGGAGTCTGAGCGAGACCACCCCATGATCGGGCGCCTCCATCGTCCCTTCCACTACCTTGCCTTCCATGGTCGCTGCTTTATATGCAAACTCGGCCATACCATCCCGCCTGTCAGACTTCCTGGGTGACGCGCAGCACTTCGGAAACGGTCGTCAGCCCCTGCCTTACCTTGAGCCAGCCATCATCACGGAGGGGACGCATCCCCGATTCCATCGCTTTCTTGCGCAACTGCCCCGAATCCGCTTTCCCGATCGTCAACTTGCGCAGTTCGTCGTTGATGAGCATGAGTTCATAGATGCCCACGCGTCCGATGAATCCCGTGTTGGCGCAACGCTCGCAGCCCTTGCCTTCGAAAAAGCGGTGAGGCTCATGGCCGTTGCCGCGCCGGTACCCGATCTCATCCAGCATCTCCGACACCGGGAACACCTCCACCCTGCAATGAGGGCAGATCACCCTGACCAGGCGCTGGGCCAGGACGCCAAGCAGGGACGAGGCGATGAGATAGTCCTCGGCCCCCATGTCCACAAGGCGCGTGATGGCGCTGGGCGCATCATTGGTGTGCAGCGTCGAGAACACCAGGTGCCCCGTCAGGGCCGCGCGGATGGCGATCTCGGCCGTTTCGAGGTCGCGGATTTCACCGACCATGATTACGTCCGGGTCCTGCCGGACGATGTGACGCAGGCCGGTGGCGAAGGTCAACCCGATTAGGGGATTTACCTGAATCTGGTTGACGCCGTCCATCTGGTATTCAACCGGATCCTCAATGGTGATGATTTTCTTGTCGGAGAGGTTTATCGTGTCGAGGGCGCTATAGAGGGTCGTCGTTTTGCCGCTCCCCGTGGGTCCCGTCACCAGGAGAATTCCGTGCGGCCTGCGAATGAGCGACTCCAGGTCGCGCAGCGAATCCTCCGGGAATCCCAGCCGGCGGATGTCGTAAAGGTCGCTGTTGCTCTTGTCGAGAATGCGCATGACGACGCTCTCGCCATACATCGTCGGCAGGGTCGAGACGCGCAAGTCAATGTCCTTGCCCAACACCTTCAGTTTGATGCGCCCGTCCTGCGGAAGACGCCGCTCTGCGATGTTCAGTTTGGCCATAATCTTGACGCGGCTGATGATCGCCGCCTTCAGTTTTTTGGGTGGAGACTCAACATTGTAGAGAATGCCGTCAATGCGGTCGCGGACCTTCAGGTCCTTCTCGAACGGCTCAATGTGGATGTCGCTGGCCCGGCTCTCGATCGCCTTGGAGATGATCAGGTTCACCAGCCTGATCACCGGAGCCTCCGAGGCGAGATCTTTCAGCTGCTCGATGTCCTCGATCTCATCGGACAGGCTCTCGAGATTCCCTTCATCGATGCCCTCGATAATGCGGCCGAATGTGCTGGCAGCGGAGCCGTAGAATTTCTCGAGAACGTCCATGATCTCGCTTTCGGTGCCCAGAACGGATCGGACGGCAAACCCTGTCGACTGGCGCACCAGGTCCAGGGTCGAGTCATCCAGGGGATCCGTCATGGCCAAAGTGAGGACGTTATTTTCAAATGCAACCGGCACAAATTTGCATTGCTTCATGAAGCGGTGCGTGAGGACATTTTCAAGGACCGGGACGGACGGATACTGAATACCGGTAATGGTGGGGATATTCAGATGCTCAGAAACGACGGCAAGACAGTCCTTTTCGGAAACATAGCCGAGATCGACAAGCAGCTTGCCGAGTTTCTCCCGCGATTCCGCCTGGAGGTTCAGGGCCGTGCGCAGTTCTTCCTCATCAATCAGGCCGCGTTCCAGAAAGACCTGACCGATCAATTTGCGTGATTTGACTGCCTGTACCTTAATACTCAATGATTTTTACCCTCTGTTTAAAGTCATTGAAGCGTTCCTGTTTGCTCCCCAATTCATCGATGTCATTCTTCAATACGCTCATGATCATTGTCTTGGACACAGTCGCATCCAGGTTGGTTTCCTCAAAAAACGCAGTAATTGTAACGGATTTATCTCTCTCCGGCTGCGGCATTCCGGTTGTCTGGCTGAATAGGATCCGTATCAGCTGGTCCTTCAGCGCTTCGATCCGCTGCTTCTTCTGTTCGGGGCTGATATCGGAGTTGTTTGCAAAGCTTCCCATGGGACTGTTGATCATGCCCCATCTGAGATTGACAAGAAAGCTGAACGAATAGCCGTATCCCTGGAGATAGACCCCTTTCGGCCTCCCAATCACGCCTTCCCTGCCGAAAATGGTTGTGATGGCATCATTGATGCCTTTCTCGAGTTTCTGGATCGAAGGGCGGATCTGAGCATAGTCGACAGCGCCCGCCCTGGGGCTTTGAGCTGCCAGAGGCGCAAGCAAGCATCCGAAAACCAGAACACAAACCCACATTCGACGTTTGATATCCCGCATAGTCACCTCGTATCCCCCTGCGATCGATCCGAGTCACCCCCGAACGGACCGGCTAGTTCCTGCCACGATTCTCTGTGATCTTGCTGTTGACGAGACGCAGGTCCCTCATCCACAGCTGATCTTGCGATTCCATCGCACGCTGCATCATTTGGATTGTGAATTCCTGTGAATCGCCCATTGCTCTTGTGACGATCTTGCGCGTTTCTTCCTGCGTGTAACCTTGCTGGGGCGCCGGCGCGGCCTTGGACAGCAGGCTGGTCCGGAACGAGAATCCGTTACTGTCCCAGCGGATTTCCGCATTCGAAAGCCCGAGGAAAGCCAAGGTGACGAGCGCCGCGAAAGCCGCATATCGGGCCATGCGCCATAAGGGAAACTGAAAGCGTTCACGGATCGGCTCGCTGCGCGGCACCCTGGTGGGCCGCAACGGCGGTTCGTCCTGCCAGGTCTTGAGCTTGGTCTGCACGGCCTGGAGCTCCGCCAACTCCTTCCTGCAAACGGCACACGCGTGCAGATGCGCCTGCAATTCCGGGTCGGCTGAAGGCGTCCCCTTTTCATGGTAGAGCAGATCCACAAAACGTTCCTGAATTTCATTACATAGCATATCGTGCTTCCTGGCAAATTAGGTTACTAGCGTATTCCGATTCGGACCAGATTGCGTTGCACCCCCCGCAAGCCATGATACAGTCTGGATTTAGCTGTCGATAGGGGGCAGTCCATGACTTGGGCGACCTCCTCGAGATTCAGCCCGAGGTACTCTTTCAAAATAATGGCTGTCCGGTGTTCCTCGCTAAGTCCCATCAACGCCTTCCGTATCAGGTCACGGGTCTCAAGCGCGTCGCCCGGATCGGCCCCCGCGGCCATCGACCGGGTGAGTTCCTTTTCCCCGTCTTCACGGCACTGAAGCGGATCGTCCAGCGAGAGATCGGGAGACTTTCTGCGCCAGCGCGACCGGCAATGGTTGAGGGTGATGCGATAGAGCCAGGTGGGAAAACTGTCCGGATCGCGCAAGTTCTTGGCCGACTTGAAGACAGAGAGAAAGGTCTCCTGAACCACATCTTGTGCGTCTTCCCGGTTTCCCAGGTAGCGCCATGCAAGATTGAATATTTTGCTCTCCCACTGCCTGACAAGCTCGGTAAATGCCTGTTCGTCACCTTTGAGAAATCGTCGGATCACCTGGTCTGCCTCATCCCCCTGAGGATCTCCGCTGCAGGCCAACATGATAGGGATGCAGATGCCTGCTAAAAAGTCTAAGTCAAAGGGGGAAAATCCGATTTTTGCAGCCATTTCAGGAGCGGCCGAAGCTGCCTGGCAGCTCACGTGATTCCCCCTCCAAACTATATTTCGGTCCGGTAGTTGGGAGCCTCCTTGGTCACAAGAACATCGTGGACATGGCTCTCTTTGAGTCCAAAGCTCGTGATTCGGACGAAACGGCTGCGTGTCTTCAGCTCACGAATCGTGCGGCAGCCGCAATATCCCATCCCAGCTCTCAGCCCTCCGGTGAGTTGGGGGATCATCACTTCGATGCTGCCCTTATAGGGCACCATACCCTCAATTCCTTCCGGAACGAGCTTCCTTTCCAAAATCCCTTCCTGCGCATAACGGTCCCGGCTGCCTGCTTTCATGGCTTCGAGGGATCCCATCCCCCGATAGACCTTGTAGCTTCTATTCTGATAGAGGATGGTCTCCCCGGGACTCTCATCAGTGCCCGCCAGGAGAGAGCCGACCATGACGCAGTCGGCACCGGCAGCCAGCGCTTTGGTAATATCGCCGGAATACTTGATGCCGCCGTCGGCAATGATGGGAATGCGCGCGCTCCGTGCGGCCCGGGCACTCTTCAAAATGGCCGTGATCTGAGGCACGCCGGCGCCGGTAACCACGCGAGTGGTGCAGATCGAGCCCGGCCCCATACCGACTTTGACGGCGTCGGCACCGGCGCGTATCAGTTCCCTGGTCCCGGCTTCGGTAGCCACATTCCCGGCAATCACGTCGAGTTCGGGGAATTTGCGTTTGAGCTGCTTTACCGCCAAGATTACCCGTGAGGAATGTCCATGCGCGGTGTCAACCACCAGAACATCCACGTGAGCCTTCACAAGAGCGGCAGCACGCTCCATGAAATCGCCTGTTGCCCCTACCGCGGCGCCCACGCGCAACCTCCCCAGCTGGTCTTTGCACGCATCGGGGTAGGCGATTTTCTTCTGAATATCTTTCACCGTGATCAATCCGCGGAGGCGGTACTTGTCATCCACAACGAGAAGCTTTTCGACGCGGTGCTTGTGCAGGATCGCCTTGGCATTTTCCAGGGTGGTGCCGACCGGGACGGTGATCAGATTGTCTTTGGTCATCAGATCCGAGATCTTCAGGTCCAGGCGCGTCTCAAAACGAAGATCCCGATTGGTCAGGATGCCTACGAGTTTGCCCTTGGAGGTTATGGGCAGGCCCGAGATCCGATATTTTTTCATGACCTCCATGGCTTCATGGATTTTCTGGTCGGGCGACATGGTAATGGGATTCACGATCATTCCGCTCTCGGAGCGCTTCACCCGGTCGATCTCTTCGGCTTGGGCTTCGATGGACAGGTTTTTGTGGATGATTCCCATTCCGCCCTGCTGGGCCATGGCAATGGCCATGCGCGAATCGGTCACCGTGTCCATCGCGGAACTGAGGAGAGGAATGTTCAGGAGGATTTTCCTGGTCAGTTGGGTGGTGATATCGACTTCCGATGGAATGACGTCGCTCTTGGCTGGCTCCAACAGTACATCGTCAAAAGTAATCGCTTCCTTGAAATCCGGGTCTCGAACCATGGCTGTCTTTCAGTGAGGCAACAAGCCCCGATGCCGTCACCGGGGCGGATTTACTGACCATGACACTTTTTGAACTTCTTGCCGCTGCCGCAGGGGCAAGGATCATTGCGTCCGACTTTGGAGACTTCTCGTCTGCGCTGCTGGACCGTGCCGTCGCCGCCCGAGCCGTAGACCAGATTTTGCTCCCGAGCCTGCTTGCGGCGCGCTTCTTCCTGCTGCCGGGCACGCTCCTGTTGGTCTTCGATACTGGCGGGCTGGAAGAAATAGAGGTACCGGATGGTCTCCTCTTCCCTCCTGGCATTGAGGGCTTCGAACATTTCGAAGCTTTCCTTCTTGTATTCGATCAGGGGGTCCCGTTGCCCGTACCCGCGCAGGCCGATCCCCTCTTTCAGATGATCCAGGGCCAGGAGGTGATCCTTCCACTGCATGTCGAGCACCTGGAGCATGATCATGCGCTCCTGATATCGCATGAACTCGGCGCCCACCCGAGCCTCCTTCCCCGCATAGATCCGCTTGATGGTTTCTTTGATCTTTTCGGACAGCTCGCCGTAGGATGCTTCCTTGACGTCGAAACCAAGGGTGGCAATATCTACGCCAAACTGATTCCCAATGCTGATACGGAGGCCCTCCAGATCCCACTGATCCGCATGCTTATCACGGGGCGTATGCCGATCAATCAGTTCCATCAGGATGTCTTCCCCAAGATCCGCGATGTAATCCTTCTGGTCCGCGCCCTCAAGCAGGTCGCGGCGGATCGCGTAAATAGCTTCTCTCTGCTTGTTCATCACGTCGTCATATTCGAGCAGGTGCTTGCGGATTTCGAAATTGCGCGCCTCGACCTGCTTCTGCGCTCTTTCGATCTGGCGCGTGATGAGCTTGCTCTCGATGGGAACGCCCTCTTCCATCCCGAGAGACTGCATGATCCCCGAAATGCGGTCGCTGGCAAAAATGCGCATGAGATCGTCTTCCAGCGACAGGTAAAATCGCGAAGATCCGGGGTCACCCTGGCGCCCGGCACGCCCGCGCAACTGGTTGTCAATGCGCCTGGCTTCGTGTCGCTCCGTGCCTAGAATATGCAGCCCGCCGAGATTGACCACATTGTCATGCTCTTTCTGGGAGACCGACAGCCAGTGATCGCGGATGTGATCGTATTCCTGTTTGGGGATGGCATCCGCGGTGAGGTTCTTTTCCCGCAGGCTCTGCATAGTCAGATAGTCGGGATTGCCGCCAAGAAGAATATCCGTTCCGCGCCCTGCCATATTGGTCGCGATGGTCACGGCCTTTTTTCTGCCCGCCTGGGCAACAATCTCCGCCTCCTTGGCATGGTACTTGGCGTTGAGGACAACGTGGAGAACGCCGCTGCGCTTGAGCAATGTGCTGAGCTTTTCCGATTTATCGATCGAGACGGTACCTACCAGCACGGGTCGCCCCTGCTCGTGCAATTCCTTGATCTCCTCCACTACAGCATTGTACTTTTCGCGCTCTGTGCGGTAGATGATGTCGGAATACTCGGTGCGGATGAGGGTCCGGTTGGGCGGGATGACATTGACTTCGAGTTTGTAAATCTTGAAGAACTCCTCAGCTTCCGTCTCGGCGGTGCCGGTCATGCCCGCCAGTTTTTTATACATGCGGAAGTAGTTCTGGAAGGTCACGGTCGCGAGGGTCTGGTTCTCGCGCTCGATCTTCACATTTTCTTTTGCCTCCAGGGCCTGATGGAGGCCGTCGCTGTAACGGCGCCCGGGCATGAGCCGGCCGGTGAATTCGTCGACGATCACCACCTCCTCATCCTTGACCATGTAATCCACGTCCCGCTTGAAGAGCAGATGAGCTTTCAGGGCCTGGTAGATGTGGTGCACCCAATCCATGTTCTGGGGCTCGAACAGATTGCCCACGGCGAGTAGTTTCTCCGCCTTTTCCACGCCATCCTCGGTCAGGTTTACCGTTCGCGCCTTTTCATCCACCTGGAAGTCGACGTCGCGCCGCAGCCTGGGAACGATGCGATCGATCTTGTAATACTTGTCCGTGGATTCTTCGGCGGGCCCTGAAATGATCAGAGGAGTGCGCGCCTCGTCGATCAGGATGGAGTCGACCTCGTCCACGATGCCGAAGTGAAATCCCCTCTGGACGCAGTCCGCCAGATCGTACTTCATGTTGTCGCGCAGGTAATCGAAGCCGAATTCGTTGTTGGTGCCGTACGTGATATCCGCGCCGTAGGCGACCTGGCGCTCGGCATCGGTCAGCGGATGCTGGATGCAACCGACTGTCAGCCCCAGAAAACGGTACAGCTTACCCATCCACTCGCTGTCACGGCCTGCAAGGTAGTCGTTTACCGTGACGATATGTACGCCTTTCCCCCCCAGCGCATTGAGATAGGCGGGAAGCGTGGCGACCAGGGTCTTTCCTTCACCGGTCTTCATTTCGGAAATCTTCCCTTGATGAAGAACCATGCCCCCGATGAGCTGCACATCAAAGTGCCGCATCGAGAGTACCCGGCGCCCGGCTTCCCTGACGGCGGCAAAGGCTTCCGGAAGCAGATCATCCAGGGAGGCGCCCTCGGTGAGGCGCTGGCGGAATTTGGGCGCCAACTCGGCCAGCTGGACGTCGGAGTAGCGCTGCATCTGCGGCTCCAGCTCGTTA
>Ga0315284_10005181_pt1 | contig 18521 bp, 17 predicted proteins | sample YL17G09_16_MG_FD_203696 | JGI IMG/M metagenome (GOLD analysis project Ga0315284, IMG submission 203696) | Sediment microbial communities from Yellowstone Lake, YNP, Wyoming, USA - YL17G09_16 | ecosystem: Environmental > Aquatic > Freshwater > Lake > Sediment | place: USA: Wyoming | collected...
CGCGGGGGAAGAAGAGAGAAGTACATATTCAAAGCGGCGGGATCAAGACAGAATCAAAACGGCGGTCGCAGAAGCGAATCTGCGGAGATCCCCTTTGCTCTTTTCACCAGTTCCTGGAAGCGTCCACGGCCCCATTTTTCTAATTCCTTTTGTTGGTCTCGTATCTCCTGGAAGACCATATCTGAAAGGACTAAACTCGCATTGAGCGCCGCCATTTTCTTGCGAATAGCCTTAGTATCTGGAAATTTGATGTCGCTCTTATATAGCAAATCATGTTCTATTTCAGCCCACGCTTCCTGTAGTATTGTGCGGATTTGAATCTCACACGACGAACTGCAGAAATCCGGCATTTCAATACCTGGATTTTCCAACGAGACTTCCATGTGAACGCTGTCATAAGCAAATTCCCGGTAAGACAATGCTTCAGACTTGCGCTCGATATCTGCAACCACAAATGATTCTTTGATAATCTCAACTACCTGCTCTACATCTTCCAGGAATGGAACAATAAAACGTAACCCAAGCAAATCTCCAATCTTCACATTTTGATTGACATCTGCCTCGACCAGTTTCTGTCTTTTAGCATAGAGACTCTCAAGAGACTTGATTCTGGCTCTAGATGAGAATTTCACTTCTTCAGTTCTAAGTCGATTACTGATAGTATCGGAAATACTGTTAACCATCTTCTCCCATGAAGGAAGAAGGTTCTGATACAGTTCGTGCAGGTCTTCTTCTCTATTTGGCCTCATAGTATTCATATTTTGCAGCATTCTTCTGCGAGTTCTTAACCGAATACATCAATTCATCGGCTGATCTTATCAAGTCATCAGCATCCGGATAGATACTGTCACACGCTATAACACCTATGCTGAATGTTATCGGCCAATCGTTTTGCTGCATTGCCTGCAAGAGCCCGTTCTGCAGCTTGGCAATTATTGTTCGGACGGAATTCAGGTCCGTTTCGGGAAACAGCAATGCGAATTCATCTCCACCCAGCCGTCCCGGTACATCCATGGTCCGAAGATTTCTCTTCACATAATCAGCTATTATCTTGAGCGCCTTGTCACCTGTCGCATGTCCGAACCTATCGTTAACGGTCTTGAAGTTATCTAAATCGATATACGCTAAAGCAAATGGGTGCTTGTATCGCTCTGAACGTGCTATTTCCAACTCAAGCAGTTCGTGAAAGTGGCGCGAATTCACTACACCGGTCAAACCGTCAGTACGCGCAAGCGACCGTTCACGTTCATGGGAATTCTTCAAAGTATTCAAGAGGAAGGCGAAAAGACAAAAGAATGACAATCTGATAAAGGTGTTCCAGTAGTGCGTAAATTCTGAAGTATAGGTGTGAACCAGAACCAGGTCGACCCAGAACCAAACTGCCGCGCAGGCAATACACGCAATTGCGCCAGCTCGCACATTCAAGAACCATATTGAGAATGCCACCGGCAAAATATAAAAGAGTGAGAAATCGGTCTCCCATCCAGTCAAAAGATTCAGGAAGCCGACCGTCATTACAAGCAAAGGTGTGACTAACACCTTTGTCAGTCTTGGTACACCATCAAAGAATGCCAATATATGCATGCGATTATCCTGGGAGACTTGCTTTATTCAAGAGACATCCCTGTAACTACTCAGGTCTCTCTGGCTGCGCGCCACCTCCATGCTCGTTTCGATTCCGCTCAACGAGCGTTCTCCAGGACCGTGCCCTGAGCGGAGTCGAAGGGCCTGTGGTTGACCTGAGTAGTTACACATCCTCTTCGTATTGCTCAAACCACGATAGCGGGCTTTTTAACGGAGCTGAGCATGTTACGGATACTCTTCTCAATTTCGATTATGACCATAATTGCCACCCCGACCCCGAGTATGTAGAGCCAGTCAAGCGGCGCTATCGGCGCGCTGTGAAATGCCGCGTTCATGAATGGCGCATATACAAATAAGAGCTGCAATGCAGTCATCGCAAGTACTCCTGCAACAAGCGGCTGGTTGCCGAAAAGGTTGATTCTGAAAATCGAGTGCTGCAATGAACGACAACTGAAGAGATAGAATAACTCGCCAAACACAAAGACGCTCGTTGCTATGGAACGCGCCACAGCTTCGCTGCGGCCGGATTGCAGAGCCATTTCAAATAACCCGAATGCTCCGATGCACAACAGAGTGCCGACTAAACAAATGCGGATAATCAGAGGCTTGGTCAGAATTGGTTCTTTGGATGACCGTGGAGGTCGCAGCATGATACCTGGTTCTTTAGGCTCGAAGGCAAGCATAAGTCCAAGCAGTACTGCCGTGGTCATATTGATCCATAGTATTTGCACCGGCAGAATCGGCAGCGCGATTCCCGCTACGATTGCAGCAAGGATGACCAGTCCTTCGCCAAAGTTGGTCGGCAATGTCCATGTTATGAATTTCACCAGATTGTCATACACGCCGCGCCCCTCTTCCACCGCTGCTTCGATAGAGGCGAAATTGTCGTCGGTCAGAATCATATCGGCTGTTTCTTTGGCCACGTCTGTTCCGGTAATTCCCATGGCAATGCCGATGTTCGCCTGTCGCAGCGACGGGGCGTCGTTGACCCCGTCGCCTGTCATGGCGATAGTATCGCCGTTTGCCTGAAGAGCTTTGACCAAACGGAGCTTGTCTTCCGGCGCCACACGGGCGAAAACCGATGTGCTCCTGACTCGGTCGATGAGTTCACTGTCAGACAATGCTGTTATGAGTTTGCCGTTCAGTACCGCATCGTGCTCATTGACGGTATCCTGATCGGCTATGCCGATCTTACGCGCAATAGCCAGGGCGGTGAGTTCGTGGTCCCCGGTTATCATCTTTACACCAATGCCGGCTGTTCTACATGCGCGTACGGCAGCGATTGCTTCGGGACGCGGTGGGTCGATCATGGCTTGAAACCCCAGAAAGGTCATGCCATCGGACACGTCTTCATGGGAGACAGCGATAGTGCCTGGTTCGCTGGTCTTGCGTGCGAATGCAAGGACGCGAAGTCCATTTCGCGCCAGTTCCCGCGCTATTTCATGACAAGCATCCGAGTTCAGGGCGCCGATGGCTCCTGAGGGAAGAAATGCATCGGTGCAGCGTGAAAGAACGCTTTCCATAGATCCCTTCATGTAGATAACTGTAGTGGAGTTCTGAGCATCTGTGTGAAGCGTGGCCATGTACTGGTACTGCGATTCAAATGGTATCGCGTCTGCACGGGGGAATTTCGCGACGAGACTGTCTTTGGGAATGCCAGCTTTCCCGGCAGAAGTAATCAGCGCCCCTTCGGTGGGATCGCCTTGGATCTTCCATCCGTCGTCAATGCTTACCAGGCTGGAATCGTTACAGAGCATGCCCGCAATAAGGCACTCTTCAAGAGAGCGGTTGCTGCTCGGCGTGACCAATGCGCCACTCAAAGTGAACTGCCCGTGCGGTGCATACCCGACACCGGTCACGTCATATAGACTGTCTCCGGCAAATACCTTCTCAACTGTCATCTGGTTCTGGGTAAGCGTCCCGGTCTTGTCGGAACAAATAACCGATGTGCTCCCCAGTGTCTCGACTGCAGGAAGTTTGCGTATAATAGCATTGCGCTTTGCCATTTTCGAAACGCCAAGGGCCAGAGTAATCGTCAGCGCTGCCGGCAGGCCTTCGGGGATCGCCCCAACCGCCAAGGCAACAGCAGCCATGAACATTGCCAGGGGCGATTCTCCGCGAAGATAACCGACCAGAAACGTCACCAGAGCAAGCCCAAGAATGACATAGAGCAGCAGCGTGCTGAACTTGGCAATGCTCTTTGTCAAAGGAGTTGCAAGAACATCGGCCGATGCGATCATTGTGTTGATTCTGCCTACCTCGGTGTTGTTTCCGATACCGGTAACAATTCCCGTTCCGGTACCGTAGGTGACCAGCGTCGAAGAATACGCCATATTGGTACGGTCGGCAAGTACAGTGTCTGGTGGAAGGCTTCGTGTCTGTTTTATCACCGGAACCGATTCGCCGGTAAGTGCAGATTCGTCTATCTGCAGTTCGCGCAATTGGATAATTCGAAGGTCTGCCGGAACCTTGTCGCCGGACTGCAGGACAACGACATCGCCAATGGTCAGCTTGGAAGCCCTGATGCGCTGTCGGGTGCCATTTCTGATCACCGTGACCTCGGTAACCATTGATTTGGCCAGTGATTCGATTGCCTTGAGTGCCTTTGATTCCTGAATATAGCCGATGATCGCATTGACCAGAACAACGCCGAAAATCACGGACGAATCGGCCCATTCCTTGAGGACTGCGGTGATGACTGAGGCAACAAGGAGTATATAGACCAGCGGCTGGTTGAACTGCAACAGGAACAGGACGATGGGGTGGGTGCCTTTTTTCTGCGTAATCACATTTTCGCCAAACAGTTCTCTGCGTTTGGTTACTTCCTGGTCGTTCAAACCGCTTTGGATCGATGATCCCGCGTGTGCGAGCGCATCCGCTTCTGCCAGGTTGTGCCATACTGTTCCCTGGATATTCATCTGGTCCGCCCCCTTCTCGTCGGTTTTTTGTTGAGGTCGATATGCATATTTTTCAGGGTCATCCGGGTTTCCCCTGGGCAGCCACAGTAGGTTGTGGACGTAGTACCCCTGTCGCTCTGTTCCGAATACTGAATACTTGTTGATCCCTGCAAAGACAAACAAGCGGTTCTCGCGCAAAGACGCCAAGACGCAAAGGAAGACGGGTCAGGACTCATTGAGTCCGTTCACCGCACGGCAGCTCAAGACAGATCCCCGTTTCTTATGGATCTCGATGGCTCTTTCCTCCCAATGTCATTCTCTTGTATTTCTCTCCCCCTTTGCGTCTTGGCGTCTTTGCGCGAGACATTCCGAATTGCTCTCACCACTGGCAATGCCGAGACTCAATCAAGATCGAGACACACCCAGGAGCACCACCCATAGGGGTCCCCACTGAGAACCCGGATGCGCCATTTTTCATGATGGTCGGAATGGTACCGCTCAAGGCCGGCATGGTCCCGGTTCGCTGAAAAATGCCGCGATGCTATCCAATACGCGAAGTTCCGCAGCGGATATCGGGTTCACCAAACCCAGAAAACCGCCGGATGCTTCCGCAACTGCCTTGGTATGTTCGGTGATCTCGGCTTGGAGTGCCGCGATTGCTCCGCTGCTGAGAACCTCGCAGAGGCCCTGCAGATACACCTTCCATGCGTCTAGTAGAGTGGCATCCGGTTTTCGTATCAGCCATTCGTGCAATATTGCCTGATCCTCGCCAAAACCAAACTTCTTGGCTCCATCCAAGACAGCTTTCCTCTCCTGCTCTTCAATTCTACCGCTGGCCCAGGCGACTTCAATAATTGGCACCAGGCAAAGGGCAGACAGAATCTCGGGCCGTATACGGAGAGCAACCAACTCTCCAAGCACTGTCTTATTGACTATACCGGAAACCCTGGACAGAGCCTCTTCGGTCTCTTGCTGCCGTTTAAGGCGCGTGAGTTGATCCGTGAGCACAAGACTCTCTGAGAAGAAAAATCGATCTTCAAGCGTTTTAGAAATGCGTGCCATTCTTGCAATTGAATCGGTCATGGTCATACCCTCCGTTAGGCAACTGGTTTTTTGAACCGGTTTAAGCCGGAATGATTCACTGAGACCGGCTGAAATCATTTCCGCTCAGAAGGAGCATCTGCCGACCCCGAGATCAGATGCCGGCAAAGGCTCATCATTGGAAATTGCTCTCGGGCGGTCAGGCTTTTCTCCAGAAAATAGCGAATGCCGTGCCACTAATGTATACATCTGCTCTCAGGCCTCTCTATCTGCGCGCCACCGCCATGCTCGTTTCGACTCCGCTCAACAAGCATTCTCCAAGACCGGGCCCTGAGCAGAGCGCCGCACTGAGCCCCGCCGAAGTGTCGAAGGGCCTGCTGTTGACCTGAGTAGCTACCCGTTTTCCAGATAATTGAACGCAGACTCGATCTGCGCATGACTCCCCACAAGAACTAGCGAGTCTCCACTTTGGATGTGCTGGTCGGGGGGCGGATTCATGATCGTTTTGTCGCCTCGGACTATCGAGATTACGCTTGCACCGGTCTTGTTCCTCAGTTCCAAGCTCTTCAAGGTTTTATTGATAGTGAAATGCTCCTGCATGACTTGAAATACATCAGTGGTTCCTTCAGCCAGAATCTCGACTAACTTATCTGAAATGCCTGATGCAGGTGCTGGTACTCGAAGCATTTCATAGCCTTCTGCCCGCAATAGCTTAGTTTGAGTCCTGATGATATTTCTGGGAATGTGCAAACGATCCAGCACCCGCGTGAAAAGCTCAATTGAGGTTTCGAACTCTTCGGAAATTACCTCATCAGCTCCGACTTTAAGCAATGAATCAAGCTGGTCCATTCTCCTGGTACGACAGATGATAGCAACGTTTCGATTCTGTCGCCTTGCCATTGCCACACACGCCTGCATTGCTAATGGATCAGAAATCAGCACTACCAATATTTGAGCCGCCTTGACCCCGCTGCGCTCAAGAATGTCCCATCTTGAAGCGTCACCAAAAAGAACTGATTCCCCTTTAGAACGCGCTATTGATGCAATATGGCCATTTGATTCAATAATCAAATAGGGTATTGCCGAAGCTTTTAATACTACGGCAAGATGTTGCCCTGCGAGCCCATAGCCAACAATAACAATGCTTGGTTGCAGGTCTGGAGGCGATTTGTCTATCGCATGATCGTTGATAGAATACGCATTCAATCGAAGCGTTAATTTTGAAACACCAACAATGAGAAGCGGTGTGAGAAGCATGGAATAAATGGCTGCACTTGCAATTATCAGATACTGATTATCTGTCAATAATCCATACGGCATTGCTGCAATCATGATTATAAAGCCAAATTCGCCGATGTTTGATAAACCAACTCCCGTGAGCAGTGAGGTTCTGAATGGATGCCCGACTGCACGAGTCGAGATAAATAGGATAATCGTCTTCGATGTAATTGCTGCTACAGTGGTCAATAAAATCGGTGCAAAATGCGATACTGCGAATTGCCAATTATAGCCTAATCCAATTGATATAAAAAATAGACTCAGAAAAACATCGCGAAATGGAGATGTGTCGGAAATAATTTGCGCATGATACTCGCTGCGATTCAGCAGTATACCACATATAAATGCTCCAAGCGCCATGGAGAATCCCAGTGATTGTGAAAGCATTGAGAAGCCAAGACAAAAAAACAGTGCAAGAAGTACGACGAGTTCACGAATACCCGAAATAACTACCCAACGCAAAATCAGCGGAAACAGCCAATAGGCTGCTGCGGTGCAGGCCCCGAGAATCAATAAATTTCGACCAGCAACAAGGAATGTCACATGTCCGGCAATTTTCAAATCTGCGCCAATAATTGGAATTAAAATCAACAGAAGGACAGTCGAAATATCCTGAAATAAAGAGATACCAATAGATGTTTCTGCGTGAGGTGCATTGATTTCTCCACGATCCTGGTATACTTTCAGGGCAATTGCCGTACTGCTTTGAATTATTATGAACGACAAAAGAATTGACTGAGTAAGGGGTACAAAACCCAGGAATACAAATATCAAGGCAGCACCTGTTGTCAATGCCGCCTGCACCGATCCGCCGATAAGCATGGTGCGACCTAGACGACGCACTTTTTCGGGAGAGAAATCAAGACCGACCATGAACAGAAGAAAAACGATTCCAAACTCGCTTAAGATACTCAACTCTCTATTTGACTGCAGCGCGGTTGGAACTAAAGCTGACCAGATAAGACCGGTTATAACAAACCCTATGACGGGTGCAATTCTCAGCTTCTTGCTGACAATAATCACCGCAATAGCAGCGCCGAAAAGAAGAATTATGTTGAGAATAATCTGATATGGCATAGTATCTTTATCGTTGCTGGAATGTAACTGCTCAGGTCCCTCCGATGGGAAAAGCAGCTCGAACCTGGTGCCATTTTCCCCGTCACTTCTTCACCATGCCGCCCGTCAAAACCATCTTGAGCACCGTTTCCGTGGGAATGTCAAGCGGCCAGATTTTCTCCAGAGGGAGTATCGCCAGGAACCCGCCGGTGGGGTTCGGCGAGGTGGGGATGAAGACTGTTACGTGGTTCCGGACAGAGGCGGGAGTCAGCCGCTCTTCCCAGTGCCCTGTTATGAAGCCGATCATCCACAGGCCACTCGAAGGGTACTCCGCCAGCACCGCATTCATGGTGCCCATGGTCTTGCGGAGTCTGATGAGATCGACTGTCTGACGAATTGTTCGGTAGATGATGTTGACAAGTGGAATTGCATTCGCCAATCTCTCCAGCAGCCGTACCGTTCTCTTGCCCAACAGGGTCTCCGCCATTATCCCCAGCAAACAGAGCGCGCAAAACAGTCCAAACGCGGTCGCGATTTCCGCAACCACGACCACTTGAGTCTCACTACGGTACTGCTGTGGTATGAAGACCACGATCCAGTCAATAGCGGTTGTTTTGATGAAGCTGAAGACGATTGTGAAGAGGTAGGCTGTCAGCAACAGCGGCAGCAGTGTGAGCAACCCCTTGACGAAGTAGCCGAGTGCCGTCTTGACTTTCTTGTTCATGGGTGCTCCTTGTGCGAGTGTGGCTCGCGTTCGGGCTTTATGGCTCTACACGGAGAACCGGAAATGCAGACGGCTTCATCTAACCAGGTAGAGCGTCGCCGCATACACGATTGTCAGTTCGTATCAACCCAGAATGGCCAACAAAGCACCTGCTGCAACGGCACTGCCGATCACGCCGGCAACGTTTGGCCCCATTGCATGCATGAGCAGGAAGTTGTGAGGATTAGTTTCAAGGCCCACTTTGTTCACCACTCGTGCTGACATGGGAACCGCTGATACACCGGCTGCACCAATAAGCGGGTTGATCTTGTTCTTAGAGAAGAGATTCATGAATTTTGCCAGAAGCACTCCGCCTGCGGTGCCCATCGCAAAGGCGACAAGGCCAAGAAGTAGTATGCCAAGGGTCTCCAACTGCAAGAACTTGTCGGCGGCCAGTTTTGAGCCAACAGCCAGACCAAGAAGAATTGTCACTATATTGATTAGCTCAGTTTGAGCCGTTTTTGATAAACGCTCCGTCACACCGGATTCCCGTATCAGATTTCCAAACATCAGGGCGCCCAGAAGAGGTGCAGCGTCGGGGATGAATAGTGCAACCAGGAGAAGCACTGCAATAGGAAAAACAATCTTCTCTCTCTTCGAAACATGGCGCAATTGCTTCATTTGTATTGCACGTTCCGCCGGTGTTGTCAGCATTCTCATGATTGGTGGCTGAATTATCGGCACGAGTGCCATGTAAGAGTATGCGGCCACTGCAATAGCGCCAAGAAGATCCGGAGAGAGCCGTGATGCCAGGAATATTGCCGTGGGGCCATCTGCCCCGCCGATAATACCAATTGAGGCCGCATCTTTGAGAGTGAAATGAATAAATGGGAGATACTTCGAAAGAGCAAGCGCCCCCAATAAGGTTCCGAAAATGCCAATTTGCGCAGCACCACCCAGAAAAGCCGTTCGCGGATTGGCAATCAGGGGGCCAAAATCGATCATTGCTCCAACACCAATGAAGATGAGCAGAGGGAAAAGGCCTGATGCAATTCCGAACGAATAGATCTGTCCGAGAAAACCACCAACAACGGTAGTTGTTACCGTCGCAGGACCCCCGACTTGTTGAGCAATCACCTCCATAACAGGCAGCATCGCAATGCCGGCTACGGGGATATTTGCGAGAATACCACCAAATCCTATTGGTATGAGAAGCAAAGGCTCAAAGCCCTTGACAATTGCCAGAAACAGCAGAAGCAGGCCGATAGCAATCATGACAGTATTCTGCCATGATATGTTCGCAACGCCGGTGCCCTGCCACAGTTGACGGATTGAATCTGCAAAGCCACGCGCATGCGCCTGTTCGGTAGTGACAATGCCCCCCGGTGCACGAGCCGAATCGATGGAAACGTCGGATTGCGGCGAAACCACATGCACTGGAACCGATGCCACCGCACTAGTCCATATACTACAGAGAAGAAGAGCCATACACAATTTCATGCAGAGAAACTCCTATTGGATTTGGGCAAGTTCCTGACCGGTTGTAACCTGATTTCCCTGGGCAACTGAAATAGACTTGATGACTCCCGCCTGGGGTGCGCGGATTTCCGTCTCCATTTTCATCGCTTCAATCACAACTATTGTTTCGCCCTCTTTGACGCTTTGATTGAGGGCAACGGTAACACGCAGAATATTACCTGGTAGCGGGGAGTTCACTGCACACACTGATTTCGACGATATCGCTGGGACACTCGGGCTTTCGTCAATGCCCTCTTTCACAGAGTAGGTATAGGGAACTCCGTTGACCGTAGCCGCATCTTTCTCAAGACGAACTGCATATGGTTTACCTTCAATAGTAACGGTAACAGGGCCTCGAGAGGCAGGCGGTGCAACTGACTGATCTTTGGCAGCCGCGCCCTTGCGCACACCGGTTTTTGCCTCACCTTTGAGAAACGCAATGCCCTTGTCTTTGCACGCCGCAACAATGAAGATGTTTTCGTCGGTAACATCCTTGATGCCGGCCTCCGCAAGCATTGTTTTTGCCCATGCGACACCTTTTTTCGGATCACGATCATCGATATCCACCGTCTTTTCTGTTGTAGGCTGGAGTTTGAGTTGCTGGGCAGCGATATCCATGATTTCTTTGTCGGGGGCGATTGGTGTCTTTCCAAAATACCCAAGAACCATTTTACCGTATCCTTCAGCGATTTTTTTCCACGCTCCGAACATCACATTGTTATACGCCTGCTGAAAGTAGAATTGCGAAACAGGAGTTACCGATGTTCCAAATCCGCCACGACGGACAACCTCTCCCATAGCTTTGATAATCTCTGGATACTTATTCATAATGCCATTATCACGCAGCATCTGCGTGTTGGCAGTCAAAGCTCCTCCAGGCATTGGTGAGAATGGAATCAAAGGCTCAACAGCACGAGATTCCGGGGGCATGAAGTAATCCCTCATGCACTCCTTGAAAATCTCTTCAGCTTCCACGATCTTCTCCACATTGATTCCTAAATCGTAATCGGTTCCCCTGAGTGCATGCCACATGGTGATTGCGTCGGTTTGACAGGTGCCACCGGATACCGGAGCCATTGACAGATCAATGGCGTCCGCTCCTGCGTCAATCGCTGCTTTGTACTGAAGTACGCCAACTCCAGCGGTCTCGTGAGTGTGAAACTGGATGAGAGTGCCCTGGGGGAGCAGCTGACGGGCAAGACGAACAGTCTCAAATACTTTTGAGGGCACCGATGTGCCTGAGGCATCCTTGAAGCAAACGGAATCGCAGGGAATGCCTGCATCGAGGATTGTACGGAGCGTTTTGGTGTAGAACTCCGGTGTATGTGCGCCTTCACATCCCGGCGGTAATTCCATCATGGTGACAACAACCTGGTGCTTCAGCCCTGCATCATGGATACACTGTCCGCTGTAGATCAGATTATCTACATCGTTTAAAGCATCGAAGTTCCTGATTGTTGTGATTCCGTGCTTCTTGAAAAGCTCAGCATGCAGTTTGATAATGTCGCGCGGTTGAGAATCGAGGCACACTACATTGACTCCTCTGGCCAATGTCTGGAGATTTGCCTCGGGACCCACGGTCTTCCTGAATGCATCCATTTGCGCAAAAGCGTCTTCGTTACAGTAGAAATACGAAGACTGAAACATTGCTCCGCCACCTGCTTCGAAATGGGTGATTCCGGCTGCACGTGTTGCAGCGACTGCAGGAAGGAAATCCTGGGTAAAAACCCGTGCGCCGTAGACAGATTGAAAGCCGTCTCGAAACGCAGTAATCATGACTTTGATTGATTTTTTTGACATGCTGTTCCTATCTTGGGATGGATGTGCTACTTCAAGCGAACTCTTGCTGCAGCAATCGCCAGTGCAATGTGATCTTTATTGGGATCGTTGCCGGCCTGACTGTTTGTGGATACCGACTGCTTGCTGGGGGCAACCTTTTCGGGGAACTTCTTATCAAGAAATGCAATACAAATGGCAAGCGCCTGCATTGTCATGGTTAGAACTGTAAAGAATAGAAAGACTATGCCAACACCTATGCACAGAATCATTAGACCTTCACTAATCATTGCAGCTCCTTTGCATCGCGATGTCTGGACTTTCCGACTCCCGCGGCTTCGTAAAAAATAGTTCCGGACTGGCCAGCCCCACTTGATACTGGTTTGGAGTGAAACGACGCCCTTGCCGTCAGCGTCGACGGGATTGTCAGGCTGCTTGCCACCAAATGATGGTGGCAAGGTACGACGTATACAGCACCAGGAGCAAGACACTCCGCCGTCTTCCAATGAGGCCGGAACGACTCGGGTATGCACACACCAGAACTACTAGACCAAACACCAACGCTACAGCTACCTCGCTCCATGCGACCGTGATGGGATGAATGATGGCTGCCACAGCAACGATGAAGATGCCGTTGAAAATGTTGCTGCCAAGAATCGTTCCCAGACCCACTTCGTCATGTCCGCGGAGCTTGGCAATAACTACGGTTGCGAGTTCCGGCACAGATGTACCAACCGCCACAATGGTTGCCCCGATAATGAATTCATCAATGCCAAAGGAAATGGCTATGCCCTTTGCACCTGCTACAATGAGATTGCCGGCCCCAACCAGGAACGCAAGGCCCGCAATGCATGTGAGAATGACCAGCCACCCGCCATGCTTTTCGGGCACTGCATCCATGGTGCTTCGTTGTTTGCGTGCTTCGATGATAACGGCAACAAGCCATGCGACGAACATAACCAACATCAGCAAGCCGTCGAGTCTGGAAATCTCACCGTCCAGCAACAGAAGGCCCGTGATCACAGGGACCAACAAGGCCACGGGGAAATCCCGCTTCACACTATCGCGTGGACATTGGATTCCGGAAATTGCCAGCGCTAAACCAAGGATCAGGGAAACATTCACGACGTTGCTGCCGAGCACATCGCCGAGTGCGATCTGAGGGCAACCCGCCAACGCCGAATTGACGGATACGGATAATTCCGGGCTTGATGTTGCGAATGAGGCCACGGTGGCCCCAATGATTCCCGGCGGTATCCGCGCCCAACGCCCGAGCCCCACCGCGCCCCGAACAAAAAGCTCGCCACCTACGCCTGCACACACAACGCCCATCAGCAATGAGACATATTCGTTCATAGCAAACCATCCCCATTCGGCACGTTCAGCTACATTCGATGAGTCGGTCAACAAACCGCGAAACTGCCTCTTGGTTCGCCAGGTGGTGTCGGGCAACCGAGGCTGTGGTGCCGATTTTGATCGTTACAGCCTCCGGGGGAAGCGCCCGAAAGATGTCTTCGTCGGTCTTGTCGTCGCCCAGCGCCATAATGAAATCGTAGGCGCCGGCCGAGACGAATTTGAGCGCCGCGCTGCCCTTGTCGTAGCCCGTTCGCTTCACCTCAACAACCTTGTCTCCGTCAAGGACCTGCAACTTGCTCTCGTGGGCAACGAGTGTTCGCAGTTCCTCTCGAAGCTCATTGGCTCTCATCAATCCGATCTCGGGCGTCGAGTTGCGGTAGTGCCACGCCAGCGACGACGACTTCTCTTCGATGAACGACCCATTGCATCGGCCAGTGTACCGCTGCAGGACCGGGGCTATCGTTGACTTCCAGCTCTGGTCTGCATCGATGGCGCTCACCCACTCCGCCCCCGGCGCCTTCTGAAATGCACCGTGTTCGGCGATAAGATGAACCGCAAGTGCGCCGAACCATTCTCCCAGGAAGTCTTTGTCGCGGCCGCTGATCAGCACGACTGTGTTCCTGGGATTTGCCGCCAGAGCCTGGAGTTGCGCAATGGTTTGCGCACCGGGGATCGCCAGCTCGGGGATCCGGGAGAAGGGAACCAGTGTACCGTCGTAGTCGAGGAAGACTGCCCGGTGCGAGGCCTGCTTGAACTCGCCGAGGATCTTGGATTCGGTGGCGGGAGTCACCAGATTCACCTTTCTGACCTCCTGATCCTTCTTGACTGATTCGACACTGTCAAGAATATCCTTGACCCATGTGAAAACCGTATAGGTTTTGATCCGGCGCTGCATGCGGGCAATGCGGATACTGCGCTCCCGAAGCGGCATGCCAAGCGCCTTGTTGATGGCTTCGGCCACTTCGCGTTTGTCCGCCGGGTTGATAAGTATCGCCTCTCCCAGCTCTGCCGCCGCGCCCGCCATCTCACTGAGGATCAGAACCCCCTTCTCGGCTACCTGGCAGGCGACGTACTCCTTGGCCACCAGGTTCATGCCATCGCGCAGGGGGGTGATGAGACCGACAAGACTGGTGTCGTACAGCGCAACAAGTTCGCTGAATGAGAGCGACTTGTATTGGTAAACGAGGGGTCTCCAGGCCATGGTGCTGTACTTACCGTTTATCCGACCCACTGCGGCCTCAATCTCTCTCTTCATGCGCTGGTACTGAGGGATCGTGTCGCGGGAGGGAACCACCACCATGTTGAACACGATCTTCTCGATCCAGTCGGGAAATGTTTCCAGGAAACGCTCGAACGCCTCCAGCCGCTGCAGCAGCCCCTTGGAGTAGTCGAGTCGGTCAACTGAGAAGATCAACTTCATGCCTTGGAGGGTGCTCAGGACTCTCTGCTTCTCCGCAGCCGCCTCCTTGGAGTGCGTTGCAGCTCCATTGTACTTCTCGTAGTCGATACCAATGGGATAGGAGTCGACACGCACCAGTCGGTCGTCTGCCGCCACCGTGTTCATCGTTGTTTCGTGCCCGAGAAGTCGCGACACCGTACGCAGGAAGTATTGGCTGTAGTCGTAGGTGTGGAATCCGATCAGGTCGGCGCCCAGCATGCCTTTGAGAATGGCGACTCCCCACCGGCGCGGCATGTTGCGGAAAATCTCGAAGGCCGGGAAGGGGATGTGCAGGAAGAATCCGATGTGTGCGTTCGGTTGCTGCTGTCTGATGAGCTCCGGCAGAAGAAACAGTTGGTAGTCGTGGATCCAGACAAAATCGTCCGGCTGCAGGATCGCCTTGAGCTTCTCGGCAAACACCTTGTTGGCAGTCACGTAGCTGTCGAAGTAGCTCTCGTCGTGCACGACCAGCGTGGGGAAGTAGTGGAACAGGGGCCAGATGTGGTCGTTGCAGAAGCCACCATAGTACTTGTCGTTGAGCTCTTTGTCAATAACGACCGGAATGATCTGGTACGTTGCGGTGGGCAGCGCGGTGCTGCTGCTGCCGCGGATGGCGGCGGCACGGGCTCCGGGAAGGTACTTCCTCAGCAGTTGTGTGAGAATTCCCTGTTTGTCAGGAGCCACGTCATCGGGTGCCGGATCGCCATTGCCGACCCACACGATTTTTCGAAAGAGCTCCGAGCTCTGGCCGCTCTTCTGGGAGAGTGCGGATATGGCAGAGACAAGCCCTCCCGAGTTCTGGACGGTTGTGGCCTTTCCGTCAACCACAACGGTTCTGAACGGCAGGCGGTATGACACGATCACAATGCGCTTGAATCGGTACGACGTTTCTGGAGTCATGGCGTCACCCTCCTCCGTTCACCCATGATGGAGATTCCATGGCCCGGCGATGCGCACGCCTGCTCAGGCTGGTTGCAGGCTGCTCTGGGTACCCGGATGTTTCCTGAGACTGGATGCGACGGAATCGGAGGAGTTGTGGGTTTGGACATGAGCACCCGTGGCAGATTTTTGCCGTTGGTGGATGGCGGCCCGACCATCCTCATGTCCTGCTGTCCCGGGAGGTGCAGCACCCTTGGTCATCAGCAAAATACGCCATGCCATCGGCTCTATTTACGCAGGAGCCATCATCGCAGCATGCCTCTTTGCCGCCGCATGGGTAGGGGCATTCGCTGCCAACCGCGTGAATCTGGCCGTGCTGAAGGTGGCGATCGGGATCTTCGTGACGATTGTGGGGATCTCGATGACCGTGGGTGCGGTGCTCAAGCTTCGGGGACAGCCCACGCGCCCTCGACGAACAGATGCGGCTCGCTCGGTCTGCGGATTGCGTTGACCGGGCGCGCCGTAGCAGCATCCATTCAGGAAACACCCGATTCGAGTGAAGAAGATGCCGATTCCCAGGCTCGGGGCCATGGCGTCCGCATACGGCAAGAACGGAAGCCTCTTCAGTCGGAAGAAGATGAATGCGGCAACAACCGCACCGATGAACCCGCCATACATCACCAGGCCGCCAATGCCCACACCGCCGTCTTGAAACGGATTGGCAATATTGAGGAGGCGACCGCTGAACTCCGCAGGTTTGAGCAGGACATAGTAGAGCCGGGCTCCGACAATCGCCGAAACTATCACCCAGAATGCGACGTCGGCGATGATCTCCGGCTTCAGGCCCGCATTCTTCGCGCGGACAGAGGCAAGCCATATCCCGGCAAGGAATGATACCGCGAGCATGAGCCCGTATGAGTGAATGGGGATGCCGAATATGTGAAAAAAGACTGGCAGCATCTGGGCCTCCCAATACGAAGGTTCCTGTCGAATCGGCGGGGCAACGCACACCAGCGCGTGGGGAACTCACCGTCCTCGGACGGTAGCAGCATACCCTTGCGGAAAGATGCCACTATCTCTGGTTATGCCACAGACTGCGGCGGCACTCCTGCCAATACTCTTTCGTTTCTCAAGAAGATCCGCCGTGGTCTTAAGCGCGAAGTCCACGACAGCACGTTGGCTCTTGAGCTTGGCGTTGGAGGCGATGGAGCGCACAAGTTGCGGGTTGAGGTAGACGTTTGTGCGCACCGAAGATGCCTGCCGAGACTTCGGCTTCGAGCGACGAATTTTGCGGGAGTCCTGCATACCTACACCTCCAGAACTTTGAGATCGGTCACCCGCTGGATCTTCTCGAAATCACGCCGATTGACAGTCAGTATTTCCTGCTCGTGGTCCAGCGCGGTCTGTGCGATGATAGCATCAAGCAGCCCGCTCTGGAAGCCCTTGAGGGTGACTCCAAGATCGCGGAGTCGCCGAATTGTCTGAGCCGGTTGCAGTCTATTGCGGAGCTCCAGCGACTCGAATTTATCCAGAAACTCCCTCACGACATCGAACCGTCTGCGCTCGCGGAGCGGAAAACCCAACAAGATCTCCATATACACGATGTCGCATATGTGGACCAGCTCCGGACTGCCATGCAGTGTCTCAGACAGCACAACGGTTGCTCCGGTCTGAGCGCCGTTGAAGAAATCGATCCATACGCAGGTGTCGACAAGCATAGCTATACACCAATCTGTACTAATTATACATCAACGAAGCCGCCCCCGCAAGCAAGAGAGCGGGCTTAGTTCACATCATTCCAAGCCTCTTCATCTTCTTCCACAAATCAACCTTGCTGATGTCCAGCGCCCGGGCAGTGGCGGTTTTATTGCCGGCGTGGTGCGTCAGCTCATCAGGCTTCTCGAACGTAGACCTCGTCGCAGAACCGGCGGCAGTGTGCGACCAGAGAAGCGGCATCCTCGATGCCCTGGCCGGCGATTGTCGCGTCGATATGGCTATCGACATCGTAGTCGCCCGCTTGACGTTCGTCAAAGAGGCGTTGGACAATCCGGGTGAAGCCAACAGGAAACAGGCCCGGCTTGACGAACTCTCGGTTGAAGGCGCCAATGGTTTGCGAATGAGATGAGAAAGTGAGCCCTTTGACAAGAAGCGCTGCCGACATCGCATGGAAGGCGGCGTAGTATGCTCGTGAAACCGCGTCGTCGTTGAACCCCTGCGCCATCGCCGCGCGCGCTGCCTGCAGCTTGAGATCGGCCTTGGCGAGCATCTGTTTTACGACCTCGTGGTCGGGCAACGTGCTCATATCGCTATGCCTTCTTTCGCGATATTCAGACCAAGGGGAAAACGACGTTTCGATTCCCACTCCTTTGCTCCCCACACCAGACACCCGAACAATGTGCCATACGTGTTGAGCATTTGAACTGCGACGTCGGTCACCAAATCCCGCACCGAGCGATCGTACTCGTCGACCACGACAAGGACATCCCGGTCTGATCCCTCGGTTTGCTCCCCGCGGGCGTAGCTCCCGAAGAGGGTTATGGACCGAACGCGACCGCCAAGTTCCTTCCTAACGGCATCTCCGAACTCGCTGGCGATGCGGTCCATTTCTTCCTCCATGGGGCTGGTGGCGACGGCTTCTCGAGAAGTGCATCCGCCATCTGTGAATATAGCCAATCTCATTCGTCACCGGCAAACTTGGCCGTCCCCCTCACATCATCCCCATCCTCTTCATCTTCTTCCACAACCCGACCTTGCTGATGCCCAACGCCCGGGCTGTGGCGGCCTTGTTGCCGTCGTGTTGCGCCAGCGCATCCTGGAGTGCCTCGCGCGTCACCGTCAGGCGACTCCCCTTGGCTCGCACGGGTGTTGGGTGAAACGTCTGCTCGCCAAGGGCCGCGACCTTCTCAGCGCAGATCCCCTCCCGCACCGCAACAACGCGCAGTTCGTAGGGCAGATCGGGGACCTGAATCTCGCCAGTCCGGCAGAGCACGAATGC
>Ga0315284_10005183_pt1 | contig 18520 bp, 16 predicted proteins | sample YL17G09_16_MG_FD_203696 | JGI IMG/M metagenome (GOLD analysis project Ga0315284, IMG submission 203696) | Sediment microbial communities from Yellowstone Lake, YNP, Wyoming, USA - YL17G09_16 | ecosystem: Environmental > Aquatic > Freshwater > Lake > Sediment | place: USA: Wyoming | collected...
TGCTCCTGTCGCGCCATCTGCACCTGTAGGTCCGGTTGCCCCCGTTGCGCCTGTCGCACCGTCTGCACCTGAAGGACCGGTTGCTCCTGTCGCACCGTCTGCCCCTGAAGGACCGGTTGTGCCTGTCGCACCGTCTGCTCCGGTAGGCCCTGTAGGCCCGGTTGCCCCTGTCGCACCATCTACTCCGGAAGGACCGGTTGCACCCGTTGCGCCTGTCGCACCATCTACTCCGGAAGGACCGGTTGCACCCGTTGCGCCTGTCGCACCATCTACTCCGGAAGGACCGGTTGCACCCGTTGCGCCTGTCGCACCATCTACTCCTGAAGGCCCGGTCGCACCCGTTGCGCCTGTCGCACCATCTACTCCGGAAGGACCGGTTGCCCCTGTCGCACCATCTGCTCCGGTAGCGCCTGTCGCACCATCTGCTCCGGTAGGACCGGTAGGCCCAGTTGCTCCTTTTGGCCCGGTTTCTCCTGTCGGTCCTGTAACTGTCGAATCTGCACCGGTAGGACCTGTCGCCCCGATAGAACCGGTAGGACCTGTCGCCCCGATAGGACCGGTAGGACCTGTCGGCCCTGTCGCACCGTCTGCTCCGGTAGGACCTGTCGCTCCGGTCACACCTGCTGCGTCTATCCTTTCAAACGCACTCTGGGCGTCGCCCGTTACACCCGCAAGAATACCACTAAAGTTATCCGTATTGACGGTAACTTTCTTAGCATGTAACGGACCCCTGTCAAACCCTATATCATGTTCTCTACCCATTGTGCGTTCCTCTCATATTATCCTGGACGGACGATCGACATTCTTGCGCGAGCAATAGCTGTCGTTGCCGCGTTCGCTCCTTGTCCGGTCACTTTCAGTCTTAAATATCCCGTCGCTGCCGGTGCATACGCTTTAATGTGCACGTTTTTATCGGTGATGCTTGCGTCAAACGTCGCCGCATCTTCCGGCACTACGTAATTCGCGTTTGCCGCACCCTCTGCCGCCGCACCAAGTAGCACGTTACCCTGCTCAAGATCGATCTTAACGTCCACCGCGCCGCCGGAACTGAACATGTATTCAAACGAATACGACGCGCCCATTTCGACCGGGTACAAGTACGTGTACACAACACCCGTACCCGCCACCGTCTTCGACGCTACCCCTTCCAATTTAAGGAAGTCCACTAACTGCATATTAGGGTTTACCATTATTTTGTTACTCCTTTATTTTGTGTTTGATCCTGCCCAGGCGCGCTCGCTCTCGAGCAAGGCCGGCGCGCGTTCTCTTCTGTTCTTTCCCTAAGTTCTGTATTAAAAGTCCTTTCGCGTCAATACGTTCTTCTTCTTTACTGAGCCGCGTTTCTTTATCGAGTATAGTTGCCGCGCGCTCTTCCCGGGTAACGAGCGCGGCGACACGCGCAGAGTACGACGATTCGTGTTGTATCAACTTATCGACCGCCGCTTCGTATTTCTTGACCGCGGATAGATGCCTACTTTCCGCATTCCGTATCGTTTCTTCTCTCGAGAGGACTTTCACCTCGCGTTCCGCTAACGCCGCGTGTTCCGCGGCGATACTCCTTTTCGTTTCCGCTCTGAGGCGTTCTACCTCCGCGAGTTTCTGTTTTTGAAAGGAGATATGGCAATCCGCGTCCCGGGTTTTTAACTCTATCTCCCGTTCACGCCTGTCAAGGTCATGTTCTTTCGCCGTGTGCTTCGCCTCTTCATCTTTTGCCCCCGCGATCAACCTATGCACCCTGACAAGTTCGCTTTTCGCCTGCGCCGTACACTTCTCTAACGCCTCGAGTTCAGCAACGTGTTTTTCGCAGATCAACGCGTGCTTTTTCCCGATAGTAGATAACACGGCACGCAGTTCGTTTGAACGGAGCGCGATGTTCTCCGCGATCTTCCGTTCGTTGTCGAGCCGCTTATTGCCCGGTATTATGTGACGCGATCGTACAGTCATCGTTACGTTTTTATAAGGTAGTTAAGGACTAAATACGGTTGCAACGTATTATGCGCATTGCCCCCACCGGTCGAGCCCGTATTTCCCGCGGTTGTATTAGACCCGTGACCGCTTCCAACCGTTGCGATCGACGCAACTTGAGCAGTATGTGTGTGCGCCGGCATTTCTGAAGTAACAAGTAAATGTTTCTCCCTGCCGCTGGCTGCTGCTAAAGCAAAATTCGTTCCGGTCGCATTTACGCCGTCCGCGTAAGTGGATCCCTGTCCTGCGCCTATGGCTACCCGGCCTTTTAGGTTAGGAAGTATGAAATTCCCACCCCCCGGGTCAGCTCCGAACGTATGTCCTATGACAGCGTAGAGAGCAGCGTATGTTGTTTGGGACACCGTTGCCCCATTACAAAGCAGATACCCCGTAGGAGCCGATGCGCCGGCGTATTGTATGACCGCTCCAGGGGGATTTACCCCGCCGCCTAATGACGCCCAGTCCCACTGACCCGCGGTTCCTTTCGCGATAGGGACATCACCAACTACCGATGTGTTATTTACGTCGCCAATATTACCAATTCTCATTTTAGTTCTCCTTCGTTATAGGTATCTATAGCCCCACGTTCCGCTGATCGTGCCGTAACTGACGAGACTGACCGCCGCGCTATTCGCGGACCCCGTTATCTCGTCGGGTATGATCTGTTTACTATTATTATCGAAGATCGTTATTCCGATCGTGTACGGCGCGGAAAGACCGAGTGTATGGTTTATAGTAAGCACCCCGGCGGTGAGATTCGCGTTGTTAAACGTTCCTGTATATGGACCGGGAGAACCTGTTGGCCCTATAGGACCTGTAGGACCGAGAGGACCTGTCGGACCGGCTTGAGTAGGCCCTGTCGGTCCTGTCGGACCCGTAGGACCGAGAGGACCCTGCGGACCCGTTCCGCCAGTCGCCCCGGGAGAATAGTTTGTTACCCCGTCGCCCGAAGCGTTCCACCCAATGACCATACCGGCCACGGGATCGAGAAGCGTGCCGGAAATAGAGAACGGAAGATTGACTTTTATCGCCCTGTCGACTTGCTCCTTGACTTGCTGTACGAGCCGGGTAAGACGATCACCCATGCTTTCGATCTGGTCTTCGCGAAAGCGGCCGTTGACGGGCAGAGATACGACTTGTGTTTCAGGTATATCACTGACGATAAGAGAGTCTTGAGCGGTAGTCGGCGCGATCGCGTATGTGACCGTTCCCGTATTCTCTACGCCGACCGTGAACGCGACCGTATAATCCACGCCGTACGTAAGAGGAGCGTTAAGCGCTTTCGTCGCGCGAGTGACTTTGTACACAACGAGATCAGTCGCGTCGTATATCTCAAAAGGGAAATCGAAAGGGACTTTACCGCCCCCGCCTTGCTCTTGTATTTTCGTGACCGTCTCATTTACCGACATGTACTACCTCCATCATTTAAAATAAGTATACCACATAAAACCGATTATGCAAATGCGTCTCTACCGATAATGCACCGCCCCTTGTTTCTGTTTTGTGCCGCCGCCAAACCACCAATAATAGAATGACCCCACATACGGGATCTTACTCCAAGTCTTCCAATCTGCTATATCTTTTTTACCCATTATATCCGTGAATAACGTATCAACAAACGGGACTGGAGGTGTAATTGACTGAGTAAACGCGCTGATGAGACCATCTTTAGTAGCGTTTACCATCGTGTATTTATTGAAACCTACCGTTTTCACTAAATTGTTCAACACGTAATCGGACAGTTCACCCACTTTACCAAGTAAGAAATCTTTTATCCAATCAGCAGTAACACCCATAAGTGTCAGCGCCGCGGTAAGCCGGATGAAATTTTGCATACCTTTTATCGGATCCGTCTTTATCTGCCGCAGTACTTCGTTGTGGTAAACGTCGAGCACTTTGAGCGTATATGACTTTAACATATACAGAATACGCCCATTTCCGCCCCGGAGATAATACTCAGGCATTTCAGATAATGCTATGGGTTGAAAATCACAAAGTTCGGAGAAAAGTAGGTACTTAACGTTCTCACTCGTTACCCCGTTTTTAAGGTCCGCCAGAACCTGAGAAGCCTCATCCCCAAAAATCATAATAAGTTCTGGCATGAGTTTCTCACCTTGTTTGGTCGCCTCATTTCTTAACCGAGAAAGAGAACTATTGATAAGCACCTCTTTACCTATTCTATCTATCTTCTCAAGTCCTATCATCTTGAAGACAGCATTGACCGCTTTAGCCGAAGTGTTAGTGTCCCCGGAAAACTCCTGGGCGATATTGTGAACCCCTATATCTTCTTTCGTGAGTTTCCCGGTGAAAATCGCTTTCCCCGTCCGGAGATACCCGTTCCGATATATTGGAAACGCGAGATCGCCTATCTGCGTAATCGCATTAAGAGGCGAGTTCATCGTGGCGAGGTATGATAAGTTCTTATATGTAGACCAAAGACCCTGAGTGCCTTTTTGATTAAACCTTGCTTTTAGAATATCGCGTATCGTCTGCGCCTGTTCGGTCGCGATCATCCCATCTTTAAGAAGACCCTCGACATATGCACCTATGCTCGAGTCGACCGCCCCTTCTCCTTTACCGAAGAAACGACGCGTCTCGATAGCGGTGTTCATGCCTTCAATATAATCAATGAGCGCCTGAGAACTGTCTTTATAATACCGATTCATTTCCGGCTTTATAACATCAATAAGTCTCGTTTTGACGTTAGCCGGAAGCCGAAGCCATATCCCGGTGCCCCCATTCCCACGCAAGAGTTTATTTATAAAATCTGCTTTTTCAGTGGGTAACATCGAGTACCCTTGTGCTTCTTCCTGTATCTTGACTGCCTCATCAATGGCGTTCCAATTCTCTGATTCACGGAGATACTGTAAGAAACCTTCCGCGTCACCAACACGCCGGGGCCAGTAATCTTCGAGGAACCCTAAACTCATATCCGCTTTTAAAGCCCGTTCGTGCATTTCGTCGAGAACAGCCCGCACTTCTGCAAACTCTTTCTCCAGTCCGTTACGTTTTATGATCGCGTCTACTTTTCCTGTGTCCCGGTTCTTGAGCGCAAAATCGAGGTCCGCCGCGTCTTCTATGGAAAGTTTTGCGTACTTATCGAGAAAGGGTTTAGTACGTTGCAGATCCGCGAAGATTTCGCGGCGTGATCTAAACTCAAACTTACGGGATGCGTGTTTAAGTTCTTCTGCTATTTTCGCAAGCCGTGTCGAGACAGGTACAAAAGCTTTGTTAGCCTCTTCCGAAATGCGTCGGCCCGTACGAGATAATGCGTCCCTGATCGGCGTGGCGTTTTCCACATCGGTTTGTTTTAATGCTCGATTCTTCCCGTACGGATCTTCCCCCGCCGGCTGAGGCGCCGGGGGTTCTTCTACCGGAGGTTTAGCGGGGGGTTTAGCGGCCGCTTTTATGGGTTCTTTAGCTATGAATAGAATAGACCCATCAGAATTTACTATTTTTTTAAAATCTCTCTCAAATACCAACTCTGTACTCTTAGGCAATTTGACCCCGGGTTTCACTAATATACTCTCTACAGTTCCCCTCCGTCCAGCCCCTATCTCAAATTCTTTTTCTCCTACCAAATCAGTAGCGGGTTTTCGTATCACGCGCGCGAAACCCCTATCCCCAAAAACGGACGCCTTATCATATTCTATGACTACTCCTTTACCACTTTGACCCAGAGCGTATGTCGGGTCATTGGAAACATTAAGCCCAATAAGGTCTTGATGGGCAATAACTAGATTAAATGCTTCAGCAGGGGACGTTTCGTGATATAGACTTTCCCCCTCTATATGCTCTGGACGACGCACAGCGTATTTTTTAATATCTTCTGGCAGTTCAAAAGGCGCGGAATTATACTTTCTTGCTTCAATCTCAAGTGGTGTTGCTACCTTCCCCCCTTCTGTGGGGGAGAGTTTGGATTTATCAAGTAATAGTATTTGGCTACCATCGCTACTTACTATTGCATCATATCCTTGTTCTTTTAGAGATTTTATTATCTCTTTGTTAGTGTCAGGATATTCCAAAATATTATCCGATATTTTATTAGGGTCAGATTTCATTCCCTTTTGTAAGGGCGTTTCTATCTGAAATGGTTTTTCAATATTAGGACTGAACTCAAAAATATTATCTCCAAATATCTTTGCATCTGCCTTATCCCTTGCTAAAAATATGCCCTGTCCCCTAAATACCGGAGATTTTTCTTTTGTCCCGTGATAATATACCTTCCCCCCTTCTGTGGGAACGGGCTTACCTTCCAACTTCGCTATCTTTGCTTTGAATATGGCCTCTAATGGCGAGCCTTCTTCAATCAATCCCTCAATATCGTCCGCCTTATTTCTTCCGTTTCTTGGGTCAACCTTCAAATCTTTTTTTGTGAGTGATTCAATCTCACCCACTATAACTTGGTCTGATTCAGAAAGTTTTGTTGCGGTGATCTTCGACGTCTTAGCGATGTCTTTCGGGAGTTCGAGGATCTCTCCGCGGAGCACTTGCACGGTGCCGTTGTTACGGCATAGACGTATGTCTCGGCTTTTACTGTATATGTCTACCACCGTCGCTAAATCAGTGTTCTCCGCGATAGCGCGCGCTATTTTAGGTTTGAGAGATACGACTGCCCCCGCTCTGCCGTTCGATTCCTGTATCGCATCACCTATGTTCTTTATCGCACCCTGTAGTAAACTGACCTTGCCCGTAGTGACAACGTTCGCCATCGCTTCGCCTGCGCCGAGGTAGAACCCGAATTGACCTAACGTAGCGAGTGCGGCGGCCGATGTTGGTTCCATACCGACGTCCGTTAAAGCAGTTACCATTTCAGTAGGAGGGTATTTCTCGGGGTTTGAGAGGCCGTTATATATCGTTTTGAGCACTCCTGTGCGCCCGGAACCGTCAAACGGCGTGTCTTTAGCGAGGGCAGTGAGTGCGGCCATAGGGCGGGAAAAAAGTTCACCGTACCCGGTACTCAGCATCTCTTCTATCGCGGCGCCGCCAAAAGGAATAGCCGTTTGTAAAGGTTTAATATCGAGATTCGCCCCCACCGCCGCCCCTGCTTTACTCAAAATATCGGGAGTAGTGGGTTCGGGAATCGTAGGAACAGCGGGTTTAGGAAACGTAGCGCGAAGAACGTCACCGGTGAGTTCCCACGCTTTGTTAAGTCGATCACCTGAATAATACCCCTCAATAGGGTCGATCACCGTAGGAGCAGGCATACCGGCTTTCGGCTGATCCTCTTTCATCGTGGACCAGTCTATCTGTGACGTAGGAGTCGTACCGGCGGGAGCGTCTTTAGCCGGGGCAGACTGATCCCCATAGACAGGTTTCATAGACTCCCAGTCCAGTTTGCTCTCTTCCCGAGTATCAGTAGTCGGAGATAAAACTCCCATATATATTACGGACTCACATTCTTGTAATAATACACGTCTTCCTCGCCAGGTACACGCGAACGATAGATAACGATACCTTTCCCATTCTTATCTTTAAACGTCAATCCCTCTTTATCTATCGCCGTTGTATCAGTTATATTCACTCTATCGAGAACTGCTTGCCCGGCGACACGCCGCATTTCCTTTTCCGGGTTAGCATTTTTAGAGTATATGTTAAAAAGCATACCCTTTAACGCTTCGGCTTTCGCCTCGGCATTTCCTGGTTTATCCAGCGGATTTAAGAACGAGTACGTCTTCGCCACCCAATCGATAGCACGGGCAACGTCTTTCTGTTTTTTTACACTCTCGATATTATTGAGGTCGTTCTTTAGATTTGATAAGAAAATGAGTTCCTGGTTATCTTTGTGCCCGTCCTGGTACACTGCTAATACTTTTTGCTGAAACTGCGCCCGGTCTACGTTATTGTCGACAAACTTATCGAGCATGTCGAGATAACTCTTAGCCTCTTTGTTTTTATTAGCCAACTGTTCCGCGTCCGTCCGGACTGTACGAACGAGCGTTCCTAATAGGTTTTTCTTATCCGCTATGGATATTCTAACTGCCGGGTCAGTAGACTCCGCGGCCGCCTCTATGGCCTCAACTGAAATATCTCCCGCAGTAGCTCTTATACTCATCCGGTTCGCGTTATCACGCATATCATTCTGGAGAGCCGCTTGATCAGAACGGAGTTTTGTCTCGGCTTTCGATATGTACTCCGCTTTGAGCGCGCTGTCAAACCCCGGCAGTTTATCTAAAACGCCACTCCGTAACATTTTCTTCGCGTTAATAGGGTCGTTCTGGATATTGTTGTAGATGAACGCCTCCATAGACGCTTTGTGCGCTTTAGTCTTAGCCGCTTCCCGGACTTTCAGATCGACGATACCTTCAGCTAATTTATCTGTCTCATCTAACGCCGCGATCGTTTGGACGTATTCTTCTACCGTACGGGTTCGACTGGCGGCCAAAGCTGTAGTCCGTGCCGCCGACTCAACCGCCGTAGTCGCGATGTCTGCTTGTTGATTCTTAACCCACTCGTACGCCGGAGCAATAGCCGCCCGACGGATAGTAGCCGCAGCCGCCGAAAATTTTGTCTTAACCCGGCTATCCCCTATGCCTGAAGCGAATGATTCCGTTTCTTTTTGAACGAAAGCCTGAGATGCGTCGATGTATGCTGAAGGATTAGAGGCGTGTTCTTTCTGTAAAGCCGCAAGGCCATCCTGAACGGCTAATCCATAATCTATGACCGCATTATTCGCCTGGAGATCGGTAGCCGCATCTTCCCGGGCCCTTAGCTTCGCGATCTCATTCTTACGGACCGGCTCAACGAACTCGTCCTGTACTGCTCCGGCAACAAGCGCGTTCGTGTCGTCTTTCTGCGCTCCGCCTACGTACGTAGACGCGAACTGATCTCTTTGATATTGAGGTATTGAACCCATGTGCTATACCCACCCTTTCGCATCAGCGTACGAGTAAATCTTCTGTGTGGCACTTGCAAACCCGCCTACGAGCGCCGCCCGCCCTTGTCCTTCTTGTACTCGGGCTGTCTGCTGACTGTATTCGCTTAGCGCTGCTCCTCTCGCGCGCTTAGCCGCACCCTCTGCCGCAGCCCACTTCTTCGTCTGCGCGATCGTAATGACCGCCGAACCGCCGTACTCTACGCCGCTTCCTATATATAAGAGTTTCTGTTTCTGCGCGAAACGGTTGCCGTCATCTTCGATCCGCATGGCTTCGCGGTTTTGCTCAGCCTGTAAAATCTGGCCATACGAGCGAGTAGTAGCCGCTTGGGCCCTCGAAGCCGCGTTCTGCTGTACTCCTTGATATATACTTAACCCGGCGCCTACTGCCGTCGCCGCAAGTGCTACTGCTCCCATGTAAACCTCCGACTCCACAAACGGTAATCTTCTTTAAACTGACTATACTCTCTCAATGTTCCCTCACACTCAAATCCTAAATGAACCATATACGCATCATGAAAAACGTCGGCTATAGAGTGAGTCTGGGCCCGGTGCACTTTCAGTTTCTGTGCATACGTAAGAAGAAAATCTTTAAGCACTTTAACGTACTCTATTTTACGTTCGATTATGTGAGACGATGGTATCTGCCATATCTCGTACACTCCGGGCCATAGCGGCACCCAACCTAAACAGGTTATGATCTTGCCTCCGTCTAAGAACGTATACGCATGACCGAGCGAAGCATAATAATCGAGTAATGTTTGGGATAGATACGGATACACTTTTTCCCACTCGTAGGTTCGCATATCCATGAGTTTTAAATGCTCTGAGTGAAAAGGTACGGTTTTTATCATCCTTCGGTCACATCCGCAAACGGCACTATCGCTTGCACAGTACACGGCAACGGGTTATCTTGTATCACGTTAATGAATTTCTGAAGATCGTAACCGTCCGGGATCTGCACTTCGATCATCCCGGTAAACAGGGGCGGCGGTTGACCGGTACGGTCATTCGTCGTCCGGGTGATAACTTGCTCCATATGGTACGGGTCGGTCCCTACTTTCGCCCCGAGTGTATGCCTGAAAAGGACGGCTATCTTATTTATCGTAGACGTCATGCCCATAGACGAACCCGACACACTGCGGGATTCAAGCGGCATGGTACGCGTCCACCCCCGGTACCCCAGCCCTACATGCACTACCGTAGCCGATACGTCTAACGTCACCCCGCCATCGACTACCGTCTGAGTAGGATGCACCGCGCCATCGGTGACGATCGTTACCGTTTCCCCCTCGAGATGGTCTAAACCGCTAAGTTCCGTTACGGTCAAATACCATTCCGCCGCGGGGATAACCGAGACACTATTAAAATTTTCCAGTATATCACAGGTAACTTTCGTAGCGGATACATACGCCGTAATCACCGCTGTCCCGATCTCGAATCCCGTCATACATTTTCGAACGATACGCCGGCCAACGTCTCCCGCAACGAACACGTTCGCACCTGCGGTGAACGTCACGCCGGTACCTGTCGTAGCCCCGGGAGTAAGCGTCACGGCTTGAGACGTATCTAACGTAAGCGCGGAATCTACCCGCACGAATTGCTTAGACAGTTCATACTGCCGCCTCTCGAAAGCGTCTGTATCCGCGTCTTCGTTACCCGTAAAAAAATCCTCGTATTCAGGGAGCACTACGTCAGGGGAGAAATACTCTACGTATCTCCGTGTCACACCGTCAATAGTACGCTCCACAACAAGCCAAAGATCGTCTGTATTGTCACTATGCGGCTCCCCGCAGACGCTCAATACTTTCACATCCGTCCCACCGAGATAATGAGTATGCCATGCCGCTATCTTCTCTTGTTCTTTCGTCGAAATACCAAGAAGCACGCCGTCTCGCCTGACCGCCCACATAATGTTCACTCTTCCCTGTTGTATCGCCAGTTGGATCATCCCGGGGTATGTCAATTCATCAGAGAGAACGTTAAGATCTTCTGAACTGTAACTATCTTCAAGAAGACTATATCCAAAACGGTTAAGCACTGTGCCACCACGCTGCACATAAAAGATATTCGTTCCTATGCGCACGGGGAGCATATTCTGTACTCCGTAAAAATCTACAGGCTGCACCGTAACCTCAGTCCCGGATATGGGGGCGGCTTCGGTAGCGCCATACGCTTTATATACTCCGCCATATGTGCCGATAGCTAAGAATTTATTTGTACCCGCAAACCAGTATATCCTGTCCGCCGTGTTGTTTTGCGAAGCGATAGGAAATATGACCGCATCATCGGCATTTGTCCCAACAGTAAAATCATCAAAACGAGAAACGCCGTCGTCATTCGGAGCACGACTACCATAGAATGTTTCAGGGTCATCGTTCGTACCGCCGTAAAAAAGACGACCTCCGTAAAACGCAACAGCACCGGGCATATTACCTTGTTTGAAGAGGTACCCACCGGAAGAGTAGGCTGTATACCCGGTGCTGTTTATGTCTACAAGAGTAACGGGGTCTTTGAGCGTGATCGTATTTGCCCCGGTCTTAACGACCGAATACGTATTACCGTTAAGCTGTGTCATACCCACTACGCCGTAAATCTCTATCACGTCCCCGGTAGCAAGACCGTGAGCCGTTGCGGTTACCTGACAGGGATTTGCTCTCGTGGCGCCGCTGATAACGACCGTAAAAGGATCTTTCGTGCGCGTAAAGGTGCTAAGCGCCCAACTTGTCTCCCCGCTGCGTATAAGTTTTCGGGGGTCGTAACCCCGGTGGACAAGATACATGAGATCGGCTTTTTGCGCGTATCTGATACCCGACAAGTCCGCCTCAGCAAAGGGAGACGTTACTTCGTATACCCGTTCAGTCTGGCCGCCGGAAATATATGCCCCATACGCCGACATATCGATAGCGACACCATCAAGGTCTTTTAGCGTATACGTGCCAGCATCAATCTTCACGACAAGAAAATATTTTTCGTTGAGTTCGGTCGTACCTACGACATCGTAGATAAGGATTTGGTCTCCCGTACTATACCCATGCGTACCGGATGTGACTACACCGGTACCAATAACTATACCGGTAATGGTTTTCGGGTCTTCAGTTATGACCCCGCCATCTGTAAAGACACAAAATTTACCGTCAGAAAACGCTAACGCGTACGCTTGGTCGTCGTTAAATACAAAGGGTATGAAGTTGGTAAGTCCATTCAGGCGGGTGGGTAGAACATAACGCGAACCAGGACGATATGTATCAGGTCCCTGTACCTCGCCTATGAAGTTACGGGAGATAGACTTTCCGAGCGGGTATGAAGAGAGGTCAACACGCCCAAAAAGTTTTCGAGTAAGCAGCCCTCCCGCGAAATTAAGGAGGGGATTCGATCGTTGCATGTATTAACACCCCGGGATTATTTCGGGATTCGCTTGGTTCACTTGCCCCGAAGAGTACATTCTTCGCGCGCCCATAAAACGGCTGCGTGTAATACGGCGCGGCGGATTGTCCTGGCCATTGACTGCCCTGGCTTCCATACGCGTTTCATCGAGCATTGTCTTAACGCCCTGGCGAAGCGTCTCTTTCCCGCTGAATGCGTATGCCATGTTATACGCCAACTGCTGAGCCAGATAATTCTTGAAAAGTTCGTCGAACTTCGAGACAACGAGTTGATCCTTGATATACCCGATATTAAGTGTAGACGCTCCGCCATTATCGATGTATAGGAAGCCTTGTTCGATCTGGTAGTCCTCAGCTAAGAGGCTGTCAACATCGTCCCCAATAAAACGTAGACGAATAAAGTCATTCGGAAGTGCATATTTGTCAGCATACCCGAATTCCGGAGCCGTGGCGTTACGGGATAAAGTCGTTCGAGCCTTAGCGAAGTTCCAGGGATGGGCCCGCAACACGTGGCGCCGGGTAGTGTCATACCAGCGACTGCATACGGATTCACTTTGGGTTTTCGGATCGCGAATATTCGTGATAGGGGGAACTTTGAGCAGATCCAATGCCATGTTGCATATCTCGACTTCACTCAATACGAAAGGCATATATCGACTCTCCTTATCCCAAAAAAGCGTACCGCCGACCCGCTGTGCGGTGTGGTGGTACGCTTTTCTGGTTGTTTACTGCGTTCTGTTACTACTACGCGGACTTTACGAAAATCGCACGTATCGCAACGGTACCTGTGCCCGAGCCGACCGTGTTGGCTGTGAGCGCCAGATCATACTCCATTTCGGGAGTAACGTTCGCATCGCCGGCAAGTTCGTACACTTCTTTGCCGATGTTCGCGATAGTCAACGAAGCCATTCCGTTCTGCTCCGAGCCGATGACTTTACCGGCCGAGATGTTCGCCGCGGCCATGAGAATATCCTTGTCTTTCACCGCGCCGCCGTTCTCGAGCGTGTCGTACAAACCGAGATCGTAACTCGTCGCGCCGGTTATGGCGTCGCAGTTAATATCGATCCTGACCGGGATCATGTTCCCATTGACGCGAAAGAGACGGTATATCGAACCGTCGCTGTCGGCGACCGCTACCTCAAACTGCGTCTCCATGACGACTACCTCGCCGCCACGGTTGAACACGTTTTTCGTGTTCGCGTTTACGTATGCGTTAATAACTGCCATGTTTAAATCCTCCGTATTTTAGTGAACCCCGCCGCCGTTATGACGGCGGGGTGTATTCGTAAACGAACGCTTACGTAGCGGTCGTGGTGACTTTCTGTATTCTCTGTTCGTCTGTCCTTACCGCGCCGATCTCACCGAGGACCTGGATATAGGTGCTCTCGATGTAACCCGGGTAATCAGGTATGACCTTAACGCCGAACTCTTTCGACATACCGTAGATCAAACCCTGGGTAGAGGCCGCAAAGCAGGTCCGAACAGCCGAAGCCACACTAAGCTGCGGGTTATCCACGCCGCTGCCGAAACAGATGAGGTCCATGCCAAGGACCTGAACAACCTGGCCCTTGTCGACCACATAGTTGCGGCTAAAATCGCCGGACGTGAGCTGCGTGATGTTGAACAGTGCTGTCTCTTCCTGTTCCGAAAGCCCGATGAGAATGTTCTCAGGCATATCGGTTCCGACTTCGTTCTTACGGAAGTTCGCTCTGATCTCGAGGAGTTTCGCGTACGTAAGGCCGGCTGTCGCATTGACCGTCTGGCCGCCGTTACCGGCGAACGTGATCGTTGTATCAAACCTACGGCCCGTTGATACATCCGCAAAGAGCGCCGCGATACCGATCGCGTCGGCTTTCCTGTTGATCGCGAACATACAGTCGCGAACGAGTTTGGAACTCGGGTTCTCGAACATACCGCGAACGTCCCTGTTGTCAACGATGAGTTCGACAACGATCCTATCTCTCAACATCCTGCGTCTTGAGAACTCAGGGTTAACCGGACTGATCCTGGGGTTTCTTTCGTTCGCGGTGCGGGCAATCACCTGACCCGTGCCGTCATACGACCACTCATCAGCCGTAACGGGCACTGAGGGAAAGCGGCCCATGAGACGGCTTTTCGTCTGCTGGGCTTCGACGTGCAGCAAATTACTAAATTGGGTTATAAGTACCTGGTCCACTGGGGCTGACATATTATTATCCTCCAAAAAGTTAAACATCATTGAGTTAGAAATGATGCTCCCCGCTACACGCGGACATCGTTACGCGTTTGTAGATACGCGCATCGTTAACTATTCGGACGGATAACTACAATCCGCTCCCCGATAATCTATTGAAAGTATATCTTATATTTTAACGTTTGTCAAGTTTTCGGCTAAAATATTCTTCAGGAGTAGAATTATGCTTCTCCTGATTGCACTTAATATGTGCAATTCCTAAGTTTGAATACTCATTCACGCCGCCCCGAGTAATCGGCATTATGTGGTCAAGAGAATCCTGCAAAAAAGCGATTGGCTTTTTACAAAGGTAACAAGTGAGCGTCCCGTATTGCTTTATATTCTCTTCGTAAAGCCGCTGAATATGCCGAAGCCGTATCGTACCGGGAGCGTTTTGATTAGCGTGGTCGGCTTTACTCTTCAAACGGAAATGTGGTTTCTTCTGGTATCGCCGCTGATATTCCGTCTGTATCCCGGGATGCCTTTCAAAAAATCTTTTCTTCTTAGCGGCAACCTTTTCGGGATTAGCTTTTACCCAAGCATCCGCACAAATCTTTAATCTTTCCGGGTTTTCCAAACGCCATTTCAGCGCCCGGGCCGCGTACTTTTCTTTATTTGCCAGATAGTGCTTCCGACTACATTCCCTCATCTTCTCTTTCTGCGCTTCGGTCAACATACGTCCCCCTATAATAAAAAACGCCCTATACAGGTGTGCTTAGGGAAAACAGTTAAGTTTTCGCACCCATATAGAGCGTATTATAAAAAAGAAACTGCTCCCCCTAAGCACTATAAATATAGCACGTTAGGGGGTAAAAGTCAAGTCTACTTCTTAATATTCCGCATCTTGTCCATGATCGCGGTGTTCTGATCCATAATTTTCTGATGGTCCGCGTGCCGCCAATCCTGGTACGCCGGGTTCTTCATAAGCTCCCGCTGCGCCGCTGACAGAGCTTCGTACGTATCACTGCCGCTACCGCCCGCGCCCGCCCCGCCGCCTTTAAACGCGTCTTCCTTGATGTACTTATTCACGATCCCGTTAAGCGCGGCCGTAAGCACGATAAGCGCGTTGTTATCAAGTTTGTCGATCATGGTGAGCACTTCCGGGGAGTTATTCTCTTGGAGCAGTTTCTTCGCGTTTGTTATTGCGAGATCTTTTTGATCCCCGAAGAGTTTAGTCGTCGTGTCATCGAACGCTTTGTCAACTAACTTATTCGCCTCAAGGACTTTTAAATGCTCCCCGTACATATATTTCTCGAACCCGAGTTGTAATTTCTTAGCCGAGTCTTTCGGGATCCCCGCTTCGTGCATCAGTTTCTTGATCGCGATGTCCGTCTCAGGCACTCTCTTCGCATCTTTCATTTCTTGGGGAGTTTCAAACTCGTATTCTTCCGGCTTGCCCGGAACACCTAACGCCGAACGAAAAGCGCCTATCTCTTCCGGGGTGGCTTTCTCCCCGGGAATGATCACGCCTTTCTTACCAACAACGGTATTGAGGTTATCGACGAATTTAAAAAAGGTTTCAGGGTCTTTGGCGTTCTGCTTGACCCATTCTTTATCCCGGTATGTTTCGGGGATTACTGTAGAAAACGCCGGGGGAGCGCCCGCACCCGCGGGACCTGTCCCGCCGCCGCCGCTACCACTTCCGCCACCACCATTAGCCGCTGTCGCCATCTTTGGGTACCTCCTCAATTTCCTCACGTTTAAAATCAAGTTCAACAGCCTTTATGACTTCCGGTGTCATAAACTGTCTAAGCCGGAGATACACGTCACGGCGCGCGTTGTTATGAAACGTCCCTTCAATATCGACTTTTCCCGACTTCGTAACGACTGTAGCGGGTAAGGCAAAGCCGGTATCGACAAACAGAAAATTAAGAAGTATGCGACCATCTTCGGTAGCGGCTACCCGGGAAATCGCAGCGATCAGTTTATTGCGAGCAGCTGCAGCTTTTTCGTTTATTTTCATGCGGCTCGTTCTTTCCCAGCTACCGCGACTTCTTTGCCCGCGCTGGCGACATTTCTCGCGGCCTCTGAACCTAATTTCGCCTTTTCAACTTCCATCGCTTCGGCTTGAGCTTGCCGTTTCGACATTATATTAGCTTTCGCCGTTTCAACCGCGAGAAGCAGTTTCGACGGAGCCCCGCTCAGATCACGGATGGATTCTATTGCTTGGGCTAAATCTAAATATTCAAACGCCTCGGCATTTACCGCAGTAAGCGCCATGACCGCGTTGATCGTTTCAGTCACTCCGGCTTTTTCGGATGCGCGTAGAAGTTGCGCCGCGGGGGATATGTACTCGATGTCGTACAGGTTCTTTCCCTGGATAATAGCGTCTTGAACTTCGGTAGGTATAACTATGGGGTCTACCCCGTTCGAGAGTAACATTTTCCCTCGCGTAGCGTCATTTTCATTTATGCCCAAAAGACCCATCTCAAAAAGGATATTGACTGAGCGTTCGATTATGGGCGTGAGTTGTTCGTTAAAGATACGAGAATAGACACTTGAGAGCGCATCTGACCGAATATCGTAGCGGATTTCCGCTTCCCCGAGTGTCATGCGCGTCTTATTATTGAGATCGTAGAGTTTGTCGATGAGGAAATGCTGCATTATCTCTGTACGGAACCCCTCGATCGCTACCGTAAGACTCTGAAGTTCCCCGACATCGAAGATCACGCCGATAGGCGGTTGACCATTCATGCGGCCGGACATGTTAAACACGGAAAGGCCGCCGGCTGACGTATCGACTGCCGCGGCTCCGAGACTGCCGTCGTCCATCACGTATAACGCCGGTTCGACTTTTTTCTCGACACCCACAATAAAAGCTTCTTTAAGCGCGTTAAGTTGACAGATCGCGGGAAGCGCGTCCATCGCGGGACTGCGGCCGTATGTCTCGTTCGAGAGACGATACCACCGGCTTACTTTCGAGGGGAGTTCGGTGTACCCGCTGGTTTTAAGAATGTGTTTGTTGTCAATTTCAAAATGATACGACGCGAACGCCATCGCCCGGTTTCCCGCTTTCGGCGCGTCTTTCTTGTCTTCGTTTGTACGGGGTTCTATCGCTATACAGATTAGCACCTTATCGAGCCGACTCTTTTCTTCTTTGTATTTCTTCGCTGTCGCCGCGCTGACATTTTCGATACCGTACGTGTTCACGACTTGTTCGACCGTGATCTTCTCATCAAAATACAACGTATCGACAAACTCATCGGTAGACTGCGCTATGCGGAGGGATTGTAAAGACCAGCACTTAAAGATAAGCGGGGTAGCGTATGTTCCTTGAAAAACACCGAAAGCGCCGGTACCAAACGCGGCCTCTTCGTTGAGATTCTCCTGAAAGGCAAGTTCAAATCCCGCCTTCTCAGTTTCCATATATTTATATATGGCTTTATTTATGGCTTCGTAATATTTTTTGTTTTCGTCGCTTTGGGTAAGGTATTCAGGCTGTTTCAAACGGAAAGTACGGCCGCCAGTTTTCCAAAGAGAACCCATGACAGCAGAGGTCATGGCTTGCAGCGCGCGAGAAGCTGTTGAATCGTTTATAGATCCGTCGTTCTTAAAATCGCCGGGAGAAGTTTCTGACTGGAAACCCATTTTACGCTGATAGACATACTCGGCGAGAACTTCAAATTGGTTATTCCAGGGCGCGCGCTCGTCAACGAGCATTTGCCTTTTCTTCAATAAATAGTCAATGGATTTTGCCACGATAGACGGGTCCCCTTTAGGTTGATAAGCGACCTCCCACGCCAACCCCCGGGTAGGGGGTTAGCGTGAGAAGTGCTTTGGTCGCAAATACTAACCTGTCGGACCTGTCGGACCTGTCGGACCGGTGGGACCTGTCGCCCCATCCGCGCCGGTAGGACCGGTCGGGCCTGTCGCACCGTCTGCTCCGGTAGGACCTGTCGCTCCGGTAGGACCGACAAGACCAGAAGTTGCTCCGGTAGGACCGGTAACGCCTGTCGCACCCGTCGCACCCGTTGCGCCATCGGCTCCGGTCGCACCCGTTGCGCCATCGGCTCCGGTCGCACCCGTTGCGCCATCGGCTCCGGTCGCACCCGTAGCGCCATCGGCGCCGGTCGCACCCGTGGC
>Ga0315284_10005184_pt1 | contig 18520 bp, 14 predicted proteins | sample YL17G09_16_MG_FD_203696 | JGI IMG/M metagenome (GOLD analysis project Ga0315284, IMG submission 203696) | Sediment microbial communities from Yellowstone Lake, YNP, Wyoming, USA - YL17G09_16 | ecosystem: Environmental > Aquatic > Freshwater > Lake > Sediment | place: USA: Wyoming | collected...
AGTATGAGGACGTTGGCACTGGCGGAATCGATGCAGATTTGACGCGGCAGCTTATCGGAGCGCCGACAGCCCGCGCGCTGGAGAATCTCTTTCTTGTTGGAGAGGTAGTCGTATCGTTCAAATACGATCCGAAGACCAGCACGACAGAGTGGAAGACCTACGGCAAGAAGGATTATCAGGCTGAGACGGGCAAGCCGATCCTGATTCGCAATGATGCAGGAAAGTTCGTTGCTCTCCCAGAAGGCGAGTTCGCTTTCCGTGTCTGGCGCCCAGATAGATCGGATATGTACAGCGCGTGGTCAGCTCACAAAGCCAACCTTGATCTGCTCGAAGCGATGTATGTGCATCAGCTCGCAGATACGGCGGTTGCCATGAGCCGCCTCGCGGGCGCCGGAATCCTCTACATCCCAAACGATGAGATGATCGATACGCCTGATCTGGATGGTGGAGAGCCAGAGCGTGGATCACAAGCAGAGTTCGAGCAGCTGCTGCAGGGTGCGATGCTCAACTCGATCAGCCATCGCGAATCTTCGGATGCCGTTGTTCCGCTCGTGATGTTCGGCGCGGCAGAGAACGCTGTCGGACTGACGCACCTGATGATGGAGCGAGCGGATGATGCCAAGGCTTACGCCGAGCGCATGGAGGCATATCGCAAGCGGTACGCATCAGGCATTGACCTGCCAATCGAAGTTGTCACTGGGATGGGACAGACGAACCACTGGGCTGCATGGAAGGTAGACCAGAACACATGGTCGTACTACCTGTCGCCGCTGGTAGACATCTTCGCCCAGTCGCTGGAAAAGAACTTCCTTGCCCCAGTTGCCGAGCAGCTGAAGGCGGGAACGCCTCGCATCATCGTTGATCCGAAGGAAGTAGTCGTCAAGCCGGACAGGACAGATGCAGCAATCAGGCTATTCGCTGCTGGAGCCATGTCTGCAGATGGCGCGTTGAAAGCCGCCGGGTTCGAGACAACTGATGTCGCCACGGGAGCAGCTCCAAAAGCCAATGCGGGCACACAGCCCGATGGAGCCGTGCGTATGCCAAGCGCAAACTTCCGAGGATCTGAAGGCACTCCGGTCGGAGATCGAAATCTACAACGGTAGTATTCGTACACTCAGGCCAAGATGCCTATTCCTATAAATCCACCTCAAGCATGGTTCGATCATCCGGGAACTATTCCTACTGATCGGCGAATCACAATCACTCCCGAGGGCCGCGTATACGGATACGTTGCCTTGTGGGACACCTGCCACGCGGGACTGCCCGGATGCCAGAAGGCTCCGAAGGGATCTCCGTCAGATTACGGATACGCTCACCAAGGCGAGACGTTGACGCAAGAGGGAACGCTTGTTGCCACCGCTAATATCGGTGGCGGAGCCGGACACGCACCGCTCGACCACGGCGCTCCACCAGCGTTCTACGAGAATACGTCCACGCAGCTGATGCGCGTGAAGTATGGAGAAGACGAGAAGGGGCTGTGGTTCTCGGGAGCCATGTGGCCAGACGCAAACGAGTTGAGCATTGCTCGTATTCGCGCTTCAGCTGTCAGCGGTGACTGGCGCTTCTTCGGATCGTGGCGGAAAGCCGGATCGGGATATGACTTTGCCGGAGCTTGCCTTGTGAACATGCCGGGGTATCCAATGGCAAACGCCGGAGATGTTGCAAATCGTAGTGGCGAAATGGTAGGAATAGCCGCCAGCGCGGCTGGCGCAACATCTCCGGCAACATCTTTCGTAGACGCTGGCGGAAACATCATCGCTCTTTACACCCAACCAGAAGGAAGTACGACAATGACGGCATCGGGCGAAGGTTGCGGCAATGGATGCGGCTGTGACAAAAAGGACATCACGGCAGATTCGCATCTGGCGCCGGATGGAACTGTAGATCCAGCAGCAGTAGATCCAGCCGCGCAAGAACCAGCCGATGCCGCTGCCACGGACCAGCCAAAGATGGCTAATGAAACTCACAACGATATGATGAGTGGATTTGTCACTCGCTTGGATGAGGTAAATGCACGTCTTGCCGGTCTTGAAGAGATGTTGTCACAGTTGTACGCAAAAGATCTCGCAGAAGAGATCCAAGCGTAACTGTGAATGAAACATATACTCCGAGCGAAATGCACCGCGAACTGTACGAGGGAGATATTCGGTGGACGAGTTCCTGAAGCGACTTGCTGAGATCAAGGTCCGAGCGACTGAGATCCGCGAGGCTGGCGAGATTGGCAAGGATCAGGTTGATGAGCTGCGACTTCTGAAGGCAGAACGCGCAGAGCTTCTTTCCAAGATTGAGGCAGAGGGCGCGCTTGCCGAGCTTGAGGCAGAGCTTCCCGCTCCTGCCGAAGAGCCAGCGGCTCCTGCAGAGGTTCCCGCCGAAGAGCCAGCGGCTCCTGCAGAGGTGCCCGCAGAGGTTCCGGCAGAGGTTCCCGCCGAAGCTCCTGCCGAGGTTCACGCTCCCGAGGCTATCGCAGCTGCGCTTTCAGGCGCCAAGCCTGCTGATGGCGTTGTGGAGAACGGCGCTTCCGCAGAACTGTCCATCGTCGCTTCCAGCAACACGTATGGAATGACCATGGGCGCCAAGCTGTCGTCTGACGACTGGGGCCGCGTTCACCGCATGGCATCCCAGCAGGGCGTAGCGAAGCAGTCGTTTGCTTCCATCATGCGTCACGATTCGAGCAAGGCTCTGTCGAGCCGCAACAGCTCGATCGAGAATGCGCTGCTCATGGCAGGCGGAGATCGTGGTGGCAATCAGCCGCTCACGGCAGCAGCTTGTTACTGTGGCCCGTTTGAAACCAAGAAGGAGATCGATTCCCTTGGCCTTACGGATCGCCCGGTAGCCGGTCTGTTCCGTAGCGTGCCGGTCACTGGCCCGTTCAAGTACATTCAGGATCTCGACCTTGGCGACGTGTCAACTGGCGTGACGCTCTGGACTTGCGCAGATCAGGCAAGCATCGTTGACGGTACGCCTTCGACGTACAAGCCTTGTGTTGACTTGACTTGTCAGGACGACGTGCAGGTTGATCCGTACTCGATCGTTGCGTGCGGCAAGCTGTCGATCTACCAGCAGATCTCGCATCCTGAACTGGTTGACGATTTCATCAACAAGCTGGCTATCCAGTATGCGCGTCTTGCCGAGCAGGCTCTGCTTGACGAGCTGCGCACTACCAGCACCGTGTTGACTTACGGTGTCACTGGCATGGGCCTTCTCTGGGAGCTGCAGGAAGTTCTTGGCCACCTGTCGGGTATCGCTGGCTACGTCCGGCGCATCGACTGGAGCGACTACGCGCTCATCCTGCCTCCGGGCCTGATGACTGCACTGATCGCTGACGAGCACAATCGCGGGTTCTCTCGCGGGGCGAATGAGGCTGACATTGTTTCCCAGCTTCGTGAGCTTGGTGTTGGCCAGATCGTTCAGGCGCTTGACGCTGACAGCACTTCCGAGGCGAACTACACGACCGCTGCCGGTCTGTATGTTGATCCGGGCAACACGGTTGCGTTCAACCCTTGCACCGCTATCGGCGAGTGGGCTATCAACGTGGTTCCGGTGAGCGCGTATGCTCGCGGGGAGAGCGTTCAGGTCGAGGCTGGCTACGAGCGTGACGCTACGCTAACTCGTCAGAACCTTGTGCAGTATTTCCTTGAGGGCGGCGAGTTCCTTGAGAAGACTGCTCCTGCTGTTCCTAGCTTCACACTTGAACTCACTGGCGCTGCGACGGGTGGCACTTCCGCTCTCGTCACTCCGCCCGCATGCTGATAGAAGGGACGGTTAGGTGACTGTCACCAACCGACACATCGACCCTATTCTCTTGGAGAGCACGCCGGGTGGCCTTCTCAGGTCAACCCGGCTGCTCCCGGAGGGAGTGGGCGATTGGACTGGCGGCATCGTCTTTACGTCCAACTGTGGTGGGGCCAACACTTGGGGCTGCACGTACTCTGACGAGAAGACGATTCTTGACAAGGGCGATCCTGTCGAGTTCGATCCGTTCTTCGTGTATGGCAGTGCGCGTTGCTCTGGCGCTCCTGATGTTCCTGAGCTGACGTTGATCTCGCAGATTCGTCTGCGGCGTGGCATGTCTGGCGCGTTGGCTAACGAGCTGTACCGCTCGAATCCTGATGTTGCGAATCCTGATCTTGAGACGACTGCTGTTGACATTACTCCGGGCGCGTCCCCCTGCATTGACAAGGCCATCGCTGGTCTTCTGTCTACTGCTGCCGACTGTGGTGGTGGCGACATTGTTATTCACGCTCCGCTTGTCGCTCTTGCTTCATTGATGTCGCTGAACCTTGTTGATTTCTCGGATGGGCGATACCGCATCGGCGGTCACACGATCGTTGTTGATTCGTATCCGAATGAGCCGCCTACTGGTGGCGCTGTTGCTGGAGCGAATCAGGCGTGGCTGTACTCAACTGGCCCGGTTGAGTATCGGCTTGGTGAGACGATTGACATTCAGCAGTTCACTGGGCGCACGAACGAATCTATTGTTCTGGCAGAGCAGCTCGCTATCCTGCGATTCGATCCTTGCTGCGTGTACGCTATCCTTGCCGACATCTGCTGACGGGGGTAGATGATGGCTCAGGTTCCGACGTGCGGATGCGGCGGTACTAGCGTTGGTGGTGGCACTTGCGCTTCTGCCGTGGTCAACACAGGGTTTTGTCGAGCAGACAATGGCTCGCCGCTTCTCGTAATCACCGTTGTTTCGTGTGACGGCTCTACGTCAAGCACGCAAGTAACCGATCTTTCGACCGGACTGCCGTTTGTCGGAGATGTGGTGGAGTGCTCTGAGATTTCAGGTGCCACGCGGGAAGCCGTCACGCAAACAGTGTGCGGTCTTGATGGTGGTGTCTATCGACAACTGACACAGGTGCTTCTTGTCAGTACCGTTGATGGATCTATCATTCTCGTCTACTACGTTGATGCTAACGGCGCCATTGTAACTCCCGGACTTACAGAGACGTTCACGGTTGGAGATTGCTCGCTTCCGCTCATACTGGAAGCTGTAGATGGTCTAGAAGCATGTTGCGCAGAGACGAATGTAAAGCTCGACGAGATCATCACGAATACCAGCACGACTGGAACGAGCCTCACATCTATTGAAGACATCCTCATTCAGATCGATGGCAATACCGATGGGCTTGAGGCGTGTTGCGCGGCGACGAACACCACGCTGTCATCCATCCTCACCTCGGTTGATGGTCTTGAGGCGTGTTGCGCAGCTTCAAATGTTGTCCTTGGAAACGTCCTGCTGTCGGTAGATGGACTTGAGGCGTGTTGCGCGGCAACGAATGTTACGCTCGGATCTATCCTTCTGTCGGTGGATGGTCTTGAGGCGCTCATCTCCGCAACGAATGTTGCGCTCGCCACCGCGAACACGACGCTTGGCTCAATCCTGCTTGCTGTTGATGGTCTAGAAGCCTGCTGCGCCGCTTCCAATACCGCTCTAGGATCGATCCTTTTGGCGGTAGACGGCCTCGAAGCGTGCTGCGCAGCGACCAATACCGTGCTTGGCACGATCCTTCTCGCCGTCGATGGACTTGAAGCCCTCATCACGAGTACGAACACCAAGCTCGACACGCTCATCACGCAGACCGATGGCATCGAAGGATCGCTGACTACTCTTGTCGCCGCTACCCACCCTGAAGATGGCCCGCACGCGACAGGCGACCGAGGTTCGTTCGCTCTCGGCGTCAGGAATGATGCAGCAGCTGTATTGACGAGCACAAACCTCGACTACTCACCAATCGCAACTGATAGTGCTGGACGAGTTGGCATATCGACACTTGGCGGAACTATACCTGTGTCGATTGCTCCAGTTGGCTCCGGTGGCTTGTCGATCTACAAGAACCTCGACGTGAATGCTACCGGGCAGAACATCAAAGCATCAGCAGGGCAAGTATACACGATCACTGTGAATAACCGAAACAATGCCGAGAGATTCATCAAGCTGTACAACAAAGCCACCGCTCCGATCGTTGGAACGGACGTTCCAGTTATCACGGTTCCGCTCGACGGGAAAACCGGAGGAGGACAAACCAACCTTGAGCTTGAGGTTGTCGCTGGGTTCGCGTTCTCGCTCGGTATCGGTGTCGCAGCAACGACTGGTATCGCTGATGCCAATACGGGGAACCCTTCCGTCAATGATGTAGTGCTAACGATTGGATACGTCTAATGGCAGTTGATGAGTATGGACGCGAACCGGGAGTTGACTACTCAGACCAGTCGTGGGTGGTTCGTGGAAGCCAGCCAGAGCGCGACAAGGAAGTGGTAGATCAGCTTGAGGCTGCTGCTGCTGCTGCTGGTTAGACTATGACGTGGTAGACACAAGATTTCATTTGACACACACATTGGAGCATCATGCCTGTTCACGATCGAGACTATCACCGAGCACACTGTCATCCACGCAAGCACCCTCGACCAGCAAAGCCGAACGCTGTCATCACCGGGTGGTTTGGCCAGAAACTGGATTCTACGCATGCAACTGTCACGATTACCGGAGAGGGGTTCGGCAATGTTTCCGGTAGCGTGAAGCTGATTGCTCAGGGGCTTGGTAGCAAGGTTGCTTCGATCGTTTCGTGGACCGAGAATGCCATCGTTGTAGAGGCTCCGGTCAACAAGATTATCACATCTGCCACCGTTCTTGTTCTCAACGAGCGCGGCAAGGACAAGAAGGCTGCTACCACTCCAAAGAAGGAGCAGCGTTCAACGAATACGCCTGTCCCAACATGGACGGTTGCTACGATCGATGATTCAGAGCTTGCTATCACGATCACGGGATCAGATCTGGCAGACGTAGAGGACGTGTTCCTGTACGACAATGACGCCGTGCAGTTCATTGAGGCTGCCGCGTTTGCTCTTGACGGTAGCGATCTTGTGATCGAATGGCCAGCATCGTTTGTATCGCCGATCGTGACCATCGTGCTGTCCGACGGCAACGGCGGAAACATCACCCAGAACGACCCAAGCCCTAGCTTGGAGCCAGCTGCCAATGGCATTCTGACAGATGTTAGCACTAGCGCGGCCGGGAACAGCTCGATCGTATCTTTGATTGGATCTGGCCTCGGCGAGGATGCCGGTTCTGTTGTGTTGGTTCGTGTTGGTGGATTAGAAGAGCCTGCCTCGGTGCTTGTGAATGGTTGGTCGCCAACTGTTGTTCAGGTGGTCGCTACGCCGGGAACCGAATATGAATCGGCCATCTTGACCCGGAGCGATACGGAAGTAGCTGCTCTAGCAGCCAGCTTCCCTGCATCGTTTACGTCTGCAAGCGTTGGCCCAGTATTCACTGTTGGGTATGACCCTGATGCGGATCTACTGTCTATCGGATCGTCTGATCCGCTGTTCTTCGGCGAGAACATCATCGTGTATTCAACAGTGCAATATGGTGCCGGGTACAGCGTTGGAACCGCTGATGGCGCACTTGTAGTTGTTAGCCCAACGCTGATGACTGTTCCGAATGCCGATTCGCACTTCGTTGGTCCCAATACGATCGTCGATCACATGGACTTCATCAACGGCGTTGTTGGTCTGTACGCCGCATGGGATGGCACTATCACGATCGCCGCAGCATAACACTAGACAAACGCTCAGGTAGGTATCATGCAAATAGTCGAGTTCTATAAAAAGGGAGCGCGCGTCACCGTTGACGAGCCTGCCGTAGATAACCACAGCACATTCGGCGCATCAACAAGCGGCGGCGTTGTGGACATCGGCTACGTTCCGACAGCCAAGGCGAAGCCCGTAGAGGGCTATGCGTGGGACGTTGTGGTACACAATGGCGAGCAGCTGTTGGTGCTCAAGGGCGGGTCCGTGTATGACGTAGTGCTTGCCGTAGGCGACAAAGAGAAGTCGGATACGATCAGCGCGCTTGGCGGCCATCTGGCTATCCCGGTTCCCGCAAGCCATGAGGTTGTATCTGTCGCTCCGGTCGTTGAATCTCCAGTTCAGGAAAGTGACTGACCATGGCACAGAGCTGTCTCCCAGCTGGTTGCATCGATGCCATTCGCGTGGCGTTGGTAGACAACTGCACTGATATAGCAATCTCAGGAGCGACGAACGGATACCTGTTCAACTGCTTCCGTAATATCACAATGACCGAGAATAATGAGGACGGCGACGAAACCGTCCTCAAAAATGATTGCGGAAAGAAGTGCTGGTCATCGCGTAAATGCGACGACCTGAAAGATATTGCGATTGAGTTCGAGCTTCTGAATCCAGATTACGAGCTGACGAACCTCTTGACGGGCCAGCCGCTCATCAATGACGGCGTGGAGAATATCGGTTGGTATCAGCTAGAAGGACAGAACTGCCTTCCGTGGCTTTCTGTCGAACTGTTCGAGCAGGTGCCGGATGAGAACTGCACTGCGGGACACAAGTACCGTCGCATCGTGCTGCCAAAGGTTCGCTTCCAGCTTCCAACATCTGAGAAGGAAGACCCATTCAGGATTGTCAAGTTTGCTGGCCGAACATCGCCAGCTGATTTGGCCAACTGGGGCACAGGTCCGTTCGCAGATTCGCCGTTCGATTTTGGAGTTCTTCCGGCAACCGTCCAGTCTCACAAGATGGAGTTCTTCGACGACACTGTGACCGATACGTTGACTGGAACGTGTGGATTCATTGCCGTTGGATTGCCTACGATACCTGAGATATTGGAAGTGGTGGTGATCCCATGACACTGGTTCAAGTAAATGGTCTTCGGTTCCAGACGGCAACCGTGTGGACGGTGGACAGGGTGCAGCTTTCGTTCTCTCAGACACAGGGCGGCCCATCAGCATTTCAGGCTTATGTGAGTGATCCGGGTGGTCCAAATGCTGGCATCGACCTGAACGCAACCGTCGTGTCGTGGACTAATACTCAGATAGTTATAGACGTAAATGAACTCAATGTCGATGAATATGTGACGCAGGCGCTTGCGCAGGATTCCACGCTTACGCAGTTCATTTTGTTTGACCTTGTTCCAGATCAGCCGACCACAGATCCTGTTGTCACAGCTATGGACAGCCCACTGGATAATCAGGTTCGTATCACGGGAACCAATCTGCTCGCATCAGATCAGATGGATATTCTCTGGGCGCCAAACGGCGTCAACGACAACATAACGATCTTCAATCCAGCCGGACCTAATAATGGGCTGAATCTCGGTGGCGCTGTCATCGTTTGGGGAGATACGGAAATCACTGTTACATACGCTCCGCTTGATGGCGAAACCGTCAACTATGCCAACGTGTACGGATACGCAGATGCGTTCCTATACACGTTTGACTGTGTTGATTTCGTCGTCATCTGATAGGCAATACAGGACCATAGCTATACTCCGAACGAAGTCATCAAAGGTTCTAGGGGGATCATCACATGGCACAGAGCTGCCTTCCTGCTGGCTGTATCGACGCGATTCGCATCGCTCTCGTAGACAACTGCACAGACATTCCGGTTGCCGGAGCCACCAATGGCTACCTGTTCAACTGTTTTCGTAATATCACGATGACAGAGAACAACGAAGATGGCGACGAGACTGTTCTCAAGAACGACTGCGGTAAGAAGTGCTGGTCGAGCCGCAAGTGTGATGACCTCAAGGACATCACCGTTGAGTTCGAGCTTCTGAACCCGGACTACGAGCTTACCAATCTGATTACCGGACAGCCGCTCATCAATGACGGCGTGGAGAATATCGGTTGGTATCAACTTGAGGGCGCCAACTGCCTTCCTTGGCTGTCGGTTGAGTTCTTCGAGCAGGTGCCGGACGAGAACTGCACCGCTGGTCACAAGTACCGGCGTCTGGTTCTTCCGAAGGTGCGCTTCCAGCTTCCCACGAGCGAGAAGGAAGATCCTTTCCGCATTGTGAAGTTCAGTGGCCGCACGTCGCCTGCTACGCTCGCCAACTGGGGCAATGGCCCGTTCAACGACAGCCCGTTCGACTTCTCTGTTGTTGCTTCGACGGTTCAGACGCACAAGATGGAGTTCTTCGACGACACCGTTACGGATACGCTTGAGGGAACATGCGGCTTCCTCACGGTGCCTGTACAGTAATAGAAACCTCGGAGGATGAGCTGTGGTCTACATTGACCCATCAGTAGCTTGCACCTCTTGGGTAACACCAGATCAGCTCTGCTGCGAGGGGAGTGGCTCCGTTACGGATTGTGACGGGACTGTCACTCCCCTCGCCTATGAGTGGACTGACGCTATTCTTTGTCAGATGGCGTCCAACATCTTGTTTGCCCGAACGTGCTATAGGTATCCCGGAGAGTGTGCGCGCTCTGTGTGGCCCTGTCTGGATGCGTGTGGGTGCGGCTCTAGTCATCCCTGTCGTTGTGGCGCGTATTACGCGATCAACTTGACGAGCGATTATCCGATCCTTTCCGTCGAGGATGTGACGATTGATGGTGTCGCGTTTGCCGCTTGGCGCCTTGACGAGAATGCTCGTGTTGTTCGTACCGATGGAAATCCTTGGCCGAACTGTAACGATCTTGGGTTGACGAATCCTCCTTCGACCGGCCAGACGGTGCAGGTTGATTACACGACTGGTCGCATTCCTCCACCCGAGCTGCAGATGGCTGCTGCAGAGCTTGCGTGTGAGTTGAAGAAGGCGTGCAACGGAGACGCCTCGTGCGCGCTCCCTGCGCACGTAAAGCGTGTTGTCCGTAGGGACGTTGAGATAGAGCCTTTTGACGTGACACAGCTGCTCCTGAACGGTGTGACGGGCAATCCGCTGATCGACCACGCTCTCACTGTGTACGGCAGGTGCAAGCGCGGCCGAATGTTTGATGCCACGAAGCTGCATCGCAGCGTTCGGATCTCCTGATGGACCGTTACGCTTTCATGGCCGATTTGGTAACGCTGGCAGCAGACTGCGTTGGCAACACGCTGGGTGGATGCCCATACGAGGTGTTCGTATCGAACGGAGAGCCGCCAGCAGATTGCTCGCATATCGCCGCTCGCTGGCTTGGCGGTCAGGTGTTGGCCGGGTCAGAGAAGTGTCTTATCAAGACGCGCGAGCGATTCGCCGTCAACCTGAACCGTTGCTGCCTGAAGAATATCGGCGAAGAGTTTGATCCTGCTCTGGAAGATGATGACGCCAAATGCTTCGTCACCGACTTCGGCACACTATACGAATGCCTGATCTGCGAGACGCCATCTGTTCTCAATACGTTCGTCAGGACGTGTCAGGAGATCGTGGTGCGTATCGCCGAGACTGAGCGCGCTCCAATGGGCGGCTGTTACGGCGGCGAGATAATGATTGAGTTCACTCGCGTCCAGCCCTGCTGCTCGTAGGCTCTGGGCATGGGGAAGATTGAACTTGACAGGTCGTTTGTTGCGCGCGTGGAGATCGCCGCTTCTGGTGTTTCCGTAACTGGTCAGCGGTTTCGCGCGCGTGGAACATCTCTGCTTGAGATCGGCAACGAGATAATGCGCGAGGCGCAGCGTCTAACCAACTCGGCTCCTAGAAAGCTACGAAGCTCCGGCGGGCTTCTACATCACACCGGCAGCGGCAGGGCTAGGCTCTCCTATGATTTCCGTAGATCAAACTTTGGCGAAACGCAGTACCGCAGCTCGTTCAATGTCGAACTGAAGAAGATCAATCGACGTAACGCTATCGTTGTGTCGAATGATTCACCACACGCAGACAAGGTAGAAGTCGGAACGACGAAGCTGTCTGGACAATCTCATCTTCGCGGATCTGGACCAAAGGGATTCTTTGCACTTCCGGTCAAGATGAGCGCGTACAAGCGCATGAACAAGAACAGGAACCTCCCGGTAGACGCTCGGCGTGCAAAGGGATGGGCAAGCGCATCGAAGGAGAATGCTGTACTGCGTAATCGCCTATGGCGCGAGCGTCAGAAGAAGTCTGCGAAGCGTACCGCGTCGTCGTCCACTCGAATCACGCAGATTCATCCGATGGGGCGAGAGCAGAGCCACAGCTTTCCAATGATCGGACGAGACGGCCGCCCGGTGCTGATGGTGCGTGCCGTGAAAACGTACTCCGCCTATGCTATTATGCGCCGAGCGATGAAGAATGTATCATCGCGGCTCACACGCTAATGGGGGAAGCATGACCGATCAACTGACAGAAGCCAGCGTAGAGAAGGCCGTTGCCGCCACGGAAACCGTCCTCGCCGCCGTTCCAGCACTCCCACGCCGAGTGGTAGGCAAAGATGCAGAAGCAGCCCTGCGCGAGCGACATGAGAGTGCTGCCGGACAGAACATCGTGTACAGCTTCCGTGGAGACGATTTCCGCCTCATCACGCCGATGCCAGCAGCGTTCCTGATTCACTCTGGACAGATTCAGAGCGGCGCAGACGTTGACATGCGCGAGTTCGTCAGCGCGATCCGATCGGCGTTTGTCAGTCCTGACGGAGACAACTTCGTCGCCGCGCTGCTCGACACGTCGGCGGATATTCCCGCTGATGCCGAGTTCCTTGCCGAGGTGCTGAACGACATCGTGGAAGCGGTGACTGCCCGCCCTACGAGCAGGTAGCTGTTCTTGTAGCTACCGCCCTTTGGAACTTCGCCCGGATCGAAGCCCATTACGCGCAGATTGATTCCCTGCTCGACTTGTCGTGTCGCAGATTCGGCAACCTCGTTCTGGAATGGCTGCTGCAGACGCTTGATCCAGAGGTGTGGGACAAGGAATACAAGGACATCTTCTTCGGCGATCAGGACAAGCGCAAGCGCCAGAAGGAATCCAAGGCGCGGCTGGCTCCGGCCGAGAAGGGTAAGCAGGGCGGCTTGAATCTGAAGAAGGTCACGCCTAAGCCCGTAACAGACGTGGCTGCGCTGATTGGCAAGTATGGCAAGAACATTGCCGAGCCTACTCGAACAGCTCCGATCATTATCGCTCCGGGTAGTGATGGAAATCTTGGGATCACTGGCACGGAAACGCCAGAAGGGTAGGCTCTGGGCATGGCGGAGGAAGTAGCAGGACGGCTATTTATCGAGCTTCTTCCAGATGTCAGCCGGAAAGAGTTTCAGGCTGCTCTGAAGAAGGCAACCACAGGCATCAATGTCGTGGTTACTGTCGATCTCAAGATCAAGCCCGGTGCGGCTAAGAAAGCCGTAGCCGAGGGTCAGGCCCAGCTTGACAAGATGAAGAATAAGCCCGAGCTTGCTGTCGGCCTGAAGATCAAGAAGGGCGCCGCATCTGCCGCTGTTCGTGAGGCAAACGCTCACTTCAAGACGCTGAAGTCTCCGCCGAAGCTGAGTGCCGCGCTGAACATCACCGCCACTGAGGTTCGTCGGGCGATTACCGATGCGAACAAGAAGCTGAAGGCCGCCAAGACGGCGCCACCAAAGATCAAGGTTCAGTTGGATCTTGATGAGCGCAAGTTGGCTCTGGTGAATGAGCTGCGCGTCAAGGTGAAAGAGCTTGACGTTACGATGGCTGCGAATCCGATCGAGATTCCTATCGAGCTGGACGCGAAGACGATCAAGTCGATTGGCGCGAAAGCTGTTCTTGTCGCATCGCAGACGCAGGCGAAGGTGAATGCCCTGCAGGAGGCGGGAGAATCGAAGCGCCAACTCATCATCGCGAAGTCTGAAGCCGAGATTGCCGCCATTGGCGCGCGTGCAGAGAACTCGATTCGCGTTGCTCAGGAAAAGTCTCTGATACGAACAACTGATGGCACGAAGGCTCGCACTAGCACCCTGACCAGCTCGTTCCGTCAGCTGCGTAACGACCTGTCGAACTTTGATGGCGCGGTCAGCAAGGTTCTGCGCAGGTTGACGCTTGGTTTTGGGATCTTCACTGCTGGTGTCGCGGCGTCGTTCGCTACGGTGACTGCCATTGCGGTGGCATCGTTTGCGAAGACCGAGCTTGCTGTTGCCCGCGCATCTGCCGTGCTTGCGTCTGACGAGTTCGTCAAGTCGATGTCCCGAGGCGAGGATGGCGCAAAGCAGTTCGGCGCGTCACTGATCCTGCTCAAGAAGGAGCTTGGCAACCTCACGGAAGAGGTTGCGCTAGATACAGTCTTCAATCCCACCGAGATAGCAGAGGGGGCCAAGGCGCTTGCTCAGGCTGGCCTGAGCCTTCCTCAGATTCAGAAATCACTGCTTCCTGTTGCTCAGTTTGCCCAGAACCAAGAGATAGATCTTGCGCGGTCTACAGAACTTCTGACCGATTCTGCGTTTGCTGCCGCCGTTCCGCTGGAGAAGCTGATAGGACTTGCCGACAAGTTCACGTTTGTTGCAAATGCAACAAGTGGATCTGCTATCGATATTGCCGAGGCATTTTCCAACAAGGCTGCGCCATCATTCCTTGCATATGGACAATCTATTGAGCAGACGCTTACTGTTCTTGAGTTGTTCGCCAAATCTGGTGTTAGGGGCAAGACGGCTGGCGAACAGGCTGGCATTCTCATCCGGTTCCTCAGTCAGGCGTCTGTGAAGACGAAGGAATCAGAAGCTGCTTGGAAGTCGTATGGCATCCAGATTGGCAAGGTAAACGGCAAGACTGTTCCGCTTACTACTACGCTCCTACAGCTGTCGAATCTTGCAAGGTCTGAGCAGATAGCCAAGGGATCTACCGGCGTCGTCAAGCTGTTCAAGACGCTCGGATTGACGCAGAAAAGCGCGACTGGCTTGATGCAGATTATGCCGCAGGTGCTCCAGCAAGGCGCGGCAGGTCTTGCCGAGATGGACAGGCAGGTAGCATCATCTGGCAACGCTCTGGTAATACAGTCGCAGGTCATCAACGACACGCTCGGCTTTCAGGCTGAGAAGTTTGCCAACAGCATCGGCAGCCTGTCGCGTACAGCTGCCGGACCATTGGCAACCAAGCTCACGTCCATATTCAAGAGATTGAATGGCGATGTTGCCGGATCTGTTGATCTTGCCGAATCGCTACGCAAGAAGATGGATCAGATCGGACAGTCGGTTGCCGAGCGACTTGGCCCAGCGTTTGAACGATTCGCGTTCGGTGGCGAGGGTGCCAAGTTCTTCAGCGGCATCGAGCGCGGCGTCAAGTCTACGTTGTCTGGTATCAGCAATGCGTTTGTAGCATTCCGCACAGCGATGTTTGGCTCAGGGTCCAATATGGGATTCTTTGCCGTGCTTGGCGAGGTATTTGCCCGCGTTGGCGGATTCGTTGAGCGAACGCTTCCTCGTATCGCCAAGTTCATTGGACGAGTTGGCCGCGCGTTTTCTGAGAACTCAGAATCGATCAGGCTGTTCAGCAAGTACATCCTCACTATCTTCCTTGCCAGCAAGGTCAACAAGTATTTCCTGCTTCCGATTGCGTCGATCATTCAGCGTCTCGGACTTCTGAAGGCTGCGCTTGTCGCCACCTCTGGAGCGGGCGTCACCGCTACTATCGTCGAGCAGTCTCGTGCGCTGCTTGGGTTGAGTGCGTCTGCCAAGGCTGCCGCCGCGTCTGTGACTGCGTTGAGTGTTGCAGAGAGCGGTCTTTCTGCTTCATCTGCTCGTGCCGGAGCAGCTTCCGCTGTTCCTTTGCTTGGTAAGATGCGAGCAGCCAAGCCCGTAGCTCTTGTCAACAGGGAGCTAGAAACAGCAAAGATGGCGGCAATAGCTGCTGGAGCTGACAAGGCTTTCGCAAAGGCAACGGCACGTCAAGCAGTTCTTGCTTCACGCACAGGGGCAACCGCAAAGGTGTTGGGACGATTTGGAGACGTGCTGAAGGCGGTTGGACCAAAGGCTCTATTTGCAACAAAGCTGCTCGGAAAGCTATCGCTTGTTGGAACTGCGATATATGTTGGATTCAAGTTTGCTCAGGGATTCGTCGAGGGATTCCGCGAGCAGCTTCACAAGTCCATTGGAGCTAGCGAAGGCGCACAGAAGGGGCTTCATGCGCTAGGAAAAGTAGTAGATGCTATATCGGCAGTATTTGGAACACTCGGCAAGGCAATCGTCTGGATTGGAAAGCAGTTTGGAAAACTGTTTGGATCTGGATTGGAAAAGATCCTTATCGGTATTGGAAAACTTGCTGATGGATTTGGGTGGGTAGCAAAGCAGGCCAAGGGATTGTGGAGCACGCTATCTGGGGCAAACGGAGAGGGCGAGAAGCTGGTAAATATTAGCAATAGCTTCGGAAAGACTGCCGAGGCTGCGGCTAATATTGGAAGATCTGCTGCAGAGAAATATTCCGCGAGCATTGCTGTTCTTGGCGTACAGACTGTTGGCGTTGGAAAGAGAACAACGGCGTTCAAGGACAGGAGTAAGAATCTCGCGGCAACACTAGACGCCGTGGCCAATCGGACCAAGAACGTAGCTGGCTATCAGTTTATCCTTGCTCATTCAACGCGCAATGCTGACATCAATATGCGCAGGCTTGCAGGTGGGAAGGGCGCTCTTGATTCCCTGTGGGCGGCGGTTTCCATGGGAAGCGAAAAGGCTGCTCGCAAGCTAATAGCACTTCGCAAGGTTGCAATCATCACCGCGCGAGACTTGCGCATTGAAACACTCAATACACAGTGGCAAGATCTGATGAGCGTGCAAACCGATCCTGCTGGAAAACAAATAGCTGGAATGCAGTGGGTTGATGCCATAGCCAGAGAGCGAAGTCGAGCTAACGCATCGCTACGGGGATTTACAAACGAGGTTGGCGCGGCGCTGCTTGCCACCAACGACCTGTTTGGAAAGGGGGCTGGCGACGTTGGAGATGGTGCTGGAGTTGGAGGCGCTCTTGAAACTGTCAAGACTGCCGCAGAGAAGGCAACAGATTCCGTCAACAAGTTGTCACAGGCGCAGCTCAACAAAAAGTCAGCCACGCTGGTTGCGCGCGTATCACGATCTGCGGTTGGCGGATATAAGGCCACAGCGTTTGAGGCCGAGGTATTGCGACGAACACTTCCCGCTCTGGATGCTCAGCTGCAAAAGCAGGCTGATGCAGTTTCTAAACTCGACGAGGCGCTGCAGAGCCTTCAGGCTACGCAGCTGAAGGGAACCAAGGCTTTCTCAGATCAAGCCTTCGCCGCCGAGCAAAGCATCAAGACGATTCAGCTTCAGCGCCTTGATCTCATTATTGCAGGAACCCCAGAAGAAGACGCTGCGATAGTCGAGCTGGACAAGAAGCTGGCGGCGCTTCAGCAGCAGACTGAGAGAATGTCTCTCGTAGAGGCGCTACAGCTAGATCCACTCAAGCGCAAGCTCGAAGATACCTTCAGTCCAGTGAAGGAGCTTGGATTCGACGAGATCATCAAGCAGTTCTCTGCAATACAGCAACAGAAGGCTCCGATTACCGAAGCTATTGCTGGTGGAGAGAATCTAAAGACAACACTTGAGGCCGCCATTTCTGATGCGGAGATTCGCTTTGGAGATGCCGGAAAGCAGGTAACGATAGGATTCGCCAACGGAATCAAGGGTTCTACCAAAACGGTAACAGAAGCAGGACGGGAAAGTGGACAGGCTGCCCTTGCTGGCGTCAACAAGGTTATGCAGTTTGGCAGTCCATCAAAAACGATGATCCAGAGAGGAAAATGGGTTGTCGATGGCTTTGTCATTGGAATGGATGGTGGTTATGACGCAGCCAACAATGCCGGACAGCGCATTATGTGGGGATTTGTCAATGGCATGAAGTCTGTTTGGATGAAAACCGTTCGCCCATTCGTGCTGGGCATCGCGGAGTGGATTGCGAAGAACAAGGGTCCAATCGCATACGATCAGCAACTGCTTCGCCCTGCTGGTGAAGCGATCATGTTTGGATTCAAGCGCGGATTGACTGACGGCTTTGGCGAGATCAAGGGATGGGTCAAGAAGGTTGGCCCTAGCATGGGCGATGACTTCCCCAAGGATCTGTTCATCAAGCGTAGCGCCAAGTTCTTGATCGGCAACGCGCAGTCAGACATCGACTTTGATCCCAACACGACGTTTGGCGATCTACTGCCAGATGTGATGTCGGCTCTTGGCATCAACGATCCGATGCTTGGCTTCCTGCACAAAACCCTGTCGATGGCTGACACGACGCGCATGGCTCAGATGCTCGCTGGTCAGTTCGGTGTCAATGGCGGAATCTCTGTTGATCGTCGTGCAGGGGCATTGACGAGTGCAGGCAACCTCTCAGACCATCCATTTGGCACCGCTGCAGATATTGGAACTGGCACAGGATCTCCGACGCCAGCATCTCGCGCGTTGTTCGCCGCAATCAAGCCATTGATCGGCAAGATCTTCAAGCAGATCATTCACGATGGAATGGGGCATGGTATCACCGGCTCATTCCCAGATAGCCAGCATGGCGATCATGTTCATATTGCGTGGCTCAAGGCGATGGGCTTCAGCAAGCTCTCTGGCAAGTTCGGCGAGCCGATGGGCGTGGACATCCCCGGAGCGTCTTCGATCGTGGATCAAGCGATCTACAAAGCAGCGATGAAGAACGGCGTCGAGCTTGCTGTCCTCGCGGGGCTGTTCAAGCAGGAATCTGGATTCAATCCCAACGCCATATCACTCGACGGCGGGTTCGGTCTTGCGCAGTTGACCAGCCCCGGATTGCTTGCCCAGACTGGCGGCCATCCTCTCGATCCATTCCGTAACGCGGATGTTGGCGCTCGATACCTAAAGACGCTACTCAACCAGTTTGGTAGTGTCAGCA
>Ga0315284_10005185_pt1 | contig 18518 bp, 9 predicted proteins | sample YL17G09_16_MG_FD_203696 | JGI IMG/M metagenome (GOLD analysis project Ga0315284, IMG submission 203696) | Sediment microbial communities from Yellowstone Lake, YNP, Wyoming, USA - YL17G09_16 | ecosystem: Environmental > Aquatic > Freshwater > Lake > Sediment | place: USA: Wyoming | collected...
CTGCTTGGAGAAAGACTCGGAGACTAATAAAAATTAACGGCCCGGTGCAACCAGCGATGCGCAACAACTCTTTCCATATCAGACTGATAAGCGCTGTTTATGCCGAAAAACTATGCGGCATTGGGCGAGACGCCCGCGGTCCCAGGGCCGGACACCGCGATTTTTTGACCGAACTCAAGCATCGGCCGGCCTCGTCCGGGATGCGAACGGCATGACAATCCAGCCCAACCCCACAGTGTCAAGTGTGGGGTACAGTCAGGGGGTTTGCTTGGTGAGCCGCTCAAAGCCGTCATTGGGAGCCATTCAAAGCGGCATCACCACCCCTTCCGATATTCTTTGCACGGCCTTTGTCCTCACCCCGCACAGCCCGGCGAGGGCGGCACAGGCTGTGTCGCCCTTACAGCAAGGGAGTGACCACAACTTTGCGGTAATACACCTTGCTGTGGTCGCCCTGGAGCATGATCGGGCCGGGTTCGCCTTCGTTGGTGTCGAGCGCGCCGCCCGTGATTGCCGGAATCACCACGTTATCGTGGATCTTCTTACCGTTCATGATAATGGTGACGCGATTGCCGATGATGGTCGCTTCCAGCGTCTGCCACTCGCCCGCGGGCTTGGAGGCTTCCTCGGCTGGGGCGACGAAGCCGTAGATTGCTCCGTGCGTGAGCAGGCCTGGCTGCTTCCCGTAGTCGTCTTCAATCTGGATCTCGTGGCGGCCGCGGAGGTAGACACCGCTGTTGGTTTTCGCCTCGACCTTGAACTCCACTTCGAGCTTGAAGTCCTTGAACTTCTGGTCGGAAACGATGTCGGCCGCCGGCGGGTTGGGGTTGTGCATCGCGCCGTCAACAATCTCCCAGCCAAGCGGGAGCGGATTCCACGGACGAGCCGGGTTCATCGGCGCCTGCGGGTGCCAGCCGGTCATGTCCTTGCCGTCGAACAGTACGATGGGCTTCCCGGGCTTGCGCGCGGGCGGCGTATCGGGCCACTTGGGCGGGCGCACGCCAACCCACTCGGTCACGCGATCACCCTGAGTAGTCTTGCCGATCAGCTTGCCGCCCTTCACCACTGCCGAGTAGACCGTGGGCGCCTGTGGAGCCCGGGCGGGCGGAGTCGCCTGCGCGCCCTGCGCGCCCTGGACTGGCACGCCTTGGACACCCTGGGCTGGAGCGCCCGGAGCCCCGGGAGTGCCAGGAGCGCCCTGCGGGCCCCTCCCGCCGCTGCCGCCCTGCGAGAACTTCAGCTCGCCGTTCTCGATGGTGATGTTCCTGAGCGTGCCCGGACTGCCGCCGCCGGATAGGAAGCGGCCCGTCAGCGTATCGCCGTCCAGCTTCACTTCCAGCCAGCAGTTGCGGTTGGGGCGAGCCTCGCCATTAGGTCCGACGGTGGGGATGGGGATGTCCCACGCGCCCAGGAATGGCTGGGCAGCGGCCGGGGATACCTTCGCAGCCGCCTGCGGGGCAGCCTGCGGACTCACCTGCGGGGCCGCGAATGCAACAAACGCCACTACAGCCACAAAAACAAGCACTGCCGTTTTCATACTTCCTCCCGTCTGCTCATCATATACGAGCAATAAAGACATGATGTCGCGAACGATCGAAGGTAACACTGCCACTACCAAACTACAAGCCCCAAGGCGCCTGTTCCGTAGGCCTGGTTCTATTCACCGCAGAGCTCTTGCGACGGCTGCGTCGTTCATTGAAATCAGAAACTTTGATTTATGCACGACCGATGGCAAGTTATACAGAGCGCCATAAATTCTTGTGCACGACAAACGTCTTGCGAGGATATTTGGCGTGTTGAAGCAATGGGGTTTGAGGCCCGAAGATCGTTGCAATGCAAGCATAAGCCCGCATAGCCTTTCTGCCAACGATCGAACAATCGATAAGCTGCGCGCCGCGTGGTTGACGTCAGAGCTGATAAATGCTCTGCACCCAAAATTGGGTGCAGACCAACTATAAGGGCCGGAAGTACGTAGGCCCGGCCGTCAGGCCGGGATTCAGAGGACGGAGAAATGAGCGCCGAGGGCGCGGCACAATGGCGATCTTGGTGCCGCACCTTCGGCGCTCTATTCTGAATCATCGTGATCCCGGCCTGACGGCCGGGCCTATTGACTGTCGGCCCTTTGGGCCTCGGTGACGACCACGCCTTGGCAATTGGGATTCAAAGATTTATCCAGCACCAGACACGCGCAAGAATTAATGTCGCAGGGCATAAGTGAGCCAAGTTTCCGGGGAGAGGAAGGGACCCGCCGCAAGAAGGTAGCACCGGGCTTGACGGGGCTGGCGACCCACCGATCGGTGTCTCGAGGATTTCGCGGTAACTCTTCTTCTCGCTAATACCCTGGCGGGATGCGTCACCTTAAAATGCCAAGCAAATTCCGGCAACCGCAGTCCCAAGCGCTGCCGGAACAAAGACTCTCCCATGCAGACAGTGGCTATCAGTCGAGACACTGGAATGCTGCGCCAGAAGCCCCAATCCACAAAGAGAGCCACGACGGCAGAAACCGGCGGCGGAGTCGCACTACGGCGAGTGATTTTGCTGATGCTGAGTCGGCTTTTACCGAAAACTTTCCACCAGCATTATGTCGCTGCCGCTCTGGTCTAGCTGGGTAAAAAGCAGCCACAGCCTGTCAGGCGAAACGGAGAGACCCGGATCCGATCGGTTCAGTCTCTTTTCGATTGCGACAACCCGGGTCACCTTACGGGTTGCAAAATCAAAAAACTCTATGACCGGCCGAGAAGGCGTGCTGGCCGTGGCGAAGTAGATTCCTTTTTCGACCACCGTCCAAAGGCGCCAAAATCCTGCTTGATCATGGTCGAGGGTCAGACTCTCTTCGCCTCCCGCGACGGGGATCTGCCAGATGCCGGGAACGGACCGTCCCTTGGCATAATAGAGAATCTTGCCATCGGTAGATTCAAAACCTTCGAAGCCGCCGTGCCGGGTCACCTGCATTGCAGGACCTCCCTCGGCGGGAACCTTCCAGATCTGCATGCTGCCGCTGCGGGTAGAGCCGAAGTAGATCCACTTTCCATTCCGCGACCAGCTTGGAGCCACATTCTCAGAGGCTTCCGTCGTGAGACGGCGCCCGGGACCTCCCGTGGCGCTGCTGACATAGATATCGGCACAGCCCTCGCGGCCAGGTCCGCTCGATCGGGAATCATAGGCGATCCAGTTCCCGTCAGGGGACCAGCGCGGAGTCCCGGTGAGATAGGGCCCACGATTCACCAACTGCACAGGATTCGAACCATTCACGCCGCATACCCAGATGCCAAAATCCCCGGTGCGGTTGGAGGCAAAGACAATTTTCCGTCCATCCGGGGCATAATCCGGCCCGTTGTCAAACTGCGTTGAGGAGATCAACGGCGCAAGCGCACTGCCCCGGCCGGATGCATCCAGCCGGACGCGCCAAATGTTTTCGTCATCCACCATCTGCGTAAATGCAAGACGATTTCCCTGACGAGAAATGGTTGGGCTGATCGCCCGTTGTCCCACTTCCGGCAGGCGTTTCGGGGCGCCCCCGGTGGCCGGGATGCGCCAGAGGTTGTAGGTGCTGCTATCGCGTCTGGACGCAAATACAATCTCGCGGCTATCCGCAGTCCATGCCAGACCAAGAATCGACGTGTTATCGGAAGTAAGCCGCCCGGGCAAACCCCCAGCCAGAAGCATGACGTAGATATCGGTCGTTGCCAAGCTGGTGGACCGAAGGAATGCCAGCTTCTTCCCATCTGGAGAGAAGGCAGGGTAGGAATCACCTACGGTTCCCGGGGACGGCGAAGTCAACCTGCGCTTCTCACCGTTGTCAATTGACAGCAGGCAAATGCTGGACGGTTCCTCCGGGGAGCTTTTATCTCGAACCGCAAGAGATTTTCCGTCCGGAGAGTAGTATTGGCTGTTCCCAAGAGTCGGAGTCAGATAGCGAAAAACGTCAGCTATCTTGCGCTCCGCTCCCCCTGAAGATGGGATCAGATAGTATGCGCAGCTCTCCGCGTCCTGTCTCAAAAAAGCGATGTATCGGCCGTCGGGGGACCAGACCGGGTGAGTATCCGCAGCCGGATTCGTGGTTAGCCGGCGCGGCCGATCGACGCCAATCTCCTTTACAAAGATGTCAGGATTGTCGGCATTTTCGCCGTCCCACACAAATGCGATGCGGTTCCCGTCGGCGGAAAAGGAAGGGTGGATCTCGTGGCCCGGGAAACTGGTGAATGGTACGATTTTCAAAGGGAGACCTGACGATCCGGATCCCTGATGATTCAAAATCAACCATATCGCAGTGCCGGCCACAAGGCACACGGCAAGCAGCGCCGCAGGCCAGATAAGACGGCCTGCCAGCGATCTTGGCTTGAGTGAAACTTCGTTGACGCCGCTCATCATCCCGCGCCGCTGCGTTACGATATCTTGATCGACATGCTGCTCGCTGCTGCGCGGCTCCTCGATCTGGTCGCTGACAGGCGGGGCAGCCAGGAGCATGTCCGGCGCTTTGGGCTCATCCAAAACCTCCCTGACGCTCGCCACAAAGCGATAACCACGTCTTGGTATCGTTTCGATATATTGATTCGATTGCTCCCCGCCAAGGATCTTCCGCAGGATCGAAACGTTTTTGGCGAGGTTGGCCTCTTCGACAAATGTGTCGGGCCAGATCTTTTTGATTAATTCCTCTTTATCGATTACATGGCCATTGCTCTCAACCAGCGCCAGCAGAGTCTCGTAGGCTTTCGGTGTGAGCGGAATATGCTTCCCCTCGCGCAGCAGCAAGCCATCAGCCACGTCCAAGAGGAACGGACCAAATTCATAGAAGTGCTTTATTGTCCGATTCATAGGGGCAGGAAGAATTATGCCATAGTTTTGCCAAAACTTTTCCACATCTTTTCCATAACTTCGCAAAGACTTCCCTGGCCTCACTGCCGCAGAGTCGCACGAGGGACCGCCAAGAAGCAGATATCAGCAATCAAAGGAGGCACTACCTTGTTTAGAGGAAAAGACAGTTTTATTCGCAAGAGCCTGCGGTACGGATTGATCGGCGCGCTGGGCTGGATCCTCTTGTACTCCTCAGGTGTATTCGCGCAATCCGACAGCACCCGGCTTTCGGGGTTTGTCAAAGATCCCTCAGGAGCAGTGATACCGGGCGTGACGGTTACGGTTAAAGAGGAAAGCCGGGGCACATTACGATCTGCCGTTACGGATCAGAGAGGATCCTATGTTATCACGCCTCTGTCTCCCGGCTTTTATACCGTCAGCGTGGAGCATGCCGGTTTTAAGCGTGCCGAGACCACCGGCAAGAAGCTCGATCCCGGCATTCCGGCTGCGCTCGATATCGTTCTTCAGGTCGGCGGCACCAGCGAAACCATAACGGTCACGGCCAATACGGCCACGGTGCAGACGGAATCGGCCACGGTTGGCAAGCTGGTTGAAGGCAAACAGCTCGAATACCTCGGATTGAATGGACGCAATCCGATTTATCTGGCGGGCCTTATGCCGGGAGTGAATACTAACCTGGCCGGAAACGACTACGGCACATACACCCCACCCAGCATGAATGGTTCCAGCCTGGGCATGATTTTCTTTGACGGCGCCGTTGGCGTCCGCACCCGCAATAACGGCACCTGGAGCATCGGCGCCGCGGACATGGATGCGACCCAGGAAGTCCAGGTACTGACGGCCAATTTCAGTGCTGAATATGGTCGCACTGCGGGAGGCCAGATCCGTATCGTTACCAAGGGCGGCTCAAACCAGTTTCATGGCAACGTGTACGATTACATCCGCAATTCCGCGTTCAATGCCAATACATGGAGCCGCAATAACTCGCCCCTCAGGGACACGGCGCCCTGTTCGGATCCCGCGAATGGTGCGGCGTCCTATTGCCGCCCGGCTCCATTCCGCTACAACCAATATGGCTGGAACGTCAGCGGTCCCGTGCTGCTCCCTTTTATCAAGTACAATCGAGACCGCAGCAAGCTCTTCTTCATGTTCAGCCAGGAGTGGGTTCACGAGCGCAGAGGTTCAACATCTACCATGACCGTGGCTTCGGACAAGATGAGACAGGGGGATTTCAGCGAGCTGCTGGACCCCACCAACCGATTCTTCCAGAGAGCGATTTATCTCAAAGATCCGCTCAAAACCGGGACGTGCAGTGCGTCCAACCAGACTGCCTGTTTCAACTACAATGGGATCGTAAACTATATTCCGCCCAATAGGCTAAGCGCGAACGGCATGGCCTTCATGACGGCTTATCCCAAGGCCATGGGCTACCTTAATCCCTACCCGTCAAGCACGAATTGGTGGAGTGGCGAACTTGCCAGCGGCACCGACCAGGGCAAGACCACGATTGCGTTTGATTACATTCCTGCCCCGAGCCATTCGATTCGCGTGCGCGGGCAGTTCTTTAATTCCAAACCTCCCCAGGCTGTTACAGACTACCGAAACAAATTCTACACTTGGCCCTGCGCAGATTGTGACACCTGGCGCGATCGCCCCAATCGGTGGATCTCCATCAACTGGATCTGGTCGTTGTCACCCAAGTGGATCAGCGAGGCGCTCGTTGCCGCCAGCCACGACTTTGTCGATAATATTCTCGATCTCAACGGCAACGCCTGGGATAGAACCAAGTTCGGCATCAATTACCCCTACATTTTCCCAGCCAACGAGAAAGAAGTTCCCAACAAGATCCCGACGGTCAGCGGAGTGCGCGGCATTAACACGCCCAGCTCCACGCCGTATCCGGCGACTTCGGCCGGTCCTGTCTGGCAGTTCTCGGATAACATGAGCATTGTCCATGGCCAACACACGATCAAGTTCGGCGTCTATGTGGAAAAGTCGGGCGAGAATGACAAGGACCAGATTATCATCGGCACCGCGCCCGGCAGCACCAACAATCAGAACGGCCAGTTCCAGTTTAGCGATAACACGACTAACGCAACCGGTAATTCGCTTGGCAACATGGCAATTGGTCTGTTCAATACCTATGCCGAGGTCGGAGCCCGTTCCTACACGCAATTTCGCAGCTGGGACATCGAGTGGTTCTTCCAGGACTCCTGGAAACTCACCCCCAAGCTGCGCGTCGAATTGGGATTGCGACACAGCCTCATTCAGCCCTACTGGGCTATGTGGAATAATATGGCGAATTTCGACCCAAGCTTATATGATCCCAGTAAGGCCGCCACCGTCGATCGGGCGACCGGGTACGTGTCCGGTACGCTGCAACAACTTTACAACGGCATGGTGTTTTCAGGGAGTGGCTGGCCTAATGCAGCCAAAGGACTCGGACGGGTCAACGTCGCCAATTCAGGCCAGTTTGACTTCCTTTTCCGCCCAGGAACGCCCGATGGGTTCTATAAGATGCGCAAGAGGGACTTTCAGCCGCGCTTGGGGATTGCGTACTCCTTTAATAAGAAGACCGTGGTCCGCGCTGGAATCGGGCGATTCGTCAATCGTCTGGGAGTGAGTGACGGCATCTTCCTGGGGGGCAACCCGCCACTGCAGCCCCAGTTCTCCGTGAGTAACGGCAATGTAGACAATCCCGGCGGGGGAGGGGTCACCCGTACCTACCCTCTGAATCCGAGCATCCAATCGAATGACTTCCCGAATCCGGAATCCTGGGCCTGGAACGGCACCTTCCAGCGGGAACTTCCTTTCGGCACTACCGTCGAGATTGCCTATGTGGGCCGTAAAAACCTGCGTAGCACACGTACCATCAATAACATCAACCAGCTCCCGATCGGCGCAATCTACGATAAAGCAAACTTTCTGCCCAATGGAACAACACTCGCGAATCTGGATTCTCTGCGGCCGTACCAGGGCTATGGCCTGCTCAAGATGGCGGTCAACAACGCGAACTCTGCCTACAACAGCCTGCAGTTGCAGGTGACCCGCAGATTCTCCAAGGGACTAAGCTTTGGACTGGCCTACACATATGCGAAGTCACGTGACAACGGCGCCCTGGCGAGTGTGTACGATTGGGATCATGACTACATGTGGGGCCCCTGGTCGTCATCCAAGAACATGGTCATCAACGCCATCTACGAGATCCCGTTCTTTAGAAACCGTTCCAGCGTGTTCGGAAAAGCGCTGGGCGGTTGGTCTATTACCTCAATCTCCCGAGTCAATCAGGGGAGCGGCCAAGTCAGTTTTACCGATCCCTATGACGATATCGGGATCGGAGGGAGCGGCGGCACGCAGTACATGATCTTGAACGGCGATCCGTTTCTTCCTAAGGATCAGAGGGCATACGGCCTTGGAACCTACTATTTCAATGTCAAAAATCCGGACGGTTCGGCGATCGTATTGCGGCCTGCCCAGGCAACATACTGCAAAACCGGTTGTGCCAGGAGTCTCTATATAGGCGCTTCCTGGGCGCAAAGCCACAATCTGTCCTTTTCGAAGGACTTCAGGATTCGTGAGGGACAGAGGATCACTTTCCGCGCGGAGATTTTCAACTGGCTCAACCATCCCGAATGGAGCGGCCCAAACACGGATTGGCGATCCACGAGTTTTGGCATGGTCACCGGCAAGAGCAGCAACACGCGCGAAATGCAGTTTTCGGCGCGCTTCGCGTTCTAGTCGCCGCTGCCGCGCTATATAACCAACGGCCCATGCTTGCGTCGACCGCAGGCATGGGCTACTGAACCTGATGAAAGGCGTAAAGGGGTAAAGGGTCAGATACTGGTTTTCCCCCTTTGCCCCTCGAGCCCTAAAGTTTGCAGCGATTGCGCATGGCAAGGGCCGTGGCGCGGGATCTTCGGGGCCACCTCAATAATATCCGCCTGCACGAGTACGCGGCCTTGAACCGCGTGGTTGATTCAGGCCGCAATCCGTCAGGCATATCCTTACGGTTCAACGCTAATTATCTGCCGAGGAGCGATTATGAGACGTTTTTGCTGGGTAGTGGTTGTACTGCTGAGTGTTTGCGGGTGCCTTGGAGCCCAAGAGTTGCCCAAGGCGGAAATATTCGGGGGCTATTCTTTTGCCCACGCCGGCGTGAACAAGAGCACCACCTTGAATGTGAACGGATTGAATGTTTCCGCCACCGGCAATATCAGCCGGCTTCTGGGAATAACAGTTGACTTCGGCCGGCAGACCGGGACGCTCGGTTCGTCGACCGATTATGAGTTCCGTTCTTTCCTGGCTGGGCCTCGATTCAGCTATCGCAAGCACGAGAAATTTACGCCATTTGCTCACTTCCTAATAGGCGACGCTCGCTATGCCAGCGTCCCGATCCCTGATGTGGCGAGGCTTCATTATCATGAAAATACGCTCGCCATGGCTGCCGGAGGCGGGGTCGATGTCAACCTTCATTCGATCGTGGCGATCCGGCTCATTCAGGTGGACTACTACACGACGAGGTTCAGCAAGGACCGGCAGAACGATCTGCGCCTCGGTTTCGGCATCGTCCTCAGATTTGGGAAAAGACAATAAGATTAATGAAGAGTCGCGCTCAACAGTCTAGAGATCAGAGAACGGGGCCAAAGATATGTTTCATCCATGAATATTTCAGGCTAATGATCCTGCATTCGTAGGAGACTCATACGGAGAGACGCGCATGACACGAAAACTAAAACGTTTATCGCTATTAATACTGGCGTGCCTGGCAATGTTCGCCGGCGCGCTGGGACAGAGCACCAAGCCGGCGGGCGTCCAGGATCAGGCAGCGAAGCCGACGGTCCAGGGACAGAAGCCAAAGCCGGAAAGCCTGGATCTGACCAAGCAGCCGACGCTGTACGTGGTTGGCTATGCGCATTTGGACACAGAATGGCGCTGGGATTATGTCACCACGATCAAGGACTACATTCCGAAGACCATGCGGCTTAATTTCGATTGGATTGAGAAGTATCCGCACTACGTCTTCAATTTCAGCGGTTCCAACCGTTACCGGATGATGAAGGAATACTATCCGGCCGATTACGAAAAGGTGAAGAAGTATGTGGCCGCCGGCCGCTGGTTTCCGGCCGGTTCGTCCGTGGAAGAGAACGACGTCAACTCGCCTTCCGCCGAGTCGATCATCCGGCAGGTCCTTTACGGCAAAGCCTATTTCCGCCGCGAGTTCGGCAAGACCAGCGCCGAATATATGCTGCCTGATTGCTTCGGCTTCCCCGCATCGTTGCCCACGATCCTGGCTCATTGCGGCATTAAGGGTTTCTCCACGCAGAAACTATCATCGAGCTGGCAGCCGGCGGCCATGGTCGGCGGCCCGGACTCACCGGAGAAAACGCCCCCGGGCATCCCGTTCAACGTCGGTGTTTGGGAGGGCCCGGATGGCAGTTATGTAGTTGCCGCGCTGAACCCTGGCGGCTATGGCAGCCAGATTGGCACGGACCTCAGCAAGAGTCCCCCGCCCCCGCCGCCTCCGGATCCCAACCAGCCGGGGCGGGGCGGTAGAGGGGGGACGGACTGGCCCGCGCGCATTCAGTTGAATGGGCAGGTGACCGGCGCGTATGCCGACTACATGTACTACGGCACGGGCGACAGCGGCGGTTCCGCCAATGAATCCTCGATAAAACTGCTGGAAGCGATCGTCACCAGGAGCAGGACCGTGCTGCCGACAGGCGGCGGCCGCGGCCAGGGTGGTCAGCCGCAGACTCCGCCGCCACCGCCGGGGCCGGAGGTCATGGTCGGCGATGGCCCGGTTAGAGTCATCTCCGCAACTTCCGACCAGCTTTTCCTTGACCTGAAGCCCGAGCAGATCGCAAAGATGCCGAAGTACAAAGGCGATCTCGAGCTGATCAACCACTCCGCGGGCTCCATTACGTCCCAAGCTCACATGAAGCGGTGGAACCGCAAAAACGAAGTGCTGGCAGATGCCGCCGAAAAAGCTTCCGTCGCCGCCGAATTGCTGGGCGGGAAGCCATATCCTATCCAGCGGCTGAACGACGCCTGGACACTGGTTATGGGCGGGCAGTTCCACGACATCATTCCGGGCACCTCAATTCCCAAGGCCTATGAGTACGCGTGGAACGACGAACAGCTGGCGATGAACCAGTTCGCCGGCGTCTTGGCCAGCGCCAGCGAAGCGGTCACCTCCGGCATGAATACCCAGGCCAAGGGCACGGCTATCGTCGTCTACAATCCATTGAATATCGCGCGCGAGGATGTGGTGGAAGCCACCATCTCCTTCCCCAACGGCGCTCCGAGGGCGGTCCGTGTGTTCGGGCCGGACGGCGAAGTGCCCGCGCAGTTGAATGGCGCGGCGGACGGGGCTGCGAAAGTCCTGTTCGTGGCGAAGACACCTTCGGCCGGGTATGCGGTTTACGATGTTCAGCCTGCCGATAGCGCGGCCGCATCTCAGCTCAAGGTGACGGAATCGTCGCTCGAAAATGCGCGCTATAACGTCAAGTTGAACCAGAACGGAGACGTCTCCAGCATTTTCGATAAGACCCTCAACAAGGAATTGCTTTCCGCCCCGATGGGCCTGGCGATCATTCTTGACAACCCCCGGAACTGGCCCGCCTGGAACATGGATTTCGCGGACGAGCAGCGGGCGCCGCGGACGATCGTGGGCGGACCGGCGAAGATGCGAATCGTCGAGAATGGCCCGGCGCGCGTGGCGGTAGAGGTCGCACGGGAAGCGGAAGGATCCAAGTTCTTCCAGACCATCCGGCTTTCGGCCGGCGAGGGCGGCAATCGCGTCGAGATCGGCCACGTCATGGACTGGAACACCAAGGAAGGCAACCTCAAGGCCGTCTTCCCCCTGAGTGCGTCGAATCTGAATGCAACCTACAACTGGGACATCGGCACCATCGAGCGTCCCACCGAAAACGAGCGGCAATTCGAAGTTGCCTCTCATCAGTTCGTGGACCTCACCGACAAGAGCGGATCCTACGGCGTGACCATCCTCACGGACTGCAAGAACGCTTCCGACAAGCCCAATGAAAACACCCTGCGCCTGACCTTGGTTCGTACACCCGGCACCCAGGGAGGCTATCCCGACCAGGGCACGCAGGATATCGGCCACCATGAGTTTGTATACGGCCTCGCCGGCCATGCAGGGGACTTCCGCCAGGGACAGACCGACTGGCAGGCGCTCCGGCTCAATCAGCCCCTCATGGCCTTCCAGAGTCCGAGTCACGCGGGCGCGCTGGGCAAGAGCTTTTCATTGATGAAGATCAGCAACAGCCGGATTCGCGCATTGGCCCTCAAGAAAGCCGAACAGAGCAGCGAGCAGAACCGGGATGAATACATCGTCCGCCTCGTCGAGATGGATGGCAAGCCGGCGCAGGACGTTCACATTTCATTTTTTGCTCCCGTCATCTCAGCCCGCGAAGTCAACGGCGCGGAAGAAGCCGTCGGTCCAGCCACAGTAACCGGTGGCGAGCTGGTGGCGTCTTTCAAGACGTTCCAGCCCCGCACGTTTGCGGTGAAGTTCGGCCCCGCCCCCAACAAGGTGCGCGCCGTGCAATCGCAGGCGGTCAAGTTGACTTACGATCTGTGTGTCACAACTCCCGACGGCAAGCCGGGGGCAGGTTACTGGGATACTCAGGGCCGTTCCTTGCCGGCGGAGATGCTGCCGAGCACAATCCCCTATGCGGGCATCAACTTCATCCTGGCTTCCGGCGCCGGCTACGGGAAATATAATGCCGTGATCCCGCGTGGCCAGAAGATCACCCTGCCTGAGGGAAATTTCGACCGCCTGTACCTGCTGGCAGCCGCGACTGGCGGCGATGTGCCGGCCACGTTTCTCATCGGGGACAAGACCGTCGATCTGAGAATCCAGGATTGGAGCGGCTACATCGGCCAATGGGACAACCGGGTCTGGAAACAGGTCCCGGCGCCACCGCCGACACCGGAACAATTGGCTCAGCAGGCGGCGCGGGCCGGGGCTGCCGGGGGCCGCGGTGGGGGAGGCGGAGGAGGCCGCGGGGGGCAACAGGGACCGCGCATGATCGATGTGGTGGATACCCTGACCCCAGGTTTCATCAAGCCTTCGCCCGTGGCTTGGTTCGCCTCGCATCGCCATGCGTCGGACGGTTCCAATGAGCCATACGCTTATTCGTATCTATATGCATATGCCATTGACGTGCCGGCGGGGGCCAAGACGCTGACCCTGCCCGCGAACGAGAGGATCCGCATCCTCGCGATCACCGTGACGAACCAGGGAGCGCAGGCGCGCCCGGCTCAAGTCCTGACTGACTATCTGGAGAAATGAGTTTTACCGGTGCCGCAGCAAAATAAATTTTACCGTGGAGATCGCCGAGACCTCAGAGTCCTTATTGACTAGGAAATATCAATTCTCGGCGATCTCTATGGTGAGATTTTTCCCGCGGATATCTGGCCCGCATTTCTCACCAGCTTTCTACTGCGGCGGCGGATCCGGGCATGTCTACTGCGTTGCGCTCGGTCGGGCGCCTCGACGTACTGTCAAGTACGCCTGCGGCGCCCTCCGGTCGCGCGCCTTGTATCCACGCCCGTCTGCACCGCCTCGCTACGAAATCTGGTGAGAAAAGCGGGCTAGCGCTATCCACCGGGAATGCCTGTGCTTTTTGGGAATCTCGACAACCACGCCTTTATCGGGTAATTGCACTTCTCTGGTTTCTGGTGAAGCCTTGTTCAGTCCGAGATGACAGAGGGTCCAAATGATTATAAAGAGTATAAGAAGCCTGACGCGGTGCTTGATTATCCCATTCATCCTCTTCTGCCTGGCGGCAGCAGGGATGTTTGCACAGGAGCAAAAACTGGTCCCGATTCCCACCGAGTTACCGCAGCCGGGCTATGAGGGTACCCCTCAGAATCTTAAGGTGCCAAACCTGGAAAAGTACGCCAAACGGGGTCCCTTTCTCGTCCCCGCTGGGGTTGTGAATGTTTCCAGGGGCAAGAAGGTTACCAGCAGCGACAAAGATGCCCCGGCCGAGGACCTCGAGATGATTACCGATGGGGACAAGACACAGGCCGCTGACAATTTCGTGGAATTGTCACGCGGAGTTCAGTTCATCACGATCGATCTCGGCGCGGTGAATGAAATATACGCAGTTGTGGTTTGGCATTTCTACGCTCCCCGGGTCTACTTCTGCACGGTCGCGCAGATAGCCGACGATGCGGGATTCACAAAAAACGTTCAAACCATCTTCAGCAACGACCTGGACAACAAAACCAAGACAGGCATCGGCAAGGACTTGAACTATGTTGAGTATTACCAAGGCAAGCTGATCGACGCAAAAGGAGCGCCTGCGCGCTACGTGCGGCTGTACAGCAACGGTAATAACGCCGATGCTTTAAACAACTATATCGAGGTGGAAGTGTACGGCCGTCCGGCCAAGTAAGGATTGCGGGCGCGGAACTTACTGAGTCTCGCCTATTATAGTGACGATCGCCCCTGGGACCGCGGGCGTCTCGCCCGCAGCTTTGGGACGCGGCATAGCCAAGGAATTTGCGGGCGGGACGCCCGCGGTCCCAGGGGGCCGCAGTCTTGATCCATGCGCGGTGTTTGTCACTGTATTTTGCGATTCTCAATAAGCGTTGGCCCGTGCGCGGGCAGTCCAAGAGCAGCCTTGTGACATCCGCAGCCTTCAGTATCGGTGTTCCTCGGCGCGCGCTGTGGTCTCTTCGGTAAGATATTTTTTGGCCGCGGCTATGCCACAGCTACCTTGCGATTTCCGGGGAGGGGGAGTCAGAGCTGGTTTCCAGGCGCCGGCACTCATCCCATAGCAGATTCGCCCGCCGCTTTTTTGCGCTGCGGTGGGGCATTAGTACTGGGGGCGGTTGCGCGTACCATCTGGCGAGTTAAGGAGCGGTCGAGCCCTCACCCCGACTCTCTCCCCGAGCACCGTTAGAGGGAGTAAGGACTGGCCCATTTCGGAGGACAACGATGCGACATCTCTCGATTCTCATGGTCACTTGCGTGTTGCTGGCGACGGCCGGTGATGTTCGGCCGCAGGCGCAATCGCCGCAGACGCAGCCGGCGGGGCTGCGCGTCGGCGTGGTGGGTTTCGTTCACGATCACCTTTCGGGGTTCTTCGGGCAGTTGCGCGCGCATCCAGAAATCCAGATCGTCGGATATGTCGAGCCGAACCAGCAACTGGCGACGCAGGTTGCCAACCAGCGGCGACTGGATAAGAGCCTGATCTTCGCCGACCTGGAAGAGATGCTGGCTAAGACACATCCGCAGGCGGTGGTGACCTATACCAGCACATTCGATCATCGCCGCGTGGTCCAGGTCTGCGCCAGGCAGGGCGTGCATGTGATGATGGAGAAGCCGCTAGCCGTCAGCATTGAGGATGCCCGGGCGATCGCGAAGGCGGCCCGGGATGGGAAGATCAATGTGATGGTGAACTATGAGACGACGTGGTATCGCAGCAACCAGGTGGCCTATGACCTGGTGCACGAGAACGCCCTGGGCGAGATCCGCAAAATCGTCGTGCACGATGGGCACCGAGGGCCCAAGGAGATCGGGTGCAGCGCGCAGTTTCTGGCGTGGCTGACCGATCCGAAACTGAATGGGGGCGGCGCGCTGTTTGACTTTGGATGTTACGGCGCGGACCTGGCGACGTGGTTGATGGATGGGCTACGGCCGCTGACGGTGACGGCGGTGACGCAGCGGATCAAGCCGGATGTGTATCCGAAGGTGGATGATGAGGCGACGATCGTGGTGACGTATCCGAAGGCACGGCTCATCATTCAGGCGTCGTGGAACTGGCCGTTCGATCGCAAGGACATGGAGGTGTACGGAAGAACGGGCCAGGTGCTGACGGTGGCGAGGAACGATGTGCGGGTGCGCCGGCCGGGGGCAAACCAGGAACAGTTGGTGGCGGGGAAGCCGCTGGCCAGCCCCTACGAAGATAATCTGTCGTATCTGCGCGGCGTGGTGACGGGACAGATCAAGGCGGATGGGCCATCGTCACTGGAGATTAACGTGATCGCGACGGAGATACTGGATGCGGCGAGGAAGTCGGCGGCGACGGGGAAGACGGTGACGCTGTCGCGAGGGAAGTAAGTGAGATCAGCTCGCCGTTTATTTCCGAGCCCTATTCGCCAGGCCTGGCACGATCTCGCGCCACAGCTCCACCTCGACTGAGTCGGCCGGCGCCTCCAGCTGATCCATTAAAGATTGCAGCCGCTTCAGGCGCTTCTGCATTTCGAGATTGTTGCCGTATTCCTTCGCGGCTATGCCCCCGGCAAGGTAGTACGCGGCAGTTTCTCGCTCGCACTCCTGATACAGGCGCGCATATTGGGGATTCTCGAGGATCAGGGATGCGTGCGCCAGCTCATGTCCGACAATTATGGCACAGCGCGCGTCCCTGCCGACCTCTCTCAATGAGATTGATCGGTTGCTGCCGTCGATCCGCTTTTTTATTTTGTCGGCGACTTGGATGATAGAGAGATTGAGCCGGATGGATGCAGTCCAGCTCTGCAGTTCCTGGTTGAAATCCTCGATCGTGAATACCCCTGCGCTGTGGTGAAATACTTCATGATCGTCCATTTCCACGTAGATTGTATGCCGGCTCTTCTGAGCCCACTGCCATAGGCTGTGGAACGTCGGGCGGACTGGCCGCCCATCACGGTTCGCCTCCAGGGCAATCCGCTCGATGGCTTTCCAGATCTTAAGATGACCCGGTTTCAGACGGTCCGTGCGAATGCCGCGCTGCGCCGCTTTTACCTGCGTTGCCGCGCTGGCATCCGCCGGCGTCTCCTGTGCCGGCGATTGGGGGGATACCGCCAGAAACATGAAAACCGCTGCCGCCTTTGTCAGACTTGACCTGGTTACCATGGGGCCGCTCCTTCCGGGCGGCTCGGTGCCGCCCACGGCCCCTAATGCGAGGACTGTCGTGAAAAGCGGAAATGTCGCTTGAATGTTTCTGACAGCCACCGACCAACATCGGGAGGAGTGTGAGGAGTCAAAAACCAGGAGATATTGACACCGAGGCTTTAAAGTAAGAACTGCCAGCTCTGGAACGGGTGTATACTCGTGGCTAGTTTCTGTCGCAAAACTCGCTGGTTACATCGAAAAACCGAGTGAGCGGCTTGGACCTGGACTTGGACCTCGACGTGGACGTGGACAGTCTTGTCCGAGGTAAACTTTCCAGACATCCCATTTACCAGATCGCGCTTTATCTGTGCATGTCCACGTCCACGTCCAGGTCGAAGTCCAAGTCCAGGACGGAGGCTTAGCGAGTTTGGCGGCAGAAACTAGCCAAATCGGAAAGGGCGGCTCAATCAACAGGGGGATATCATGACGGGAGACTCCCCTCGGGAAGTGACTCTGCTGCTTCAGAATTGGTGCCGTGGAGACCAGGCGGCCCTGGGCAAGCTTGTCCCTCTGGTCTACGACCAACTGCACCGCCTCGCGCACATATACATGGTGCGCGAACGGCCCGGACACACGCTTCAGACCAGCGCGTTGGTAAACGAGGCCTATCTTCGGCTCATCGATGCCAGCCGGATCGAGTGGCAGGACCGCGCCCATTTTTTTGCCGTCTCCGCCAACGTAATGCGCCGGATCCTCGTGGAATTTGCGCGCTCGCGCGGCTCTCGAAAACGGGGGGGCGGCGCCGTGAAGCTGGAACTTGATGAGGGTGCCGTGCCCTCACCAGGGCGGGATGCGGTCCTGATCGCACTCGACGATGCTCTGAAGGCCCTCGAGAAAATCGACCCCCGGGAGGCAAAGGTGGTGGAGTTGCGTTTTTTTGGAGGGCTGAGCGAGAAAGAGGCGGCGGAAGTGCTGGGAATTACCGACAGGACGGTAAGGCATGATTGGAATCATGCGAAGGTCTGGCTGACGGACGCATTGAAATGTGGAGCACGGAAATGAATCCGGAACGCTGGCGGCAGATCAAGCGGCTTTACAATTCGGCTCTGGAGCTTGAATCGAAACAGCGGGAAGCGTTCCTGAAGGAAGCCTGCGCGGGCGACGAATCTCTCAGGAGAGAGATTGATTTATTGTTGGCGCGCCGGCCTGAAGCGGAAGGCTTGTTCGAAGCTCCGGCCATGGAGCTGGCGGCGCAGGCGCTCGCACGCGATCGATCGGCCGAACCATCCGCGGACCTTGCCGGCAGCACGCTTCTGCATTACTCCGTCACCAGGAAAATCGGAGCAGGCGGGATGGGAGAGGTGTACCAGGCGCGCGATCTGAAATTAAATCGCCAGGTTGCGCTCAAGATTCTTCCCGATTCATTGGCGCATGACCGGGAGCGGCTCGCCCGTTTTGACCGCGAGGCGAAGCTGCTCGCATCGTTGAATCATCCCAACATCGCAGCCATCTATGGACTGGAGGAAGCTCGAGACAAGAAGTTCCTCGTTCTCGAGTTGGTGGAAGGCGAGACGCTGGCGCAGCGCATCAAGAAGGGACCGCTGCCTATGGTTGAAGCCCTCGAGCTCTGCCGCCAGATTGCGGAAGGACTCGAAGCCGCCCACGAGAAGGGCGTGGTCCATCGTGATCTGAAGCCCGCCAACGTGATGATCGCGGGCAACGACAAGATCAAGATCCTCGACTTTGGCCTCGCCAAGCCCCTCGCAGCCGAATCGGCTGCCACTGCCGCAACCCAATCGCCCACGATCACCGAAGTCATGACCGGCCCCGGCGTGATCCTGGGAACGGCCGCATA
>Ga0315284_10005186_pt1 | contig 18516 bp, 15 predicted proteins | sample YL17G09_16_MG_FD_203696 | JGI IMG/M metagenome (GOLD analysis project Ga0315284, IMG submission 203696) | Sediment microbial communities from Yellowstone Lake, YNP, Wyoming, USA - YL17G09_16 | ecosystem: Environmental > Aquatic > Freshwater > Lake > Sediment | place: USA: Wyoming | collected...
CCGCATCAGCCATCCTCGGAAGATCATGTATCAAATCCGGATGCTCTATCACGATTAACGTTGAATGCGTTATCTCAGCCGCGATTCGATACCACATAAACGATGGTTCCGCCATTATCGACTCATCGCCGGGACCAAGCAGAATATGCCCCAGGTTCGCGATTATCTCAACGGCGCCATTCCCCATCGCGATTTGCTCCATCGGAAACCCATATTTCCTGCTCAGCGCCTCGATCGCGTAATAGCACGAATGTTCCGGATACCAGAACAGATTTGGAAGCTCCGCTTTTATCGCCTTCAGAGCTTTCGGACTCACTCCGATTGTATTCTCATTCGATGCCAGTTTGTGGAACTCGATATCGAGTCCGAGTTCTCGTTGAACCTCTTTTATTGGTTTCCCGGGCACATAGTCCTCGATTCCCATTATATGTGGAAGTATCAACTCACTCAGATTTCCCATCGTCTCCACCTTTGACCTGATAAATTCACTTTAAGGAGGTATATAATATCAGACGAAGTTTCAAATTAAAATGATTAGCATTTGAGATAAATAAATATCTAGAAAAATTATGGATAGCTCGAATTTTGCATACTCACCTTAGCAGGAATCCCATCTCTGCAAGGTGAAAACTTAGGAAGTGTGTTTTAATTTTAACAGCAATTGTGAGTGATTAAAGCACATTACTTTAAGGCAAAATCAAATTGTATACCAGTGGTTGCCCTATTATCTTGTTCAAAACACGGAGCTAGTTCGCCATCTGAATATTTTATATAACCCCATAAATTGTTAGTTATTTTATAATTTAAATCGATTTCGATATACGAGAATCTTTTTCTACTGCTGTTAATAAGCGGCGCTTTAGGATAGTATACAAGTTTAACCTCGCTGTTAATGTAGAAATTTTCACTAAATTCCATCCTCCAGTCGAATCCCGAACCTAAACGAAAACGAGAGCCTGCTAATAATTTTTCCTTGTCAGTGATTTCATCAACATATTCCACAAAGAATTTCAGTTCTGGGGGAACATTAATAGCTTTACTGTTAGTAGATTTAACAAGTTTGCCAATTGATCTATCAAACCTCGGATATATAGTACTTGAAATTCCTATTCCAACCGTACCCAAATCGAAATCTGATGTATTATCTGAACTTAAAAATATCTCATTACTATAACCACCAATATTAGAACTCCTACCTCCGCTTTTAATGATACCTGTAGAAAAAATGAAATTCAAACTACCTTTATTTGGATTTTGATTTTCGCTGTCAGTCTCATTACCGCTGTTTTCCTTATCCTTGATATAATATAAACCTTGGGATTTGAATTTTATGAATGAATCGCTGGTATTCTTTGAAATCCAATAATCATATTTTAAATCATAATCTAACGCTCTATTTTGATTTTCGGATTTTAACAATTCGTTATCAAACTCTAACGTAAAATATGACCGATTTTTGCCTTTAACACTAGCTGTATTTATTATCGTAGGACCGAAAATGTTTTTACCTAATTTTAGCTCGTTTTTTATGATATCGCTAACTTCTAACTGTATTTTTATGATATTACCATTAATTTCGCCAATATCAAAGTATATATCATATAATTCCTTTTTTATAACATCAGCCCGTACTCCAATCGATATTATTTCCTTTTGAGTTGCTACTGTTATGTTTTTATCGCCACCAAATATTGTAATCGTATATTGATTTTTATCTTTGATATTTTCAAGATGCGTATTAAAATCACCATCATTAAATATCATTGCTTTTGGCAAGGTTGCACTTATACGAGGGGCACCTGACCCCTCAACCCTATCAAATGCAAGTTTAATATTATCATTTTGATCTGCATTAGCGCTATTGGTAGTAGGAGAGTCTTCAGCACTTGCTATTGCATAAATATTTAAAACAAATACTAATAATGTAATTAGAACCATTACTAAAGCTAGTTTAAATTTGTATTTCATTGTATTTCGCCTCTCTAATAAAATACTATTTTAATCTGATCGGCAAGTATGTCAAGACTAGATTCCGCTTCGGGGCTGTCCGGATTCCTAAGACCTTCAGGCCAACTCATGATTTCAACCTTAGTGAAATTTATTTTTTCTCTGGTAAGTAATTCACAAAAATCATATATCAAATTTCTATATAGGTTTTGAAGAAAAATATTCCAATAATGGAGAGTATCGTGTCCTGCTTCCGATAGTTTTGATGTTATATCTTTTACTGATAGTACAATTATATCTTCATCCTCATAGCCCGTGAAAGTTACCCATTCTCTTATTGTTTTAATGAGTACTTTATCATTAAAAGTTAAATCAGACATAGCCAAACCTCCAAATCTGTTTTTTATATGCTACTTCATTTATAGTAAAAACATAAATTCCAGTAGTAGAATATGTTGCGAAGAAAAAATTAATTCTTCGTCAATTTTCCAAAGCACTAACAGTCCTTCATATTAAAACAAATCTAATTCCAACTTGCATTTATGTGAACGTATAAGGATAAATTCACTAACTTTGCATAAAAGTAGTTTAAAGTTTATCAATCTCTTTTTAATTTTGTCAAGATTTTTCTTTTTAAATTTAGGAAAAATAAGGAAAGGAGGAGACAAGGAAAAAGGGACAAAGTCCCTTTCTCAATTCGCATTAGTAAATTCTTTGCAACATTTTAAATCCCGAAAATAATCTGGATTAACCCCTCACACCCCAAAATCCTCCGCTAGCTGCTCCCTCACACTCAACAACTCCTCCGGATTATCGCTCCAATCAAACCAGCTTGTCATCAACGCATCCGCCTCAGGGACTGAGGCGCCCCCGCCTAACATCCACAATAAATGCGCATCCTCCAGACCGTCGCGTATCAACTCAAGCCTTATCGATGTTATCGGCCCATCAACATTATTCTGCCCAGTGTACTGCTGGGCACATGATCCCGGATAGAGAAGGCTTCCGCATCCGTTGCCGAATCCGCTTCCGAATGTGAGAGGATCAACCCACGGATTCGCCTGAGTCCAGTTGCATGCGGAAAAATAGAAAATGCCGTCAAAGCCGTGCTGATACGCAAACCATAAAAATAGACGAGTCTCGATTCCCTGTTTGTCTATCGCGAAACTCGGAAATGGATAGACATTCGCGTTCGTATAAAGCCACTCCTCCTTGTTTTCGCCGCCGATTCGCGCGTTCTCCTCACCGCCCATGTTATAAAACGCTCGTAATCCCGATGTGAATATATCCACATGATTAGTCAGAGTCCCCCATGACTCATTCTCCGGTGCCGGTTGCTCGGTTATCATGTATTTCGGATAAACGCTTGCTTGATGTAATAAATCCGCCCAATCCCGCACCAATTCGTAATCCCCCGATGAATTAGGCTCATCCATTAGTTGAATATACGCCCTGTTCAGGTATCCCCGAGTCGATAGATACGCCGAAACCTGCTCGACATAATCGATAAATCGCGCGTTGAAATCATCGGTGAAAGCGGCCTCATCATGACCTATCGCTCCCGATGGAATACAATCGAACCTATCAAGCGGAAAATTGAAAACCGGAAGGTCATAATCGCGCAGGAATGTATCGATATCGGCATCCATCGCCATGAAATCGAGAATTACGCTTCTGTTATCCCCTCCGATTTCCACTGTCGGACTCAAAAGCGGCACTCCATGAAATGCAATATGCCTTTTTGCCAGAAACTCAGCGTATTTCAACGCCATAGCTCGTCCCGATGGTGTCATCAAACCGGTTTCGAGCCCATGCGCCCCCGCGATATCCTCCTGGTCGAGTCCGAATTCCGCTTTCATCGCGAGTTTCATCGGAAGTGTTATATTCCAGACCTCGAGACTGTAACTATACGAACAGGAACCATCATCGGGAGTTGAGAACCTGATATTCCCGCTGTAAACTCCCGGAACCGCATTTCGAGGGATATTTATATCGACCCATATCGGCGATGGCATATTATCCGCAACATCGAACGGGTCCGTCAGCGGTACAAGCGCATCGGGCCAGAGTCCTGTCGCTCCTCCCTTATCCGATACCTCTGTCACATTAACATAATATTCCTTGTATAGCGTGATATTCTGCTTCAGAATCCGGTCGCTCCCCTTTGTGATGTCCGATGCCGCTACTTCAACATCATTTATCTGATTCACGCCATCGAGCAAAACCGGAACAACCTGAAACGCCTCATGCTCTCCTCGCGCTCCCTCAACACGCATTATGCTTTCGAGCGATTCCAGATTGGTTCCCGGACGAATTTTAAGCATCGAATTAGTACCCCGAAGCAGAAACATCGTAGGTCCCCCTGCACCGATTTCTACCTCTTCCTCCGATGGTGCCCCTAACGGCTGTATCTGACCCCCGCCCGGAATCGAAATTTTGATTTTTCCATCAGGCGAGACAACTCCTCCATCCGATGCCTGTCCCGGATTCTGAACGCCAATGTCATCCGATGGTAATGTGTACTCCCACGCGTATTCCTGTCCTCCGGATTCATTCGTCCGAGTGAAAATTTTATAATCCCCATCCGGATTGACATCAAAACTGAAATGCCCGAATTCATCGGTCTGCGTCTCATCAAGGAGATTTCCATCCGGATCGGTTATTTTGATAGTCGCATCCGGAATCGGATTATTATCCGAATCATAAAGATAGCCATCGAGAATTGGAGGATCATCCCCGGGAAGTTTCGGAAATGACGAGTTCGAACCTCCTCCGGAGCATGCAGCGATGAAGAGAAGATAAATCAGAAATCCTGTGCCAAACATCCTTGTTAACGTCATAATCGTACCTCCTTGTATAGACAGGAACTGTCCCCCATTTTTTAGTTCCACATTACCCGGACATCCGCCGTAGGCTTTGCGAAGGCGGAAAAAAAACCCGGAAGCTCTATTCGAACGTCCGGGATTTTTCTCATCTCGGTTAAGAGCTTCGTTTCGGCAGCCCGACTGTCTCTATCAGAAAGACCCGCAGCTTTGCGCCATCGTCTCACGACGATTTTGCCATTTATCGTCGAAGCTTCCTTATCCGAACGCTAATTATACCACATTATATGCCCCCCGTCAACTCACTCCCTCCGCCACCCCCTTATTTTAAGCCACTTTCAGAGATATATAGATTGATAAAGCTATATTCAATCCGATTACCATCTTGATATCGCAAAAGATAAAATCCTTAAATACCTGAATAAGCAGGTCAAAGTTATTCGTGATTTCTGTAATCTGGTCAATTACAATGAATTTGTTATTTTTGCAACAGTCACAGATTAGAGGAAAACTATGTCAAAGAAATGGGATATTTTTATTCTCGCCCTGAGTCTCTACGTGATAGCTGTTCTTGCAGTTGAGGTAATTACCAGCCTTTCACAGAGAACCATTGAAATCATCGACGCTATTGATTTCATGATTTGTATGATTTTTATTGGGGACTGGATATATTTTTATAAAGCTTCACCGAAAAAAAAGGATTACGTAAAAAGCAGGTTAATTGACCTAATTGCTTCGGTTCCTTTCATTCAAGTTTTCAGACTGTTTCGTATATTCAGGATTGTAAGGATTGTAAGGGCTTTTAGGGTTATAAGGGGAATAAAAGGACTATTCCCAATTCTAAGGGTTATAACGAAAAATAAACGAAGGTCTATTCTGATTACATATTTGGCATGCACCATTTTGGTGTATTTTTATTGCGCTTTGGGATTCATGCATTTTGAAAAAGGCGTCAATGACGGGATCAGGAATTTTGGGGATGCATCATGGATGGCTTTTACCACAGTTACAACAATTGGTTATGGCGACATTTATCCCAAAACGACCGAGGGTAGAATAATGGCTGGTGTTCTTGTAATGTTGGGTATGGGCTTGTTTTCCTTGGTTACGGCAGAATTCGCATCGTTCTTCATGGATTTCTTGAAAGAAGAATGCCATGATCGTGAAGGTTAATTATTTTTACTTGAAATTGTGAATATATTAGATTGTTAGTTTACACTAACCGTATAATTAATTATTAGGGTTTATTTCCTAATTTATCAAATAAAGATTTAATCTTTTTTTTGCTCTCTTTAGTAGCATCTGGATCTAATGATAATGCAAAAAAGGGGACAGCGCCTTTTATAGCCATATATCACAATGATAGATAATAAAACATCATAAAGGACGCTATCCCCTTTTTCAGGTTTATCCAGATAACCTGTTTCTCAAGTCTGATTATTCTCTCGTTGAGATTTGTTTCGTTCATGGTCTACCTCGTTTATCTGGATTCCCGCTTGCCCGAACCCCAACGGGAGAAACTTTCGACGTTAAGCATCCGGTTATGTCTGGCATTATCGGTGTATATTCCCGCTTAGAGTAAAATCCCCTTCACCGTTTCCGCAATCCGCCGATACATCGGACAAATGAAGGCTTCCCCCTATCGTTGCATTGGTAGCGCCGGGGTCTATCTGAATAACCGCGTTTAACTGTCCATATAGAATCCCATCCCCGCAAGCTGGTTCATTGTAAGTATTTGAGGTTGAGTTTTCTATGGTTAGGACTGAACCATCATAATGCCACTCGAAAATCGTTTCGACTCCGACCGGACTTTCCATATGCCCGGTTATGGAGTTTCGAGTTATGGTTAGCTGAACCGGGTCAGTCTCGTTAAGTTGCTCATCCCCGATTTGACCATAGTAACTGTTGGGATCGGAGTAGTGCAAAATCCCGGTTACAAGTGCCGTGCCAATCCAGACTCCCTCAAGCCCAGATAAGTCACGAGCTGGAGGAGTTGTTGGATTCCCACCGCCTCCACAACCCATCAAAAACATTGCAACTAAAACCATGAGAAAAAACCTTTTCATTCTGCACCTCATCTATTTTTTATTACCCACTTTCCTGAACGTAATGAAGCCAACTTATCACGTTTAATGTACGGTTATGCCGGGCATTATCGCCAGATTTCCCCGCTGATTGCCAGAACGCCATAACTCGAACCGTACTGATCCTTTTCCCAAGTCTCTTTAAGGGTTCCGGTGATTACCCCACTGGTGGATGTTCGGTATAAAGGCATCGACCATTCACCCACGTTATGAATTGATGAAGTCTTGTCCCATGACACCGATGAATTTTCCCATTTGAAAGTAAGGATCGAACCATCATAAGTAAAAGCCCCGCCTTTCACTTTGACAATCCCAACTCCATTTATCGAATCCTTTGTGATAATCCATTCGATAGGAGCGGTATGAGATTCATAAACGGTGTGCGCTGGATTACCCCTCGCTGCCGTGTAATCAATATTCCCGGCGATGGTAATCTCGCCCGTCCAGGTTCCCTCCAGTCCTGAAAAATCTGGCGCAGGTGGGATAACCGGATTTCCTGAACCGCCCCCGCAACCGATAATAAAGAGCATCATTAAGATCAGAATAATCTTTTTCATTTTAGACTCCTGATTTATTTTCTCAAAATATGAGCTTTCGGCTTTTTAAAATTGTTAAGATTAAGATTATTCATTCTACACCTCATCTATTAAGTTTTACTTAAATGCTTCAGTATCCCCCAAGTTAAACGATCTCGCCTTGCCTTGGCGGTTCTATATGGTCTATTTCGCTATCCATTTCGCTATCCATTTTTGGTACGCTAGAGTGTCGTACCCTTCCTTATCAAATAAAGCCAGCCTTGGTTCACCCTCAGAGATACTGAGACTCGCGCAGCGTTTGCTGTCCTTGTCTAACAAAGTCAGCCTTGGTTCACCCTCAGAGATACTGAGACTCGCGCAGCATTTGCTGTCCTTGTCTAACAAAGTCAGCATGGGATTATTCTGCCAAATGCTGAGTATAGCGCGAGGGATTAATTCCTTGTCATAAAAAGCCAAAAATGGATTATCATCAGCAATGCTGAGTGTGGCACGGATTTTCTCGTCCTTATCAATCAAAGACAGCATCGGATCATCTTCAAAGATGTGAAGCCAAGCGCGGATTTTCCTGTCTTCATCGGCTACCTGAAATTCCTTTGTGGTTATACAGCTTTGCATTTCCTCGATAATCTTTTCAAGTCTGGCAATTCGCTCGGTGAGATTTGTTTCGTTCATTTGTCCACCTTAAGATATTTGATTGAACTATAAAAAAGGTAAAAAGGCGACAGTAAGACAGTAAAAACGTAAAAAGTAAAAAGGGTAAAAAGGGGACAGCGCCCTTTATGATTATTTATCCCTCTTACAGGTAATAACCCATTATAAAAACTATGTGCCATTTTTCTATTTTTATCACCCTCCAATCGGCATCATAATACTATTTAATTAAAATATACTCAATCCTATTCTTCTTGTCAACTGGTTCAACCATTTTCGTTACTTGCACATCCTATAATCTTAAACGTAAAATGCTCATGCGTACGATTGGTCATTCCAATCGAGATGAATTCTGTGTGATAATATTTTTGGCATTTCATGATGCGAAACCTGACCATAAAAATAATCTCCTTCTTAATAGTGCTGCTGGCTCTGTCACCATCGGCCTTCGCCAGCTCCGGAGGTCCGTTCGATATCGACCTCTCCGTCTCGAAAGACACAATCTTCACCGGCGATACATTCAACCTTATCCTCACCCTCGTATATACAAGCGAGCGCGGCAAGGTGGAGATCGAACCGGTCGAATTCCCCGACCTCGTCGAGTTCGAAAAAGTCGGCACGATCCAGTATTCGGAATCGCAATCCGTCATCACGGGTCCGATAACCAAAAAACCCGAGGCTGAGGCGACATACAAATTCACGCGTACATACCGAGCGCTCAAACCCGGCGAATTCCAGATTCCCGCTGTCGAAGTTGATATAAAAGACCCATCGCAGCCTCTCGGGAGCCTTAAAACGCGCTCCAATACAGTCACAATCACGGTCCTCGATGTAAGCAAGAAACCTCCCGAAGAACGGAAAAAGGATGAGGAGGCTAAAAAAGCCGAAGAGGAAAAAGGATTGAGAGACATCAAAGCTCCTGTCCCCGCTCCCATGTGGATTCTCTATCTCTTCGGAATCGGAGGCTCATCGATTCTCCTCGCTCTCGCTCTTGTAATCGCGCGAACGTTGAAACCCGCCGCCAAACCTCCAGAGCCTGAAAAACCACGTATCATCGAGAATCCATACGACCGCGCCATCGCAAAACTGAAAGAGCTGAAACCGCCATCCAGCGGAGATGATGATGACATCACGCTCTTTTATATCCGTCTCACCGAAATCGTGAAAGAGTATTTCGCGCATCATCATGGCGTTATGGGATTCGAGGCAACCAGTTACGAAATCACCGATGAGATGCGTCAGGCGTGGGTGAAATACCGACGAAAAGATGAATTAATTAACTCGCTTCAATCGTTCCTCTCCGATGTCGATCTCGGGCGATACGCTAAAGCTCGTCGCGAGCAGAATTTCATGCTCACCGCCATCGATAAAGCCACTAAGCTAATCAATCTCGACAACGAAATAACCCGAAACGTAACGCAGGTCTCCTGACCTGCAGTACCGCCGATTTCCAATCGGTACGAATTTTGGCTTTTGTCTGTGGCGCCCACAAACGAGTCCCGCCCTGCGGGACGAGCTTGTGGGTGCTCCACAGAATTTCCACTTTTAATAAAGCACCCACAAACGCAAATATACTCAAGGGGAACTCCAAGCTCATTCCTTGCGTTTGTGGGCGCCACATTTCCTTTCTATTTTATTATTTCAATTGAACCAAATACCAATTCACCCGGAATATTTCCCTTGAAATCAAATCCCTTTAAGAGTTAAACTCATTACTCGTTTAAGTCGATATTTCTTTTGATTAAAAAGAAATATGACTAAGTTTAATGTAACAGTCATCAGCTACGGAGGTCAACCGTGAGATATTACGCAATTATTATCATGGTGATATTCGCATTTATCCTTGGATGCAGCAGCGAGGTCGCGAAAGACACTGCCAAAGAGACCGCTAAGGATGTCTCCAAAGGCGTCGAATCGGGAATCAAGGACCTTGCCACAGAAGTCGGTGAAGCCGCTCCATACATCAAAGAGGACATTTCAGAGGGTTTCTGGAACGCTCTGGACACAATCGGCGAAGCGATGGGTGTCCCTACAAGTGAGCCGTTGCCAAAAGCCGGCGATCCGGAACATCGCAAACTGCATGCTAAGGTCGATGCATTTGTCCAGAAGGGTGTAGTCGAATCGGTTCGCCGAATCGAGGAAAAGAAAACTGCTGAGATCTCTGAAGCCCTTAATATACTCGACCAGGTTATCAAAGAAGAGATTGTTAAAGCATCTGAATCCGGCAAACCGGGCGAAGCTCCGGGTACGGAGCCAGCTAAAGTAATGCCCACACCGGAACAGGTCGCGGCAGCATGGGAGGCTCTCGCTCAAAAAGTAGGCGGACGTCCTGCAGCGGTTCGCAAACTCTTTGAGAATATCCTGAATTTTGTTAACACGCATCCCGAATACAAATCCCAAGCTGGAATCGCCGGTCCCATTGCAAAAGAAAAAATCGGTCAGAAGGCGCAGGAGTTTCTCGCCACTCTGAAAGTCGGCGAAATCTCAAAACCATTCAAGTTCATGAGGGGTTATGTTATCGTTCAGGTTATTGATGACACTCCCGATAAGATCGAGGTTGGATATATTTACATGCCGGAGGAGGCAGTCGAGCAGGCAAGCACAACAACTCCATCAGCGGGACAAGCCGAATCACCCGCTCCAGGCTCCGCACCCGGCGCTGCTCCCGGCGGAGGATAATCTCGAGCTATCGCTTATTTATTGAGATTGTAAAAAATAATGGGCTCTCTACCGAGCCCATTTTTTTTCTCGCATATTTACCGGGATCGCGGACATCTCTGTCCGCTATCAAAGAAAGCTGGTAATCATGCGGACAGGGATGTCTGCGGTCCCGGTAAATTATTTAACATCCATTATTAAACCGATATCTCAATCCTGATTTTCCGTGAACTGATTATATACTCACCCGCAGGTACATTTTTAAACTCGAACCTGCCATCGTCCTCGCTCGTGGATATCGCTAGCTTCAACCGTCCAGCCATTAGATTAACAACCACACCTGAACAACGCCTCAATTTCCTGTCAAGGAGAAATCCTATTACATCACTTGATAAGAGGTACGATTTTTTCTTCTCAAGCCCTATTTTACGCGGCTCCACTATAAATATGTGCTTTATCTCTCCCGATGGGAAAATCTCCTCGACATTCATACCGAGAGCCTTGGCTATCTTCTCCTTGGTTCTTTCAAATGCGGCTTTGTTCTCGTTTTCTACCCTGTGAATAGTCTTCCAGTTGAGATCAGCCTCATGTGCGAGCCTCCACTTGGAAACTCCCAGCTTTTCGCGAATCTCTCTCAGCCTGTTCATAATCCTCATCTCCTCTCACAAGCTTGAAAATTAATGAATAGTTTTGAGCGACGAATGCCGTCTTGTGTGCGTATTCATGAGTTCATCGATTATTAACATTTCGGCAGCATTCTCCTCCAAAACTCCTCTAATCGCTTCTAATTATATTTCATTTAATTCAGGAAATTCAAGTGGATTTACCAGATATTTCCCGTTTTATTTTTATAATAATAATGAGTAACCTCTGAAAAAAGGATATATTAATGTCATTCCTCAACAAGATTCAGGATTTGACCTCTCAGATAAAGCATTTTCATTGGGTTGTTATGAAAGTCAAATCCTGAATCTTGTTGAGGAATCTCTATTTACATTACTTTTTCAAAACTCTCGCTTATTTTTCATGCGTTTACCTTGATAAAAATATTTCAATTGCATGATATAATCTGTCCCGCTTTTTCGTATCTTGTAGGTTGCATGCGGAGGTTTTTGCCATGCTTGAAATGGAAATCATATTCCTGATTAAAGAAAATATCTACTACCGGCGATTGTATCAGGATCTCGCTCAGTCGTTCTCGCTTGATACGCTTCAGGAGCATCTGAAACCGGTTCGTGTACTCGACCGTTACTTCGACACTCCCGACCTGAAATTCCTCCGCAGAGGTGCATCGTTCAGAGTACGCGAACGACGATTCCTCACCGGGCAGGAACCCGAGGGACGTCTTGCCATTAAAACAGTTCATCCGGATAATGATAAAACCAAACTCGCTCTACTTCGTGAGGAGCGTCGGCTTATCCTTGATGGTTGGAAACTTCAAAAAATAAACGAATTCTTTGAGATGTTCGGTGAGATGCTTAACTGCGAACCTTTGAAATCAATCATCGCCGTCGAGGAACTCAGCGAGGAAATTCAACTCGGCGAAGGTGATGAGCATTTCCATCTCAGCTTCGACAAAGTCACATACATCGATGAAGTAACCTACAACCATCAGACCGAGTATATCCTCGAGATCGAATCTCATGGCGTTCCAATCGTGATACTCGAGGACATCGGCGAATACCTGATGGAAAAATGGCCCCTCGAACACACTAAGGAGAACAAATACCTCCGCGGCATGCGTTTCCTTAACCTGGTTTAAGCACGTCTATCATCGGCATTTATAGTACTGCGACCGTAAGGGAGCAGCTCAGAGCTCCAAGCGTCAGCGCCCATGCGCCCCAACCATCAGAGAGCAGCTCTAGCCATCAGCGCCCCGAACAGCTGACCGTCAGGGAACAGCCCACAACCCCAAGCGTCAGCGTCCAGAACAGCTGCCCGTCAGGAAACAGCCCATAACCCCAAGCGTCAGCATCCCCTGCCAACAACCAACCTGCACCCGTTGCACCAAGACACTCCCCACATCATCATTTTGATCTTGATCTGTGCAGTACTCGTGAGCATACAGCTCCGAATGAACTATTGTCTGGTATGTGTTAAAAGGATCGGCTTATAGCTTGACTTTTCAATTGCTTGGCTTACCATTATCAACAAAATCCAAAGGATGATTCTAACTTTATTTGGTAGATAAAATTAAGGTTTTAATCTATCGGAATCCCTTTTAATTCCAACTGAAATTTTTAGTTTTTATTATTTAACATCAAAATCTATTTATCGGACGCTAAACAATGTGTAACAAACTATTCCTGCATGCATCATTATTGATTTTGCTTTTCGTTCTGGGCTGTTCTCACAATGGGAATCCGATCTCACCTGAGAACCAATCACTCGCCTCTTTGAACGATATCCCGATAATCAGCATTACGAACACGGGTGAGACATCAAGCTCTCCTGGAGTCATGGGGGCTTATGAGCTCACAATCAATCCGGACGAGATGACCGCTGAGCTTATTTCGAAAAGAATTCCAACAATAGGAGAAAGTTATATCGTGAGCGGAATCAACTTCTTCACGATGTTGCCATGCTCGGATTGCCTGAAGATAGTCGATTATACTCTGGATTCGGATGGTAATCTCGTAATTAAATTCAGCGTCAAACATCCGTTTGAACCGGGAAATACGAGTCTACCACCTTCTGCGATTAATCGACTCGACCTTAATATTTTCGACCTCGCAATGCTTGTCAAGCCACAGGCAGGTGTACCTCAGAGCTATCCACTCACAGCAGCAAGCGTATACTCGGGAGTTATTCTGAACGCATGCGGCTATACTAAGGAATTGAAAAATGTCGTAAGCGACAACTCCGCGCTTCCGTTTGTTCCTGTTGTTGATGACAGCATTAGCGGTGTAAGCACATGGAACGAATTTTCAATGGGCGTAACCAAAGAGTTCGAGGTTATATTTAAAATGACAGTCGGGACACCACTTCGATTTGATATATATTTGACAATGGGCTATGGAGCAAGCGCTAAGTTACCCGATCGTCTTAATCCCAAATACTATAATCCGGAATTCAATCGAAAAGCCGCCTGGAAAGTTGAAGTAACACCGCAGGGCAAATGGCTTGATAACAATAATACTACGCCGGTTAATGTCGAGGTTAAAGTTTACGATTGGCAGATTGGCGCGAATATTTATGGCACACCTTCTGATTTCGCAAATGCACCCGCCAGTGATATCTATGCTGCGAGCGATGTCGCGAGCGTATCGGTCGAGATACCCGGAATGAATTCAGCTTTGCTGAGTGCAACAACCCCGGACAGCGGTGATGGTACTCCATCTAATCCGCTGATCTTTAATATACCTGTTGTAAATCAAAATCTTCTACCTGCGGATGAATACAACGGCATTGTCAAAGTTCTTGATGAACGTCCATGTCTCCCTGTAACTGATGGACGGGATTTTATTATCAATTCACCGGATGGATTCCTGCTTGACACTTACGTGATGCCTGAATATGCAACATACCAGGCATTCAATGCCTCAGTTGTTTCGGGATTATGCTGGGTTATACAAGAGGGAGGCGCAAGTGGCGAGCAAGGTTTTGCAGTCACAACATGTTCGGATGATTCTATAGTTGTAACAGGATCTTACTCAAACTCAGCTACATTCGGAGGGGGAGACTCGATCACGAAAACCCTTATTACCGATGGACCAGGTTGGGATATCTTCGTCGCAAAGTACAGTCCGGAAGGATCACTAGCGTGGGTTACACGGGCAGGAAGCTTCCCTGACGAAGACATACCCAGGGGAATAACAGCGCTTTCGGATAATTCTACAGTCATAACGGGATATTTCCGGGCAATAGCTTATTTTGGAACAGGAGAATCGAACCAGACAACACTGACCTCCGCTGGAGGTTCTGATATCTTTATTGCACGTTACAACACAAACGGAACGCTTGCATGGGCCAAACGTGCAGGAGGTTCAGGTACAGATGTAGCTTATGGCATTACAACACTTTCTGACAATTCGACAATCGTGACAGGAGAGTTCACGGGCTCAGCTATATTCGGATCCGGCGAAGCGAACCAGACAACACTTACCTCCTCTGGATTTCCCCCTGATATATTCATTGCAAAGTACAATTCAAATGGAACTCTTACATGGGCTAAAAGAGCGGGAGGGACAAGTAGTGAGTATGGTAGAAGAATTACATCGCTTTCTGATAATTCGTCAGCCGTAACAGGATATTTTAGTGGTTCAGCTATATTCGGTCAGGGCGAGGCGAACGAGACAACCCTGAACTCTGGTGGAAGTTATAATATCTTCATTGTCCAGTACAATTCAGATGGTACGCTTGCATGGGCTAAACAGGCGGGAGGGACAAATGATGACGTAGGAGAGGCAATCACGTCACTTTCGGACAACTCTACTGTTGCAACAGGATATATTGTGGGCTCGGGTACATTCGGGGAGGGAGAACTAAACCAGACAACCCTCGGCGCCCCTGGAAGTTCTTCTATCTTCATAGCGCACTACAATACCAATGGAACGCTTGCATGGGCTAAACAAGCGGGAGAAGCAGCCGGTAGTAAAGATGGCTATGGAATCACAACTCTTTCGAATGATTCGACTGTCGTGACTGGATATTTTGGGGGTTCGATTACATTCGGACCGGGAGAGCCGAACCAGACAATTCTTACTTCCTCCGGAAACGATGATATATTCATCGCACAGTACAATGCCGATGGAACGCTTGCATGGGCTAAACGAGCGGGAGGGACAGGTAATGATGAAGGCTGGGGAATCGCAACGCTTTCGGATAATTCGACAGTCACAACAGGATATTTTACTCTCACAGCCACATTCGGCGGGGGAGAATCCAACCAGACAACACTGGTCTCCGCAGGAAGCGCTGATATCTTCGTCGCGCGGAATTGTTATTAACAGGCTGTTTCAATAACAGGATTTAGTTGAATTTAATCCCGAGCTTAAGTGCAAACATTCTGGATCTTCTTATCTTTTTTCAACAGTATCCTTTTTGGTTAAATAAGTGATATACAAAGATGCACCAAGGAGAGGATTGCTCGTTCTCCCATATTGTCTCATTTAAAAAATTCCTCAAAAGATGAATAGTTGCGAGCCTATTCGTCGCTTATGGGTTCACTTGAGCGCTTCGGGACTTTCGATTCCTTCTTCTTGCCCTTAGTCTCGCTTTTTGACCCCTTCCCGCCATTGTCATTCTTCGAGCGATTATCCGTGCAATAAAATCCCGAACCTTTAAATATTATCCCCACAGATGAAATCTTCTTTTTCGCCTTACCCCCGCAATGCGGACATTTATGTGTCCTCTGGCCAACCGGAACCGTTTCCTCAAATACTTCGCGGCACTTTGTGCACTGAAACTCATATATCGGCATCTTTCCCTATTCTCCTTACTCTATAACGCTTTATCAGTACTGCGACCGTCAGGAAGCAGCTCAGAGCTATTAGCGTTAGCGCTCATATGCCACCATTAGCGCTTTTTCAACACGCATTGGCACGCTATTACATTATAACCGACCCGCGCCCCTAATCCGAATCAATCGTCTCTCCTTTATCCTCCTCTTCATCCTCATCCTCCTCCTTCTTTATCCTGACCACTTTTCTTTCGCGAATCGGTATCAAATCCGTCGGTCCCTCCTCCTCCCAGTGCTTGACATCGATCCTATATCTCTCCCAAATTTCCGTGAGAACCCGCCTGAACCGTCCACGCTCCTCCTCAATCTGATTCCGCATCCTGAGGATAATCTCGACCCCCGCAAGGTTCACCCCGATTTCAGTCAGCGAGATTATGCTCCTGAGCTTCTCGAGATCATACTCCGAATACATTCGCGTTTGACGAGCTGTCCGTTGCGGTTTGATCAAACCCTCTCGCTCGTACATCCGAAGAGTCTGTGGATGAATGCCTAACATATTCGCCACCACGCCTATGGAATACTTCGGACGGTGCAGCTCGTCATCGGACATCTTTTTCGATTTCGTCTCATCCATAAATCAAACCACTCAACAAATCTGACTTCAACACCAACTATAAATTAAATCACATCATTAGCTCCCGTCAAGATTCATTTCATCATATTTGATATAACAAAAAATCCCGCTTCCAAGGCGGGAAATCTATGTAGCCCGGCATCGCGTCAGAGTCAAAATACAATCAACTGAATAAAAGAAATCAGCGATGCCGGGATCTGTTTAGCTTTCCGGCTTCTCCTGACTCGCTTTCATCCTATTCTCAATCTCGCGGAGATATCTTCTATACGCCACCATCCGATCCTCCTCACCCAGCTCCTGCGCGACCTTCATCATGCGACGGCACACCCGATACGCATCACGCAACCGCCCATCATCTATTAACTTCCGTACATTCGCATCACGAAAAATCTTCCCGCCCTCTCTGGGTGCTTGCGATGGCTGCTCTTCGAGTATATCCGAAATCGATGGCACATTGAAACTTTCAGATCCTCTTGATGGCGTCGCCTTCTTTTCGGTTTTTGGATGCTCGCTTTCATTAGCAATCTGCTCGTGTATATCCCTCTGGTATCGCATCTTGGCAGATGCTTTCTTTTCCTTCTTAAATGGATTAAATGCCTCGCGGGGTTTCGATGAGCCTATCTCATATGTTGGTGCACGATCATCTATCTCATCCCAGCCGTATTCATCCTCTGTTATCTTCTCCGGTAAAGACTCCTCGGAATTGGTTCGTCCGGCGCTGCCGATCACATACGGGTGATCCACCGATGTCGCGCGCAGAAATTCCTCCGTCTCCTCCTGCTCCTGAGTTTTCTCGCCATTCCCTTTGATTATTGTCTTGTCAAGATTTGTGAGCTCGCCGATATCCTTTACCTTATGAGTCTTCTGCCAATGCTTATAATGCGCGTATGATTTCTCCCATGTCAAATCCTTGATCTGGCTTGGTGGACGAAGCACCATCCATGCCGGTACCACTATCGGCCACAGGAGAATCGAGCTGATACAATAGATTGCCGTGTCTATTGGACGGAACTCACCGTCGCGGAAAATCCAGTACGCGCAACCCATACCGACTATGATGTATAAGAGGAAAAAAAGAAATCCCAACACGCCTCACATCCCATTGTGGGAAGTTTAATCGAGGCTCAACGACTCATCCCATCCCAGCACTCCGGGACCGGGACTCGATGGCTCTCTATGGATTAATATCGACTACTAATGCGCTTTATTTCATCTGCTCCATTGAGCTCTGTTTACATCGCTAATTTATATCATCTTTGCAGCGGGATTTCAACATAAATTATATCACATATATCAAACTTCCATCCTGAAATATCAAAAAACGTAACGCAGGTCTCCTGACCTGCAGTACCGCAGGTTTCCAACCTGCTCCTCAACCAGCTCAAATCAAAAATGGTGAAAATGACACCATCTTGGATTTTGTCGCCAACAGACTTTCCTGACTCGCCACGCAAAACATACAAAGAGGATTCGTGGGATGAGGCGAAAATGTTGTATGATATGAGCGGCATGCAACGGTCGCCGGATAAGGATAATCCCGAGTTTTATACGCTCAATGCGGCGGGAACAATCAACGCGTTCATCGAGAATTCGAAGGAAAATATCAAGTGGGATGACGGCAGCAGGTCGGAAGACGCGGGGGATGATACGATTTCCGGCAAGGTTCTGTTTCCGAATCGCGGTGGATGGAGTTCGATCATAGGTGGAGGATTCATGATGGGTTCCGCGACACCGCCATCACTGGGAGGGATTGGCACGCTCGGTCCATTAATAGGATATCCTG
>Ga0315284_10005187_pt1 | contig 18516 bp, 46 predicted proteins | sample YL17G09_16_MG_FD_203696 | JGI IMG/M metagenome (GOLD analysis project Ga0315284, IMG submission 203696) | Sediment microbial communities from Yellowstone Lake, YNP, Wyoming, USA - YL17G09_16 | ecosystem: Environmental > Aquatic > Freshwater > Lake > Sediment | place: USA: Wyoming | collected...
TGGACAAGAAAAATTATTTCTTTGAGTGCGTTCACTACGCTGTTTGGTTCAGCGTCTAAAAATACAACAATTAGTAAGGTTAAGGATATCTGGTTCTATCATGATTCCACGACAGTTGGAAAATATTTGACCATTTCCGGCATGACTTTCAGGAGGCCATAGCCATGACATTTCCGCAATCCATCCAAACGAGAAACGAGGTGTGCCCGATGTGCAGCCGATGGTGGGCGTGGCCACTGGTGATGATATTATACAGTTCGATGCTAGTCCTACTATGGAAGGTGAGCTGATGCCCGCACCAGGACCCGGTGGTTCCTTCGTGGATGATTTCGAAGGTAATGCTCTCAATTACAAGTGGGTCCCATCCAGATTAAGTTTGGGTGGTCAGAATGATGGTATATGGACTCGACAAATCAAAAATAGTAAATTGTATTACAATGGAGTGAGCCAGGGAACTGAAAACTCTTATTGGGGCGAAAAACTATCATTGCCAATAAATGCGTGGACTGGCGATATGAGAATAGAAGCACAAATGAGATTGAAATATTCTGGGGGACCTGGCAATATTGCTGTTTTGGGAATGGGTGTTAATGAAGCACCAGGTTCTGAAATTGGCAATGGCGTTGAAGTCATATTTCCAGGAGCAGGAGTTATTTTCTTGTATGGTCGGTTGGGTGGACTTTCTAGTAACTGGCCAGCGCGTCCGGCTCAGAATCAACTCAATACTACTGTTACCGACTTTCTGGCTAGTGTGGTAATTGTGAGAAAAACTGGCTATTTATTTTTATATTGCAACGGTTTTTATGTCGGACAAGGGGCAATTGCTGGGGCAATAAACACAATAGACATCAAAAACAACTGGTATCAAGGTCAAATAGGATTTGAACGGTGGGTCGATTATGTGTCAGTTTGGCCGAGAGAGGTCGTGAAGTGAGATGTCCGAAATTGCCCAAAAGCGGAAAGGTGGGGTGATTACATGGTCACAAGAATAACTATAACAATAGAAATTGATGGAAATAATGTTGCTATAACTCAACCAATTACTACACAATCACCTTTAGTAGCACCCGAACAAATATCACAACCAACTAAATTAACAAACACTTTAAAAGATTTGAAAATACACTGTTATAAATATAATAAAAAAGCAGGATTTAAAGAATCAGGGTCATGCTTTTATTGTAATATAAGGCATGGGTGTCATCTTAGAGATTATGTTTATGATAAGGATGGAATATTACAAGATACTGGACCTATTAAACAAGGTCCGATGATTAAACGAACTCCACCAGTGGAGGAAATTATAATACCATTAGTGGATTAGTTAATTATAATAAGAAGGTAAGATAATGGTTGCACTTGATGAAAATAATAAACCAATAGATGAACCATCCAAACCCAAGCCACGACCAGACCCACGAACTTGGAACCAAACTTACTATGGTGGCGATGATAAAATCGAACATGGTATTGCTGGTGCGATAATTGCTTTCTTTACATATATCCTAATTGAAGGGGAATTAGCCAAACTCAAACTGACCTGGCAAGCGAAGGTCGTAATTGGAATCATAATCAGCGTTGGTGTTGCTGCAGTGACAATGTATGGAAAGGAGTTCTGGGATTCTTTCGGTAACGGGTTTGCAGATATTTGGGATATGCTCTGTGGAATACTTGGCGCACTCACATTAGGAATGGTCGCAATATTAGTCTATGCGTGGTTCAGAGCAAATGCAAAGCAGGGTTGATAACAAAAGTAAAATAGTAATGGAAAAACACGCTATGAGGGTGGCGTGAGAGGTGTTGGTATGTGTCTAAAAATATTCGGACAAGACTTATCGTATGAAGAAGTACGATTGCTAGTGCGATATAACTTAGGAAAAATGAAAGATGGTGAAGTACATGAGTTGGTTCAAGAAATCTCAAACCGCTTCAGAGAGGAACGATTATCGACCAGATGATATAGAACGGACCATGCAAAGGTTTATTATGGGCGAAGATAAATCTAATGGTAATGGAAAACCCTCAACTGGTGGAATGACATCTAACACCCAAAAACAAATGTCAGAACGAGATATGACAATAATGGTATTCGAGATGTTAATGGCCAGATGTAAAGCATTAGAACTTCGTGAGAAGTTTTATATTGTCATGTTAGCAACAATAACTGGAATCAATGTAACACTAGAAGTTATAACGAAATTTGGTATTATATAAGTGATAATTATGGAATGGATGTATATTAAATGCCTATATTAACTATAACCGATTTAACACGTTCTAGACGCGTACTCAATACTGGTTTAGTCTGGAATACTGTATGGACTGCAGTTAATGGAATTGCTGTGATGGCGAATTACTTAGGACCATCAACGGGATGGGATGGTGGTATGTATGTCTGTGAACGGACATACATGCTCTTTGATACTAGTGTTATTCCCGCAGGAGCAATAATAAATAGTGCAACTCTCCGTATTTATGTAATTCTTGTTAATGGTGGAAATTTTATTCAAGCTCAGAACGGACAACCGGCAAGACCAAGTGACCCGGTTGTGGTTGGAGATTACGATAAATCATTATATGCTGGTAATGGTGGGGTATGGGATACCTTAACTCTAGTTCCGGCTATGTATAATAATTTAATACTTAATGCCACAGGATTAGGATGGGTAAATCCTAGTGGTCTGACCAAACTATGCATACGACTCGATACTGATATTACTGGTGCAGTTCCAATAGATATGAATCATTATTGTTTCTGGCAGGCTCCAGCAGACCCCAACCCTCCCAAATTACTTATAGATTATTCCATGCCAAGTACTGCTTCTGGTTATGGTGGTGGATATGTTCCAGAGGAAGATACTGAATTTACAAATTTTAATCAAAATGAGATATTACCATTACAAGAGAAATTAATAATTACAAGAGGAACGAATTTATCAGGATTAGAAACTAAAGATTTAATACAGGAAATAGAAGAAAAGGAATCAATAATAAAACAGATGTTAGATTCAATTACAGATATTTCCACTACTGAATTAGAACTTAGGAAAAGGAAATTACAATCATTATTAGGTGAGTTAAGACAACAAAAGTATATGTTAATGTATGTTTTAATGAATAAAAGAAAGAAACCCAATAATAATAGTAAATCTGGTTGGAATAAGTTAGGTAGAATTGATAAGAGGTAAGTGAATGGACGACATGATGGGAGCCATTGGATGGTTCATGGCTATAGTAGAACTTATGGCAATATCATATATGTTATATAGGTCAACACAAAAGGAGAGTGAATAGAATGGGTGATTTTTGTCGTAAACATAATGTTCCTAAATTGGAGTATGCTAACATTGATGAAGGTACTCAGATGATATGTCCAGTTTGTTCTAAAATACACAGTGCAAAATATAATATACGAAAAAATAGTAAAGGAGCAAAGGAAAAAATAAAATATTTGCGTGAAGAAATTAATACTATAGTAGAAGAAACCTATGAAGAAAATAATGCAGGATTGAGACATATAGAATATATGGAGTCACATCCACAAGAAGTTTATGATGCTGAAGTTCAGCAAAGAATAAAATGGAAAGCCGAACATGAGGCTGAGGAAAGAAATGAACCCACGTGGTGATGTAAATGAACATAAGTGTAGCATCAAAAGGAAAGTATGACTCGATAAAGGCAATACTACTCATGGTTATTGCCTTCTTCTTAGGGCCATCAATTTATATGGCCCTAATGGCTGCCATAGATAATGGAGATAGTACCAAATACCTGATGCTTATCGGGTTATTGGTATTTGGTATAGTTCTGGTCTTGATATACCGACTCCTGACCATTGAGGAAGGAACATTAGAGACTGACCAGAAGGCTAGCAAGAAGTTCGAAAAGAAAGCCGGAAAGAAAACCGAAAAGAAAGTCGAAGAGAAGCCAGCCGAGAAGATAATCAACCTCGATGATGACGAAGATGACAAAGAATCCAAGTCACCGAAATCCGCGGATGACAGCGAAGAGTAAACTAGGAGAGTAAAAACCATGGTTAAGAAAACTAAGTACAAACCAACAATAATAAAGCCCTCCAAACAGCACGCTCAAGCAATGGCGGCTGGGGCAAAGGTATATAAGTGCGTAAATTGTGGACACCAATATTTCGGTAAAGATATCGGAAATGGTGTTCCTAAGTGTCCGAAATGTGGTGGTTGTCCAGTTAATTAAAAACTGGGCAATCACTTTTTTATTTTTTTCTTTTTATTAACTCGCATAGCCGAAGGCTTTGCAAGTAAGTTTATTTTTTGATTGATTGTAATGCCTTTTGCATAGCCAATTCAATTACTTTGTTTATCCGGTTTCTGTAGTTCTCGTCTATTAGAACTAATGCACCATCAGTCAACATAGTCATCCCACTTGGTTTATATTCTATAAATCTTGGTTCTGCCATACCTAATCATCTCTACTCACTAACTAATAAAACTGCTATACCTCGTTTCTTTGCTCGCTTGAGCATATCCTTAGTACCTTTACTTTCGTTTATATTATTGTGGAAAGCAATTACTTTAGTAGGTTGTCCTTCATTGAGCATTTGTTGATTTCTTATAGGGCCAGCAGACTTTCCGTACTGCAGCCAATCAGCTGGAAACTTGACTACAAATATACCCATTTCCTCTGCCACCTGCTTACCAAGGATATCGGCTCCTCTACATTCACCTTCGATTACTGCTTCGATATCTTTCATTGAGTTGAGGACATGTCGTATTAATTCTTTATTAGTCCAGTTCCGGTCTCCACAAATGAGTATACGCTGGCTCATAGAAGTCACCTATATTGTCGGTCGTGCTTTGTCTATTTCAGGTATCCCTTCCATTCCGTGAGGACATTTATTTTCTTTCCGTTCACAGGATTCGTCATCTATTGAAATTGAATGATACTTACATCGACAACAGGTTGTTTCCCATAGATAATGTAATTCAACCCAGTTAGTGAGTTGTCGTTTATTTTTGTGAATAAAGTCCTGGAGTATTTCCGAAGCAAAATATCTTTTTATGATATACTGACAATCATCACATACTCCAGTCATTGTATAACCATCTTCCAAACTTCTTGCACATACTACACATTTGTCGTAATTCACCATATTAATCACCCAGGGTTATGTTCTGCTATTTCTTGTAATTTTTCAATAGACATATCCTTTCCACGAACTCCATTAATTTTAACTTGATATCCAACTTTGTTTATAATTTCATCGAGGCTACACCACTCAATTTCTGTACCCCATACATACCAATACCATGGTAGTGGGAGTTTAATTTTATTTTTATCATTCAACCCTTTACATAGCATAAATAACATGGCTGAGAAATATCTATAGTTTGATTTTCTTTTATCATTTTTATTATATTTTTTAGTTGCATGCATAGAATCAAGAGTTTTATATATAGCATATAATAAAGATTCTATTTTCTTATATTCTTTTGCTTCTGGTGAATTCTTTTTAAACTTTCTTACATACCAGACTTTGGTTCGTATCTTCCAGCCAGCGAAACCAGGTATCTCACCAAACTCGAAATTTACTTCTTTCATATAACTTACCCCCTCACATCTCCACAAACTTACCATCTACGAATTTCATTTGCTTATTACACTTCTCACATATATAACCACACTCACACATGAGTATGGTGGTGTGCTGACAATCCATTAACGGAATTATTTTATCACATGAATTATCACAGTTGTGTTCATCCAATGTCTCTTTTAATTTTAATAATTGTTTACGGGTTTTCTCAAATTCTATATCATTTAAGTCATCCCAAAATTTATCAAAATCTTTAACAACAACATGATTAGGACATCCTATACAAGCATCTCGGGTACACTCTTTGAACCCACCAGGTTTAGTACATTGTCCCATGTTAGTCACCTTCAATCATCTAATCCTGCCCAATCTTGACCACTTTCTTTGTCATAAGAATGGCTTGGTATACTTCTAGTTATTAGTAATCCTTTGAGCCACACTTCGATATTTTCAGCTTCACCAATACAATCACATCCTTCTACAAATACTTGTAGTTCAGGGTTCATTGATTGTAGTTTCTTGATTAGGTCTTTTACTTTCAAACATTTTGGTTGTTCCATATTAGTCACCTATCAACTTTCGTTGGATATTAAATAGACACAATAATATCTTTGCTCGTAGAACTAGTTCTGTTTCATTTTTGTCAAGAAGTTTAACTAATTCTTTTATTTCATCAATATCATTTAGTATTCCAGTTAGTTCTTTATCTCGTAATACTTTCATATTATCACCCACAATGTTTCCACACGAAACACTCTTTACATATTAATTTACCTTTATAGTATGCAAGAATGTCGTGAGTTTTGGCAAAGTGCATACCCTGAGTTACTTTTGGATATATCCCATTTTTTCCACATTCCTCACATTTCATATAATCACCTACTTAGTTTTTAACTGAGTGATTACACTTGATACTGGGATTTTCCATACCAGGTAATCATCCACTCCAGTTTTACCATCTCTTGTAATGTCTTGAACTGAGTACCATTGTCCATTCCATTGGAAGTAGTAACATATTCCAGCATTCTTATGTTTGTAGAACATTACTGGGGTTTCTTGTTCGTTGACTTTCATTGGTATGCAGTTGTAGTTGTCGAAGTCAACTCGACCATCCCGTAGTCCTGCTGGAGGCTTTCGCAAGTACTTTGGCTCGATTACTTTTCCATCTCCACGTATTAAGCTAATTGCTGTCATTTTTCACACATCCCATTTTTCTTTTTCTTGTTTAATTTATCACGAGTATATGCTATTGCAGGTCCATGTTGCACAGTATCTGATAGAGGAATCGAGTCTAAAATAGCCCTCATGGCTTTTTTATTTTTTTCATCAAGTTCGATGATATGTTTGGTTTCTTTAGCCATATTCTCACCTAATATAGGACTTTATAGAGGTTTTCATATGTTAGTGGCTGGAAATCCATGATTATATGAGCCCATTACATGTAAAGTGGAATTAGTGGAAGATTATTCTAACGAAAGCATATTCTTACACGGAATTTTATCGAAACTCACTTTATTACCGATTTTATACCAGATTTACTACGATTTTTACCAACTTTTACATGAGATTTAACCCATCTAATTAATTCAGCACTGATTGATATTTCTGGATGAATAGGATATCCTATTTTTTAAGTTATCCCCTTGGACCGCCGCTAATGAAGGAATCTCCCCATAGATTTAGGGGTGTTATGGTGATAGGGTTTTTGGGTTATTTTCCTATAAATTATATAAATTATATAAATTATAGGTCATTTCATATCAGCTTTCATTCGCTCATATCTTGCTATTTCTCGCGATATCATCGACTCAGGCATTTTCAACATTCTAAGATATTCAACATTAGGTTTATAAATAATATCAAATACTTGCATATCCCAGTTTGAATCCTCTTCTGCTTTCTTTTCACCTTTCATCACTTCTTCTATGAATTTACACACTTCATCGAAGACTTCTCCTTGACCCTCGATTTCAAATTGTGACTCAAGTGTTATGTCCTTTTCGTCATCCCTAATAAACCTCACTCTGATATCGGTGAACTGAGCCGACCATCGACCAGCAGTTGGGGACCCACCCCATTTCAAGTTATGTTTTTTGATTATAGTTTTGAATTCTTTTTTGTTATCGTGATATCCAAGTCCACGAACTATGTAAGATTTTATCATACTTCATCACTCTCGTACTCAATCCATTCAGTTTGAAATGGCCACACACTATTCACCTTCAACATCTGAACTTTCACTCACACAAAGGAGTGAGGTTGTTAGGTTATGTATGATGACGAAACCTATTGTGAAGTCTCCTTTGCATGCTTAGAGGTTCAGATATTTACTTTCGTTTCTTCGGTGAGTTCACTTCCCAATACCAATACCCTGACATTGACTCATTCGGAAATCTTGGGTCCTGACCTTTCTTGTATGTTGATATTGATTTGAACCCACACTTGAAACATTCATGAATTCTTTTATCACCTGGAACATTATACTCTTTGGGTCCTCGTTGTGGTACTATTACTGTAGTCAATCCTAGTTCGTGACATCTCGAACATCTTTCATGTTCTACCATATATTTCACCTCATTAATAATATTCTTCAGCATCTTCCATTAATTCCATTAATTGTTCATAACATCTTATAAAGAACAATGCTAATAGATTATTATCACCTTTCCTAATTGCTGTATAGTATAAATGTCCTTGGTCAATAGAGAATACTAATGGTGGTAAGCCGATTCGTTCCATAATATTACTAAATATTATTCTACCTGTTCTACCATTACCTTCCTTGAATGGATGTATTTTCTCGAATGTTATATAGAACTTAATAGCGTTTAAGAATATTTCTACTTTACTGCTTCTAGTCAATATTTTATAAAACCAATTCAATAAACATAAATTAAGAGTATCATTAATATCAAATGTAGAATCTTTTCTATACTCACCTGCTATACTATCATAAACCTTGTGTAACAATATTCGGTGGATATTTTTAATCCATTCTTGATTTATTTGTCCTTTATATACATGTATGAACTTTAATGCATTCCTATAATTTATTAATTCTTGTTCATCGAGTTTTCTATCCTGAGGTAAATGGGCACCATTAAATACAGCATAGGTATCTTCTAGTGTTGCATCAGTACCTTCTATTGAAGTATTTGTGAAAGACGAATGAACTACTATAATTTTATCAAGGAAGTTTTTCCACTCTTTTGTTGTAAATTTCTTTCGTAAAACATTATATCTTTGAATCAGATTATTGATAATTTCTTCGCTCTGTTCGGTTGAATTAAACATCTTATATCACCTACATGATGTTTCTAATTCATTTTTAATATCTTCTTTGTCTGATGTTATCCTACCCCATTCTGAGGTACTAAATAATACCGTTTTACCATTAGTAAACTTTATTATAACGGATTCACCATCAACTCCAATTGTTTCTTCTACATCACCTACTCCATAACCTGGAAAGTCTTCGGCTTTTCCATAGAATCCAATAGTTGCTGATTCTACTATGTCACCAAATATTTCTTTGACTTCTTTAGTTATATCAATTCGTGGCATTTAATAATCCCTCCTGTATTTTGGTGGAAGCCACATTACTCGATTAAATACTTGTCGTTTTGATTTTATAATTTTATATGCTTCATCAAGTGATATGTGTTTTTTATTTCTTAAATACCAAGCAACTGTTAATGGACTTCTTTCCATACCGGCACCACAATGAACTAATACATTCCTTTTCAGAAGTATGGCTTCTTCTATAATTCCAGATATAACATCAAGAGTTGCTGGGTCAGCATGGTCTCCACAATCTTCTGAATCCCAGATTGGGTCATTTTCATCAGCCCACTTAAGAACTGGAATATGAATCCACTCTCTACCATCTTCCTGCATTGTCTTTAGACAGTGCGGGTCTTCTAGTACACAAATGACCACATTGATGTGGTAGTGGTCGAGTACTTCTGATACGAGGTCTTCGTGAGAACCTAAGTATAAATGTTCTATGATTTTATCCATTTAAGCCACCACATCCATACCTTCCATGAATAACGAAACTGAATCGGTAAACCAAGCAAATCTTTCCATAGTTTTATTAACTAATTTTCTCTCTCTACGCTCACCAGATTTAGCAATTATTCCATTTATTATATCCTCAAGTATTTCTAATGTTATTAGTGTGCCATCAACATGACCTTTATAATAGGCATCTGATATACTAATAACATTTGACATATCTACAACTAATTCTTTATTTTCTATTCGTTCATTAGCACGATTTACAATTCTTTTGATTCGGTCACCAATGAATTGGTCGTTACACAGTTTCTTTTCAAGTTCATATAGCATACCTATTTCCCAATTATCTTGCATATTATCACACTCCCATTTTTAAAGTGCCCACAGACAGATTTGAACTGTCGAACCGCTAGGGAACAGATTTTAAGTCTGTCACTTTTTCCAAACTCAGCTATGTGGGCTTAGATTCGAATTTGTCACCATCTACACATTTTGGTTTTCTCATTCCATCACGACTTCCAAATGCCCATGCACAATGAGCATTGTGACTTGACCTAATACATCCTGCACATTTAGGAAAGTTAGGGTCGATTGGTCCTTCTGGTTTCTTAATCCTTGTTCCTTTCTTTTCTAACCACTCTTGTTGTGCTTTAACATCATCAGATATTTTGTCCACTTGTTCAAGTATCCATTCATATTTAACATCAAAAGTTTTAATATGATTTTTCATTTCTTTATAAATATATTTTTGCCCACGTACTAACCTAACTCGTTCTTTACCAATGCTAAAGGATATCTTCCATACAGTTTTGTCCTTCTCCGCATAATCGAGTGCTTCTCGAATAGTCTTATGGAACTTTAGCCCAGTTTCTTCTGACCGAGTTTGAACTTCTGTCATTTAACTCACCTCACCAAGTTCTTTGCATATTCTCTTCGTTTTTTTCTTTCATTTCGTCTATCTTGTGGACTTAATGGACCTGGACAAATTACATTTGGACAATCTTTGTCGCATCCAAGATACATTCTTGCTTCACCATAATCTTCTGCTTGTACTGGGTCACGAGAATTAGGAGCACATGTATAGGTTTCTTTTGCCATTAACTCACCTTCACTTTAACTGACCAGTAAATTGGAATTTTTGTTACTGGATGTAGACCATGATGTGGAATGGTATGTTTTTTTCTTAATCTACATGTAATTGTTGAACCATCTTTTAATATATAAACTTCATTACACCACGACTTTTTGATTTGAGCCATTTTCCTTACTCCTGAATATTTCACTCTTTACTGCTTTAAATGCTTCCACAAACCAACCAGGAAGTTCATTTTTATAAGTATTAATTAATCTCATTACATTCCAATCCAGTATGTACGTCCTCGCCCAGTCCGATTCTGAGCGAACGCAGCGTCCATACGCTTGAAGTATAGCCATCAAAGCTTGTTCATCATACCAAGGCTTACCATCACTCAAACTCATACGAGCTTTCACATATGAATCTGACATGTCAGGGAATGGTGCTTTTATGATAATTTGAAAGCGTGATAAGTCGTCTTTAAGGTCGATACCTTCCGACATATTTACACCACAAAATACACTATTAGATAGACCATCATTCAACCAAGACTCGAGTGCATAACTCCGGTTCTCAGATGTATTATATTTAACCCGGGATTTATTATCTGGAGTTAAATTACCCAGTATATCATTTGCTAACTTATATGAATTACAGTGAATAAATCCTCGTATATCTTTTTCTTTATCAAGGATTTTATTAACTACTTCTATTATCCTTGGTCGAAGAGTATCCATAGTTTTATGTGATATGTATCCAACCATTGAACCTATTATTGGCCGGTTCTCAACGGGGAATGTGGACGGAACATCAATCCAGGCCACTTCATCATCAGTAAATCCTATGCGTTTATACATATTCCTGGGTATATAACCTGACGAGAATAAGAACCGGTTGGCTTTTCCAAGAAGTAATCCTTTACCCCAAACAGATATATCCAATGGTTTAAGTTCCACTCGAACTTTATTCTCCGGTAACTTTGTAACATTATGAACCCATTGTTTACCTGCTTCGAGGTCATGAACAACCACATGAACTATATCTATGAACCTAACTAATCGTTTATACTTCTTGAGGTCTTGAGGTCTTAAGCCACCCAAACTCTTTTGTTGTTCTTCGAGGTCTGCAACTTCTGAAGCGGCTATATCAACCTCTTTATTGATAAGATTTAATGATTCATCAAAGGTAGTTGGAGCATCAGCATGTTTGATATCTTGGAAAACTCGTGATAAGGTAATGAAATTAAGTATCCATTTCTCAACACCATGAGCTTCATCTATGATAAGCATATCCCGTTTTTGCCACATACCCTTAGTTACTTTAATTGTGAAGTTATAAGCCAAGCTCATGAGAGCAGTTTGACTTTCAATAGCATCATCACGAGCTTTTTTATAAAAGCAAGATTTACCACACTTGTATTCTTTTTGAAGTTGACATGGACCTATATCACAAGTATGTTCACATTGTATTGATACTCCAGTTTCTCGTTCTTTACAATAATTATACTTATGACAGTCCGAACATTTCTCCAAACAAATATACCAGTCACGACCTCTAACTATCTTGAATAGATTGAGCAAAAACTTATCGCGGACCACTTGGTCCAAAAGTATATGGAGCGGAGTGGTGTAGTAACTTTTCTCAACAAATCCACATACTGAGAAATTAATAGCACTCTTACCTGAACCTGTTGGAGCTTGAAGACTGATAACTTTGTAATCGGAAGCAATGGCGTCCTCGATTTGTTGCAGAGTTTCTTTTTGATTAGTACGATAAGTTGGCATAGGGAAGTGGTCAGATATATGGTCTATTATATCCATTTATCATCACCACCGAGTATTCTAAGTGGAGTTGCTACTTCTCGTTTCATATCTACGACTCCCCATCAGGATGATACTCAGCAGTTTTCAAACCAAAGGTCCATGCAATTGCTTGCTTACATGTTCTCATTGGTATCATGACTGCACGTGTTTTTAATGTTCTGGGTTTGATTTCAATTTCTGGTGGAACTCGCAATAAGTAAATTTGTTTGGTCGTGGTGTCCACGACTTTGACCATCATAATTTCTGCACGAAATCCGAGGTCAACTCTTAGTAACTCATTTTCTCCATCTTTATGAACTGTTATCGCATTAAGTTTGACGAAGAACTCCTTTGCTCCATAAGTTTGAATCATTCTGGACTGTATAGTTGAGTTATTACAATGCAGGATTAATGTAACAGTTAAATCCTCTTTTGGAACAAATAAGAAAATCATTTCACCAACAGTCTTAGCGAAACTTTCAATTTCATATCGTCGTATTTCTTTCCAATCAAATTGTGAGTATGGTATCTTTGTAATTACTTCACCACCGAAACAATCTCTTGTAGTGATAGTACAGGTGAATGTTCTGAAATTGAATGAAACTTTATAATTGAAATTATTACAAATATTTATATTAGTATCCATTTTGGGTGGAAGTTTATCTTTATTGACTTCCAAAAACTTCATACCCTCTTGTAGCAATTTAGTAAAACGGCTACGGGTATATAACTTTATTAACTGACTTACTGTTAACATAAGCTCACCTTAATTTTGGACGATGACTGGTCAGCCTGGTGGAAAGCAGGGTATTCCATATCAAACCACAAACCATTGACCCAGGATTTTTGTAATCTTTGGGCTTTGGTTCTTATTCGTTGAGAGCATGGGGCAATCCCATGCAAATGAACTTTGATACTTGATTGCTGATTGCTGAGTTCTGAGGTCTGAGCGTTTCAGCAATACTCATCCGGTGTTAGCCGGTGAGTAGTATCTACACCATTTGCAGTGGTTGGGTCATCTCGGAGACCCGGGCCGGATATGGATTTAGATTTTCGACCAGTCATCTTTGTCCGTTTATTTTTAGTTCAGAGTGATGGTTGTAGTCGCATTGATAACACTCAAGGCTGTATCTACATCCGCCTTGAATTGGTCAATGTTCGACTCCATTTCATCAATCTGCTTCCGTATCCCGATTGGGTCGTGAAGGTGCATTTCCTTGCTCTTTCGCAAGAGCTTGGTTGTTGTCTCGACATCAGTTTTATCGAGAGTCTTTGCATCACCAAGTCCCTTTAGCAAGTTCTGTATTTCAATATCGACCCGCTGGTTGTGCTGTTCAATTGCTTGAACTGCACTTGCATACTGCTGTTTCATAGCAGTTAGCATACACTCCTCATAGCAGATAGAGTTCTTGCGCTCTATTGCCTCAGCGACAGTATAGGTCTTCTTACCCACAACTACTGTCACTCGTGCATTTGCACTAACCAGTGCAGTCTTGATAGCATTGCGCCTATCAATGAGTGCAGTAATGGACTGCTTCCCGGCTTTTATCTCAGTAGTAGCATCTTCGATGCTCACTTGCTGAGTGGTCTTCTTGTCTTCCCCTCGAACTACTGCGACAAACAGAGTCTCGCTAATTTTCGAGTTAATCCGCTTATCCAGTAACTTTAGCTCTACTAGAGCCTTTGTTGCGGTCATTGTTTCTGGCATTTTCTATCCTCCTAAAGAGTTTTGATAATTTAAGATTAACTTCACCTAATCCCTTACAAACCTTGTATTGATGACCTCTGTTGTGCCAACGAACTCACGCTGCCTTACGACCTCATAGATTCCCTTCGGTAAAGCCCCATCCCAGATGTCATTATCTGGTCCGGCGCCGACACCATGCTCTTCATGCTTTATGACTGCCTCACCATGGGACTCGACAAACATCTCTTTACCAGATTCCCACAATTCCCCATCGACGACCCGGTGAGAATGTCCGGTGACTTCACCATAGGCTATGATGCCATCGGATTTCTTGGTCTTGTTCGTTGGTAGTTTCTCGACACGCTTAAAGAATATGTCTCCTTGTCGGTATTGCATACTCAAGTCCTCCTATTCTATTATACCATCACAAAAATTCCAATACTTGTCAAAGTGATAATCAGGAGTTTTAACACCATCCTTGACTACCATAATTATGGTCTCTCCACATCTTGGACATTTAACTGGACCTTCAAGTGTAATTCCTTTACCATAAACTTTTTCTATAGTGTCATTGAACATACTCAAGTCCTCCTATATAGAACCAATAATATCTTGTTGTTCTTTATAAGTTATGAGTGATGTTATAGTAATAAGATTCTTTGTTAGTATTGTCTTTATACCACAACCTCTAACTAGGTTGGAATATTTACCATTGAATTGAACTTCATCATACAGTAGGGTCTTTTCTTTATCAAGAATATTATCTTTAAATTTAACTTCTAACATACTATTTCACCTTCTTCTTTGAGTAAACTAGTTGAACTTTCTCATATTCAAGTTTACCGATTTTCTTTAACTTTTTCAAATCATCAACATCAAGTATTATTATAGTCATTTGTTTGGTAGTTTTATGATTGGGATTTTTAAAATCTGTTGATACAATTTCTCTTATAGTATCCCACTTATGTTTGAGAACCGGTTTGAGTTTCTTTGTCATATTAGTTCACCTTTGATAGTTAACGGGCTTGAAGGGATTCGAACCCTCGGCCATTGGATTTCCCCAACAATATAGTGATAGGGTGATGAAACATGAACATATTTCAATGGGAAATATCATCATATTGTTTTAAAAGTCCAACGCTCCACCTAGCTGAGCTACAAGCCCATGTTATTTATCTTGTTCCATTATTTCCATTTTATTCATAGTATGATACATTGCACGTTGATATTCTGGATGATATTTTTGATTGTCTGGAAACTCGGCAACCCATTCTTTTAGTTCTTCCCACATTTGTTCATAGTCTATCATTACCTCACCTCTTGAAATTGAAACATACACATTGTGAATCAAATACTTCTTCTTCACATTCTGGACAATGAATTGTTGCTTTAGTTTCTGGACAAATTCCATCCTTAATATGAAATACATGAACCTCAACTGATTTTAGTAACTTCTTGCAAGTTGGACAATACCAACCAACCATGGCTTTACAATCACAATGGTCTCCAAGTTCAGACTCTTCAACTGGTATATTCCAACCATGTTCGTGGAAAGTATGTCCACACTTAGTACATATTTCATCACGCTGAACTTTGGACATTTAGAGTCACCTAGTTGTGTGATTATAATTAGCAACTATCTCTGTTGCCTGTTCTTCTGTAAAGCCAGCATCAATTAAGTTTTGATGATATACTTTCATAGCCACTGCCAACTGTTTAAATCCGCCATGTATTATAAATTCAGACACAGCGTTCGTTCCAATCTTTAGTGCTAATATTATTGACTCTATAGTTTCTTCTATAAACTTTTTTGTTTCTTTTGCATCCATATCCATTTACTTCACCTTCTTGATTAATGAATTATAAAAACGAAGTGAGACTTTCTTATCACTTGACATTACTAATTTTTTATCATCGGAATTTCTCATAAGATAGTAAGTGGTCTGAGCTATGACACGATATTCCTTATTCTTCTTTAAGGTTTTAATCATCACTTCACCTTCTTATCTATTTCACCTTCTGCTTGCACCTTCACACCCAAAAGAAAACCTCGTATGAAGGCATCCTCAATTGTAGGTATCATACCATTGAATGGAAGCAAATGTATTGTATTTTTTTCTGGCATATTCAATTAATTCCAATGCTTCCATTTACTTCACCTTTTGATAACTTAACTCATTATTATCTTTCTTAATTTTCCACTTGAGCCATCCAGTATCGGTGGCTATCCTACGAACTTGTTCATCAGTTAATGGTTCGTACATTTGCTCACTCTATTAGTTCGAATTCTAATTCACCGTTGCTTTATATAAACTGTTCTGCCACATTCTGTACATTTTAGAAATATTAATGTTTCCTTGCTTTCTTGTGTTTCCATCTCTCGTTTACACTTTCCACAGGTCACTATTATGTTTATATCAACTTTCATACTATCACTCCTTTTTACTTAATCATATATATTTACCCGTAGGATGTGTAACCAGGTAGTCTGGAAAGGACCAGGTAACTCTACTAGGGAATCGAACCCTTGGCACGCGCTCATAAGAGCTGGTCCAGCCGTTTGCAGAGATGTCCTGACCAGGTGCATAGGTCGCATCCTATTTCGGGAATATTATGATTTATTTATGGTTATAAGATGTAGTGTTGACTTCAGTTTCTACTATTGTTAATCTTCGTATTTTTACACCTTGCTCTTCTGCCCATTTATGAGCAAATAGGAGAGCCTCAAGTGGTGACATATTCTTTGGTAAATTAATTCCAGTATCTGCAATTTGATTGTGCATATTCTTAACTGTATGCGTAATCATTATCCTTTGTAGCACACAAGTTAGCATATTACTATCCTCATATGTATCTGCTATCATATCTCTATCTATTTGTTCCATACTATCACTCCTTGTCTTTTGCAAGTCTGTTATATACTTTGCAATTTTCATCTCGTCCGTTACATGAGCGGCATACTGGGAAAGGTGCATGCACATATGGACATAAAAATTTCTTTGTCAATACTATTCACTCCGACCGGGACTGGATGGATTCGAACCACCACAGGTTCCATATTATCAGGTTTACGTTACACCCCAACCTGACTAAGCGGTCCCGATGCGTAGGGACAAACGAGTGTTTTACGTGAACCACACGACCGATTTGATTTATATTTCAGGATTTTCCCCATTACTGGGTCAAGTTCCTTGAACACTATAAATCAACATCACGGCATAGTTTTGCCGGTGTTTATTCCCTTGCAGAATAAACACAAGCGCTACTCAATACTCTATGTGTGTTAACTTACATACATATATAATGGCTAACTCCACCTATTGGGTTCTTTTTTCATTTTTTCTCACCTATCCTTTTGTGTTTATACACTGGCTTGCATAGTTTAACTGTGCGAGCCAGTTAGCCCAGACAATGGGGCTAAAGTCTATGCCTTCACAGGCTCTGCAGTTTCGGACACCTCTTGGCCTTTACATTAGTATGTAGTTGAGTGGTATTGGGATTTGGTTTACCATTGACAGCATGTTCGTTGGTGAAAGCCCCAACATCATCATAGTCTTGGTAGGTTTCGAAGTTTTTGAGTGCAACGAACACTTCGAGAGCCACATTAGTTTTCTTTGTGGTCATCATCCTCACCCGTTTCCTTCTTTCGTTTTGCTCTCTTGTTATCTACAAGGTCCATGAAATAATCGTATATAATATCTTCATACTTTTCGTAGAAAATATCAATATCAAAATCTTCATTGTCTTCATCGAACTCAGGGTCCTTGGCCATTTCATCGGCGAGGTCATTCAGTCCATTGAGTTCTTTTGGTATGAGATTTATTATGGCTAACCTGAAACGCTTTGTCATCATATCATCAGGTCCATCTATTACGTAGACCTTATCATCAACTTTAATAGCAAGAGCGATACCCTTATAGCTATCAGATACTGCGAATACACAAAATTCGTCAGTAGTTAGAAGTTTCTCACCTTCAACTGTTGCATTAGAACCAAACTGTAATTTAACCATAACCTGCTCACCTCAACGGTAGCAAAAAATTAAAATTATTTAGGTGTTATTTTTGATAGGATTTCAGTAGGCTGCACTTCGTAAGTGAGGTCATCCCAACCTTCCTCACTCCAGTCTTCACCATTGACTTCCTGAGCCTTTTCAATGGCTTCAGTTTCGTTCTCAGCTTCTACTACTACTATCCGTGACACTATTGTGTGTTCGATTACTCTAAAAGTTTTCATAACCTATCAACCTCAATAGTAGTATAAAATTAAAATTTAAAATGATTAAAAAAGTGAAAACAGAAAAAGTAAAAAAAAAGAAAAACAACCCCGCTGGCTCTACACCAACGGGATTATCTCTATC